>Ga0209048_10005293_pt1 | contig 12195 bp, 7 predicted proteins | sample FrelakmetCRP12CR_FD_187146 | JGI IMG/M metagenome (GOLD analysis project Ga0209048, IMG submission 187146) | Freshwater lake sediment microbial communities from the University of Notre Dame, USA, for methane emissions studies - CRP12 CR (SPAdes)... | ecosystem: Environmental > Aquatic >... | reverse complement strand
GCGGCGGCACCGAAGCGCAGCGACAACAGGCGGTCAAAGGCAGTCGGCTGACCACCGCGTTGCAAATGCCCCAGCACCAGATGCCTCGTCTCCTTACCGGTTTGTTCGGTGATCGCAGCGGCCACCTGCTCGGCGATACCGCCCAAGAGGACGTTGCGGCCAACTTCCTGCTCCTTGCGAACGGCCATCTGGCCGCCAGCCGGCGCCGCGCCTTCCGCTGCCACCACGATACTGTAGTGGCGTCCCATCGCCTCCCGCTCCTGAATCTTGCGGGACACCGACTCCATGGTGAAGGGAATTTCCGGTAGCAGGATGACGTCGGCGGCGCCAGCGAGGCCGGCGTGCAGGGCGATCCAACCGGCGTAGCGACCCATGACTTCCACAACCATGACCCGATCATGGCTTTCCGCCGTAGGATGCAGCTTGTCCAAGGCGTCGGTGGCTGTGCTGACGGCGGTATCAAAACCGAAGGTGTATTCAGTGCTCTCCAAATCGTTGTCGATGGTCTTCGGCACTCCGACCACCGGCAGTTGATGCCGTTTGTAAAGGCCATTGACGATCGACAGGCTGCCATCGCCACCGATGGCGATCAGGGCGTCGAAGCCAAGTTCACGAAACCGTTCTACCAGCCGGGCGCTGCCGTCCTCGACAACGCCTTGGTCAGTGACGAGTTGAAAGGGATTACCCCTGTTGTTGGCCCCCAGAATGGTACCACCGGTGTTCGTAATGCCTGCTACCCTGTCAGCGTCCAGCCTTATTAAGCCGTCTTCTTTAAACAGGCCCTGATAACCATTGCGGATCCCGAACACTTCCCAGCCCCGCCGTATACCGGCCAACGCCACCGCACGGATCACCGCGTTGAGTCCGGGGGCGTCACCACCGCCTGTATTCACTGCTATTCGCCGGATGGTTTCAGTCACGATTACTTCTCCTAGAGCCTCCCATTGAGGCGGTAGTTATGTACGACTTCCCCCGCTTTCCCACCAAACTGGCTATGCAAGTACCTTAGCTTTGTGCCCGCTGTTTCGTTACAGCATGTAAGGATTCTTGTAACTTTCCAGAATCTTAATATAGTTGGCGCGTTCGAATGCGCTAGGGTCGGCCACATTTTGCTGGCTCATCGAACCTTTCATCTGCTCGATCGATACATAGCCCTTGCGCTCCATCCACGCCTGCAATTCGTCGACCAGCGTGGTCAGGAAACCGATGCCATGTTTCAGCAACGCCGACGTAGTCATGACCGCATCGGCGCCGGCCATGAGATATTTGACCACTTCGGTGGCGCTGTGAACGCCACGGGTAGCACCCAGCGAAGCCTTGATACGACCGCGCAGAATGGCGATCCAGAGCAGCGGCAGGCGGATCTCATCCGGTGTGCTGAGATGCAGAGTAGGCGCTACTTCCAGCTTATCCAGGTCAAAGTCGGGCTGATAGAATCGGTTAAACAGCACCAGGGCATCGGCGCCGGCGTCGTCCAACTGCTTGGCCATTTCACCGATGGCACTGAAAAACGGGCTCAGCTTCAGGGCCACAGGAATGGAAACCGCCGCCTTGACGGCCTTGAGAACATCCACATAGCGCTGTTCGACATTCCTGCCCGAAACATCAAGACCGGCCGGAATATAATAGATGTTCAATTCGATGCCTTTGGCGCCGGCCTGCTGCATCTGTTTAGCGCAATCCACCCAGCCTTCGCTGGTAATGCCATTCAGGCTGCCGATAACGGGGATATCGACAGCTTCGCAAGCCCGCCGCAGGATGTCCAGGTAACGGTCGGGACCGACATGGTAACTATCGATTTCAGGGAAATAGCTGATGGACTCGGCGAAGCTTTCCGTGCCTGATTCCATCAGGTGTTCGAGGGCGGCGCTTTCGTGTCGCAATTGCTCTTCAAACAGCGAAAACATCACCACCGCCGCCGCACCAGCGTCTTCCATGCGCTTGATATTGTCCACGCTTTCCGACAGCGGTGACGCCGATGCCACGATCGGGTGCTTCAACTTCAAACCCATATAAGTTGTATGCAAATCCATGATTCCCCCTCTCTAACCAGTTCTTACCGGTAGGTAACGTTGCGCATTTTTTTACAGGTGCCGAGCCCCCTCTCTCAATTTTTGTGGAGAGAAAGAGAGGCTCTGTCAGGACCGTTTAGGCCGGGCGTCGTGCATCAGGATGGAAACCTGCGGCGCTGCGGGTCGCCATTTCCTCGTAGATGCTCCATTTCTGGTGAACGACCTCCTGCGCCATCGTCATCAGACGCTCCGCCTCTGCAGGATTAGTGCGGGTCAGCATCTTGTAGCGCAGCTCGTTATAGGCGTATTCCTTCAAGGGGATGCGTGGACGCGAGGAATCCAGTACAAAGGGATTCTCATGGGACTGCCTTACCTCTGGGTTGTAACGCATGAGCGGCCAGTAACCGCTGGCCACGGCCAGATCCTGCTGACGCATGCCTTGCTGCATGTTGATGCCATGCGCGATGCAGTGACTGTATGCCAGGATGATAGATGGGCCCTTGTAGGCTTCGGCCTCCCGGAACGCCAGCAGGGTTTGTTGCGGATTGGCGCCCATTGCCACACGGGCCACATAGACATTCCCGTAGGAAACCGCTTGCAGCGCCAGATCCTTCTTGCCGACCGTTTTACCGGCCGCGGCGAACTTGGCTACCGCGCCCAGCGGAGTGGACTTGGACATTTGCCCACCGGTGTTGGAATACACCTCGGTGTCCATCACCAGTATGTTGACATCGCGGCCGCTGGCCAGCACATGGTCCAGGCCTCCGGAGCCAATGTCATAGGCCCAGCCATCACCACCCAGTATCCAGATGCTGTGCCTGACCAAGTGATTCACCACCGACATCAGATCCTTGGCTTTCTCGGAGTCCAGTTTCAACAGGCGGACTTTGAGTTCGGCGACACGTTCCCGCTGGGCGCTTATCTCGGATTCCGTGATCTGCGGCGCATTCAGGATATCCTCGACCAGGTCCGGACCTAATTCCGCCCGCAGCTCTAAGGCAAGCTGCTGGGCCAGTTCGCTGTGCTTGTCGGCGGTCAGGCGGAACCCCAAGCCGAACTCCGCATTGTCCTCGAATAGGGAATTAGACCAGGCCGGCCCACGCCCCTCAGCGTTCTTAGCCCACGGCGTGGTGGGCAGATTGCCACCATAGATTGAGGAACAACCCGTGGCGTTGGCGACGGTCAGGCGATCACCGAACAATTGGGAAAGCAGTTTGATGTAGGGGGTTTCCCCGCAACCCCCGCAGGAACCGGGAAACTCAAACAGCGGCTGCAGGAACTGAGTGCCGCGGACCGTGGAGAAGTCGAGACGGGACCGGTCATTGAAAGGGATGGTCTCGAAGAAGCCGATGTTGGCCTTCTCGGCCTCCAGGATGGGATCCTTGAGCCCCATGTTGATGGCTTTCTTACCGGTCTGCTCCTTGCTCTTGGCCGGACAGGCTTCCACGCACAAGCCACAGCCGGTGCAGTCCTCCACATAGAACTGCAAGGTATAGCGGGTATCGGGCAGGCCACGGGCATCGATTGGCGCGGACTTGAACGAAGCGGGCGCCGCCGCCAGCTTCGACTCGTTGTAGAACTTGGCGCGGATCACACTGTGGGGGCACACGAAACTGCAATTACCGCACTGGATACAGATCTCCGGCTCCCAGATGGGGACGTACTGGGAAATGTTGCGCTTCTCCCACTGCGTGGTGCCGGTCGGATAGGTACCATCCACCGGCACCCCGCTGACCGGCAACTCCTCGCCACGACCCGCCATCATCATGGCCGTTACTTTTTGCACGAACTCGGGCGCCCTGATGGGTACCACGGGGGGCATTTCCAGCGTACTGCTAGCCTTGGCGGGCACCTCCACCTGATGGAGATTCGCCAGGGTACTATCGACCGCTTCGAAATTCTTGCGGACGACTTCCTCACCCTTCTTCATGTAGGTCTTTTTGATCGAATTCTTGATCTTTTCAATCGCCTTGTCCTTGGGCAGCACCCCCGAAATGGCGAAGAAGCAGGTCTGCATGATGGTGTTGGTGCGATTACCCATGCCGTTTTCGCGAGCGACCTTGTACGCATCGATAACGTAGAAGGGCAGCTTCTTCTCGATGATGTTTTCCTGTACCTTGCGCGGCAGCTTATCCCAGACTTCGTCAGGTCCATAGGGACTGTTCAGCAGAAAGGTGGCGCCCGGCGCGGCGTTCTTCAGGACATCGGTTTTTTCCAGGAAATTGAACTGATGGCAACCGATGAAGTTTGCCGACTGGATCAAATAGCTGGAACGTATGGGGTTAGGTCCAAAGCGCAAATGGGAGACCGTCTGGGAACCCGATTTCTTGGAATCGTAGACGAAATAACCCTGGGCATAGAATTCCGGATCATCGCCGATGATCTTGATGCTGTTCTTGTTGGCTCCGACCGTGCCATCGGCGCCCAAGCCGTAGAACATGGCGCGGACCACGTTATCCGGCTCGATGATGAAATTCGGATCATAGGTAAGGCTGGTATGGCTGACATCGTCGTTGATGCCGATAGTGAAATGGTTCTTGGGTTTGGCCTTAGCCAGCTCATCGAAGATCGCCTTCACCATGGCCGGCGTGAATTCCTTGGACGACAGCCCATAGCGGCCGCCGATCACGCGCGGCATGGCCGGGGTGGGCAGAGTGCCATCCACCGTGGCTTCGGCCAGGGTGGTAATGACATCCAGATAGATGGGTTCACCGGTAGACCCTGGTTCCTTGGTCCGATCCAGCACGGCGATGGCCTTGGTCGAGGCTGGCAGCACCTTCAAGAAGTGCGCCGCCGAAAATGGCCGATACAGGTGGATCTGAATCACGCCCACCTTGTCACCCTGCGCTTGCAGGAATCCCACGGTCTCGCGAGTCGCTTCGGCGCCCGAGCCCATCAGAATGATCACCCGCTCCGCCTGGGGATCGCCGTAGTACTCGAACAAACGGTACTGGCGTCCGGTGAGCTTGGCGAACTTGTCCATGGCACCCTGGACTATACCAGGTGTTTTGGCGTAGAACGGGTTCACCGTCTCCCGGCCCTGGAAATAGGTGTCCGGATTCTGGGCGGTTCCGCGCATGAACGGATTATCGGGATTGAGGCCACGCGCGCGATGGGCGCGTACCAGATCCTCGTCAATCATGGCCCGGATGTCGTCGTCGGACAGCAGCGTCAGCTTGTTGATTTCGTGGGAGGTGCGAAAACCGTCGAAGAAATGGATGAAGGGAACGCGCGCTTCCAGGGTAGAAGCCTGCGCGATCAGGGCCATGTCGTGTGCCTCTTGCGCGGAGCTGGAGTTCAACAGCCCAAAGCCCGTGGCGCGCACCGCCATCACGTCCTGATGATCACCAAAGATGGACAACCCCTGGGCCGCCAGGGACCGGGCGGCCACATGAAAGACCGTCGCGGTCAATTCACCGGCGATCTTGTACATATTCGGGATCATCAGCATCAGCCCTTGGGATGCCGTGAAGGTAGTGGTCAAGGCGCCGGTTTGCAGCGCGCCGTGCACGGCGCCTGCGGCTCCCGCTTCGCTCTGCATCTCCGCGATCAGCGGCACATTTCCCCAGATATTTTTCTTACCTTCGCTGGCCCATTGATCCGCAAGTTCGGCCATCGTGGTTGAGGGGGTAATGGGGTAAATAGCGCTGACTTCATTAACTCGGTAGGCCACGTAGGCCGCAGCTTCATTGCCTTCGATGGTGGTTACTTGTCTATCGCCCATGCTCTTTTCTCCAGCGCCTGACGGGTCAAGGTCAACCTTGTCAATGCTCCGACCGGCGCATGTGGTGTTGCCTACTCGGTGTATACCGAACAGGTAATATGTTTCAATCGGGTTCTGGAATCATCTCGATGGCGTGGCAGGGACACTGCTCGAAACAGACGGCGCATCCCGTGCACAGATCGTAATCGTATTTATAACGATTCCCGGGTCCCAGCTTGATCACGGCGTTCTCGGGACAGGAGCCATAACAGCCGTCGCACTCGTAGCAGTTGCCACAGGACAGGCAGCGCTTGGCTTCATAGGCGGCCTCTTTTTGGCTCAAGCCGGCTACGACCTCTTCGAAACCCAGCTTGCGCCGGCCGATATCCAGGTGGCTTTGCGGCCGCTGGGAGGCATCCGTGAAATACCACACGTGCAGCTTGTCGAAGGTAGCCAACGCATGCTTGAGCGGTTTAAGGTAGGTTCCGCCACGCAGATAGGCGTCGATATAGCGGGCGGCCTTCTTGCCATGGCCCACGGCAACCGTCACGGTACGCTCGCTGGGCACCATGTCACCGCCGGCGAAAAGCCCCACGTGACCGGTCATCATGTTTTCGCTCACGATCACCGTGCCATCGTCCTTGAACCGTACGCCGGGCACATTTTTCAAGAACCCGCTGTCGGTTTCCTGACCCAGGGCAAGAATCAAGGAGTCGGCTTCCAGGGTTTCCACTTCACCGGTGGGGCGCGGCCGGCCCTGGTCGTCCAACGCCATCACCTCCACCGTGATCTTACCCTCACTCATCTCCTTGATGGTGCGCAGCCAGTGCATCTTGACCCCTTCTTCGATCGCCTCCTCGGCCTCAAACTCGTGGGCCGGCATCTGCTCCTGGGTGCGCCGGTAGATAACCAGGGCTTCTTCGGCTCCCAGCCGCTTGGCTACCCTAGCCGCATCCATGGCGGTATTGCCGCCCCCATAGATGGCCACGCGGCGGCCCAGCTTCGGAGCCTCGCCGGTTTCCACGCTCTTCAGAAAACTCACCGCATCAAACATCTTGCCGGCATCGCGGGCGGGTATGTCGACACGCTTGCTGAGATGTGCGCCGACGGCGATAAACACCGCGTCGAAGTTGCCGGCCTCTTTCTCGGCGATAAGGTCATCGACCTTATGGTTCAGCACGATCTTGACGCCCATGTCCTCGATACGCTTGATTTCCTTGTCAAGCTCCGCCCGTGGCAGACGGTAGGCGGGGATACCGAAATGCATCATACCGCCCGCCAAGGGACCAGCTTCATGGATTTCCACGCTGTGACCGAGACGAGTGAGATGATAAGCCGCAGACAGGCCGCTGGGCCCGCCGCCCACGATCAGCACGCGCTTGCCGCTCGGCTTGGCGTCGTACTGTGGTTTCCAACCCTGTTCAGTGGCCATGTCGCCAAGAAACCGCTCGACGGCATGAATACTAACCGTGCTATCCAGCTTCGCTCGGTTACAGTTGCTTTCACAGGGGTGATAACAAACCCGGCCGTGCACGGCCGGCATTGGATTGTCACGAACGAGTGTCTGCCAAGCCTCCTCAAACCGGCCTGCCTGAGCATGAGCCAGCCACGCCTGAATATTTTCGCCCGCAGGACAGGCATTGTTGCAAGGGGGCAGCAGGTCGGCGTAAAGGGGTCGCTGGGTGCGGAAGGGACCGGCGGTCCGCTTCTCATGCGTAAGATCCAGCGGATGGGTCATGTCTTTCGGCTGGTTGCTCATCGTGTTCATTCTCCTCTGAGATGGAGAAAACTATCAGTTTCGTTTATACCGGCTTCATAAAAGCACCGCGGAAACCGCTTGGTTGCCGCGGTGCCAAGGACTTAACTTACCAGCCCAGTTATTTGACCCCGAGTCGTTTTTCCGTTTCCAGCACTACCTGGGTCATGGGCAGCACGCTATCGGGGTTCAGGGACATGGAGTCGATGCCCTGTTCCACCAGCCAACGGGTGATCTCGGGGAAGTCCGAGGGCGCCTGGCCACAGATACCGATGTACTTGCCATGCTTCTTGGCTGCCTTGATAGCCAACTCCATGAGCGCCAGTACTGCTTCGTTGCGCTCGTCGCCGCCGGTCAAGCCACCATCGCGGTCCATACCCAGGGTCAATTGCGTGAGGTCGTTGGAACCGATCGAGAAACCATCGCACTTCTCCAGGAATTTATCCGCCAGCAAGCAATTCGAGGGTATCTCGCACATGAAGATAACCTGCAACCCTTTCTCGCCCCGCTTCAGGCCGTTCCTCTCCAAGACGCCCAGCACCTCGTCGGCCTCCTCCAGAGTCCGGACAAACGGAATCATAATCTTCACGTTTTCCAGACCCATGACCTCGCGGACCATCTTAATGCCGCGACATTCTAACGCGAAGCTGTCAGCGAACGACTTGGCCGGATAGCGCATAGCTCCGCGGAACCCGATCATGGGGTTTTCTTCATGGGGCTCATAGGCCTTGCCGCCCAGCAACTGCGCGTACTCATTGGACTTGAAGTCACTCATGCGCACGATCACCGGCTTCGGATAGACGGCCGCTGCGATGGTGCCGACGCCTTCCGCCAAGCGCATCACATAAAAATCGGTGGGGCTCGGGTAGCCCGCCATCTTATCGTGGATTTCCTTGCGTACTTGGCGGTCCTGCTTATCGTATTCGATCAAGGCGTTCGGGTGCACACCGATATGGGTCGCAATGATGAACTCCAGACGCGCCAAGCCCACCCCTTCGCAGGGCAGTTTGCAGACCTCGAAGGCCATATCGGGATTGGCCAGGTTCAACATGATCTTGGTCCTGGGCTTGCCAAGGCCGGTCAAATCGATCTGGGACTTCTCGAAGGGCAGGATGCTTTCATAAACGAAGCCCACGTCGCCCTCGGCGCAGGATACCGTCACTTCCTCGCCATCACCGATAAGGCTGGTGGCGTTGCCGCAACCCACGACCGCGGGAATACCCAGCTCGCGGGAAATGATGGCCGCATGGCAGGTACGCCCACCACGGTTGGTGACGATGGCGGCGGCCACCTTCATTACTGGCTCCCAGTCGGGGTCGGTCATATCGGTGACCAGGATGTCGCCCGGCTGAACTTCATTCATATGCGCCGAACTGGCAACGACACGGGCCTTACCGGTCGCGATCTTGGCGCCGACGCTCTTGCCTTCGCAAACGATGGTGCCGCGCCGGGGCAGCTTGAAGACTTCGTGGATCAGCGCGCTCTTGGTGGACTGCACGGTTTCCGGCCGCGCCTGCACGATGTACAGTTCCCCACTGAACCCATCTTTGGCCCACTCGATGTCCATGGGGCGGTGCTTGCCGGCCTTCATGGAGTAGTGTTTCTCGATGGTCACCGCGTACTTGGCCAGGGTGAGCGCCTCGTCGTCGCTCATGCAGAATTTTTCCTGGTCCCGCACTTCCACGTCGACGTTGCGGGTGGAGACACCGGCGGCGGTATCGTCCCCATAAATCATCTTGATGAGCTTGCGACCCCGGCGGCGCTTCAGAATCGGGCGGAAGCCCTTCTCCAGGGTGGGCTTGAAGACATAGAACTCATCGGGATCGACGGCGCCCTGCACCACGTTCTCACCCAGGCCATAGGCGCCAGTGATGAACACCGCGTCGCGGAAACCCGATTCAGTATCCAGGGTAAACATAACGCCCGAGGAGGCCTTGTCGGAGCGCACCATCTCCTGCACACCGATGGACAGCGCTACATCCATGTGTTTGAAGCCCTGATGGACGCGATAGGAAATGGCGCGGTTAGTGAACAAAGAGGCGAATACCCGTTTGCAGGTATACAGCAGGTTCTCGTTACCGCAGATATTCAGGTAGGTCTCTTGTTGCCCGGCGAAGGAGGCGTCGGGCAAGTCCTCGGCAGTGGCCGAACTACGCACGGCGACGTCACGCGGACCCTTGGGGCCACTCAATTCCGCATACGCAGCAACGATCTCGTCCGCCAGATCCTGGGGGATGGTTCCCGCTCTGACCCATTCGCGGATCTGATGCCCCGCCACCGCCAGCGCGTCCACGTCCTTGGTATCGAGTTTGCCGAGGACGTCGGCGATCTTTTCATGCAGGCCGTTGTAAGTGATGTAGTAACGGTAAGCATCCGCCGTGGTGGCGAAGCCGTTGGGGACTTTAATGCCCTGTTCGGAAAGCTCCCTGTACATCTCCCCAAGGGATGAGTTTTTGCCACCCACCTGGGGCACATCGTGGACACCGAGTTCAATAAAACGCTTGATATGCTTGTACTGCTGCATGTAGTGCTCTCCTTTAAAGTGGCACAAATTCACCGACTAAACACGCCTAGGCAGCGGGGTTACCCTGCCCAAAACGATGAAAAATAGATGGATTTCAAACATGGAAACCCGACCGCCCAGTGCTTCGAGTATCACCAGACGCATTAGGCTATTGTGTTTCAGTATGGAATATTGGTTGATTACTTGGCATTGCCTTACATCCATCATAAAGGTAAGCAGCAAATGCCATACCATGCAAGAGCCATGGCTAAAAACTTATTTTCTATTTTATTTATCAAAAACTTGCTCATTCAGTCCACAAGAATGTACAGGCTAAGGCCGCCTTCTTTCAGTTCAATGATCAAAACTTCACGCACCATCAATGATCAGAAATTCAAAGCTATTTTTAGCGATCATTATATTTTTTTGTTTTCAATATTGTTTCTAATATATTAAACAATTATCCGATACGATCTTTGACTTTGATCAAATTTCCCCCGGCAAATCCTGTTAAATTTTTTGAGCGAAGGCAGCATCTCTCTGCCATACTCTAGATCAAGTCTAGCTCACTATGCCGGAAATAAAACTATGTGTCTCGGTATTGCCATGCGGGTGGTGAAAATTGATGGCTACAATGCGGTTTGCGAAGCCAAGGGCGTACAGCGCGACGTCAGCCTGTTCACGCTGCAGGACGAATCGATAGCCGTAGGCGACTATGTGATGGTGCATGTCGGCTATGCCATTCAAAAAATGACCGAGCAGGAAGCACGCAGCGTTTGGGAACTCCTGGACCAACTCCTGGCCGCTGAAGACAATGCCGTGGCACGGCTGCGCAGTGCATGAGCTTTCCATCTGCCAGGGACTGCTTGAGCAGGTGGAGGCCCTGGTCCGCGAACACGGTGCGTGCGGCGTAAGCCGCATCTACTTGCGGATTGGCCCCCTGTCCGGGACAGAACCTGTTCTGCTGGAACAAGCGTTTACGTTTGCCCGGGTAGGGACTCTGGCGGACGGCGCGGAACTGGTAATCGACACCCTACCCATCCGAGTGCGCTGCAAGACCTGTGCAGCCGAGACCGAGGCGACACCCAACCGTCTGGTTTGCGGCAACTGCGGCGCTTGGCATACCGAGCTGCTGCAAGGCGACGAACTGCTGCTGGCCAGCCTCGATCTGGAACTGGAAGATACCCATGTGTGACACCTGCGGCTGTAATATCACCCCCGGCAATTTGCACTTGGTCAGCGGACAGGGCAAGCTGGCCCGCACGGAAGACGGCAAGGCCGCGGTCACGGTGCTGACCAGCCTGCTGCACGAAAACGACCAGCAGGCCAACCATAACCGCTTGCATTTCAATGCACACCACACCCTGGCCATCAACCTGATGTCTGCGCCGGGTTCCGGCAAGACCGCGCTGCTGGAAGCGACTATCGAAGCCCTCAAGGATGAATTTAAACTGGCCGTGATCGAGGGCGATCTGGAAACCGAGAACGATGCGGCCCGGATCCGCGCCAAGGGCGTGCCGGCGGTGCAAATCACTACCGGCTCCGCCTGTCATCTGGACGCCCACATGGTCCACGACGCCTTGCATGGCATGTCTCTCGATGGGGTGGATATCCTGTTCATCGAGAACGTCGGCAACCTGGTCTGTCCAGCCAGCTTCGACCTGGGGCATCACCTCAACATCACCCTGCTGTCGGTGACCGAGGGTGACGACAAACCGGCCAAATACCCGGTGATGTTTCGCGCCGCCGATCTCCTGCTCATCACCAAGACCGATCTGTTGGCAGTGCTGGATGATTTCGATCCCCAGGCTGCCGAGCGGCATCTACGGGAACTGGCCAATACCGCCCCCGCACTGCGGATATCCGCCCGCAAGGGGAACGGCATGACCGACTGGCTGGACTGGCTACGGCAAACCCTGGCCGCGCATCGGACCGGGCTGCGGCAGGGCGGCACGTCGCGACCCTCGGTCCAACCCGACGGCATCCTGTTGCACGGTCTGGAACCTTCTGCCGTCAGTCACTCTCATACGCATCCTCACCATCATTTGCTTGCCCCTCCCACCCCCCTCATTCCTCGCCAAGGGTGAGAGAGCCAGCGAAGGAGTGTAACCATGCCCGCTTCCGCCCATGACTGGCTACGACGCATCCGCGACCTGCCCCTGCCACCGAAGGTCAAGGTCATGAATGTCTGCGGGGGCCATGAACGCTCCATCAGCATGGC
>Ga0209048_10005292_pt1 | contig 12198 bp, 14 predicted proteins | sample FrelakmetCRP12CR_FD_187146 | JGI IMG/M metagenome (GOLD analysis project Ga0209048, IMG submission 187146) | Freshwater lake sediment microbial communities from the University of Notre Dame, USA, for methane emissions studies - CRP12 CR (SPAdes)... | ecosystem: Environmental > Aquatic >... | reverse complement strand
CACGACGAGCGCGGCGCCGACTACCGTGGTGGTAGTGGTCTTTGTCTTAGTGGCTGTTGCCATACTTATTAACTAATAACGAATAATGAATAACTAATAACTAAGAGAGAAAAGATAAGAGATAAGGACTAGGGATTAAAAGCGATAGGAAGTATTAAGAAATCATTTTCTTTTCATTTTCCATTCGCTCGCCACGTCCATCACATCCTGCGGCGTGACAATGGGATTGGTGGTGCCGCATTCGAGTTTTGCTTTGGCAGAAGCGGCATGAATCATGCCCAGGGCCGCGCCGTGCCGCGGCGAAGTGGCTTCGATCGAGACCTTGGCGCAGGCTTCGTCAATCACGTCAAAAGCCTTATCCGGCATATGGCGTTCCTTGATGAATTTGGCTGCTGCATCCACCGTGGCTTTGATGGTTTCCTGCGGGATGCAGACGCCGTGAAATTTTTCGTATGACGCTTTGACGCCGTCCAATATCCGGCGCGTATCCTCTTTTGACGGTTCTTCCATCATGACCGGCTGGAATCTTCGGTCCACGGCCTGGTCGGGTTTGATGTACTGCAGATATTCCTTCCAGGTCGTAGCGCCGATGACCTGAAGATCGCCGCGCGATAGGGCGGGCTTGAGAATGTCGGCGATATCCAGCGAGCCTTCGCCGCCGCGCGCCTGTTCGATCATGTGGATTTCGTCTATGAACAGAATGATCTCGCGCGAACGTTCCATGAAAGAATCCAATAAGGCGCGCAGACGCTCTTCCAGTTCGCCGCGGTATTTGGTGCCGGCCATTAAAACGCCCAGCTTGAGGGCCAGGACTTTTTTATCCTTGAACTGCTTGGGCACGTCGCCGGCAATTATGCGCTGGGCCAGGCCTTCCACGGCCGCGGTCTTGCCGATGCCCGGCTCGCCGATGAGTAAAGGATTGTTTTTCGACTTTCTAGCGATAACATGAATTATGCGATCGATCGCTTCTTCCATGCCAACAACCTGTCCCAGTTTGCCCTGGCGTGCCAGTTCGGTAATGTCCTGGGTAAAAGCATTTAAGCCCAGATCCGGAACTTTTTTGCGCTGCTGCCATTTGTAGGCGGCAAAGCCGAAAGCGCCGATGGCCACGACGGCCAAAGCTGTTTGGATATTGAAAGTCATAGTTGAATAAAGATGCGGCTAATTATAGCACATGAGCGTTTTGGATAACAAAAAACGGACGCGCGTCCGTTTGTCTGTACATTCAATTAAAATCTTATGCTTTTTGTACCACGTTGGCGTATTTAACCTTCTTTTTGGCGCCGGCGAAAGTGACGACGGTTTTTTGCGTGAATTTGACCGTACCGTCAGCCACGGAATACAGAGTATCATCCTTGCCGATGCGCACGTTCAAACCCGGGCGGATTTTAGAGCCGCGCTGACGAACGAGGATGTTGCCGATTTTTACCTGCTCGCCGGCATAGAGTTTGACACCCAGACGCTGGCCTTGAGAATCGCGGCCTAAACGCGTAGAACCGCCTGCTTTAATGTGTGCCATAGATCAATATTAACGAAATCTTGAATTTAACTTTGTGCGCTTAGGTTACGCTTATTCCGTAGCCTTGTCAAGTACGGGGACGGACGATAAGATGGCTATCTATGGCCAACAATCAGGATTTGTTTAAACAAGTGCAGGCGATATTGGACGATCTGCGCGGGCCGCTTGTGGCCCACGGCGGGGATATCGAGCTGGTGGATATTGATTCGTCATCAGGCGAGGTTAAAGTTCGTTTGCATGGTGCCTGCGTAGGTTGCCCATTGGCTGGTTTGACCATTAAAGAGGGGATAGAAGCTACGTTAATTGAACGACTCCCGGTCATAACTTCGGTCACGGCGGTCGAGTAATCATTTATGACCCTGGATGAATGGAAATTCAGTACTCGTTTGGCATGGGAAAACCCGGCTTTGCGTTGGATATGTCTAGCGACTGCGTTTTTGTTGCTGGTCGCTACGGCTTATGCGGCTTACCGCCTGATCGGAACCAGCGTGTCATCGGGTTATGTGGTAACTCACTACACCGTGTATTTGGGCATTGACCAGGTCATGCCCACGCCCTGGCTGGCCTTGTATCTGGGCGTGCCAATCCTGCTCGTTTCTGCTACCATTCTATGCGGTTTCGGATTGTTTCGCAGCGACAGTCTGGCGGGCGGAGCCCTGGTCGCGCTGGCTGCGGTTTCCACTGCCATCTGGACCGTATATCTTTATTACCTGATTAAAATAAACATCTAAAATTTTATGCATAACCTCACCTGGGAAATACTCCGGATCATCGGCTTTGCACTGGTGTGCTTCGTGGTAGCTTTCGTGTGCACTCCGGGATTTGTCAGGCTGCTGAAAAAATACAAAATGGGCAAGAGCATCCGCGACGCCGAATCCGCGCCCATCATGAGCCAGCTGCATGCGCACAAAGCCGGCACGCCCAGCATGGGCGGCATCATCATCTGGGGAACCGTCTTCGTGGTGGTCGGAGCCGTTTGGCTCTTGTGCCGCGCGCAAATAGGCGGCGCCTGGTGCGATTGGAACATCCTTTCCCGTTCACAGACTTATTTGCCGTTCGGCGCCATGCTTGCGGCCGCACTCATCGGCCTGGTGGATGACTACATGAACGTCAAGCGCATCGGACCCAAGGGCGGCGGTCTGCGCGTCAGGCACAGGCTGCTGTTTTATACGACCATCGCCGCGGTCTGCGCCTGGTGGTTTTACGCCAAACTGGAATGGAGCACGGTCCATGTGCCGTTCGTGGGAAATTATGAACTGGGCTGGTTGTACATCCCGTTTTTTATTTTTGTCATCGTGGCCACGCAGCATTCGGTCAACCTGACCGACGGTTTGGACGGTTTGGCCGGCGGCACGCTCATGTCGGCTTTCGGAGCTTATGCAGCCATCGCGCTCATGCAGGGCCGTTTTGACCTGGCGGCTTTTTGCGCAGCCATCATCGGCGCGCTCCTGGCTTTTTTGTGGCACAACATCACGCCGGCCGCGTTTTTCATGACTGATACGGGCGCCATGTCGTTGGGCACGGTGCTGGGCATCGTGGCCATGCTCACCAACCAGCCGCTGCTGCTGCCGCTCATCGGTTTGCCGTTCGTCCTGGAATCCGGTTCGGTCATCATCCAGATGATTTCAAAAAAATTGCGGCACGGCAAGAAAATCTTCAAGAGTTCGCCTTTGCACCATCACCTGGAAGCCATCGGCTGGGGCGAACCCAAAATCGTCATGCGCTTCTGGGTCATTTCTTTCATCGTGGCCGTTCTGGGCGTCATGATTCACGCCATCGACCGCTAACCGCTTATGCCGAGGGGAAATCGCGGGCAAATCGACAAGGGATTTTTATGGAGCCTGATCGTGCTCGTGGTTTTCGGCATGCTTATGCTGCTTTCGGCCAGCGGGCCGCTGGGTTTCCAGCAGTTCCATGACGCTTCTTATTTCTTCAAGCACCAGCTTTTGAACGGCGTACTTCCCGGCACGCTGCTGTTCATCTTTTTTGCCAATTACGATTACCGCAAATTGATCCGTTTCGCGCCCCTGGCCCTGATCGGGTCGATCATTTTGCTGGTGATGGTTTACATTCCGGGGCTGGGCATGCGCTTTGGCGGATCCGGACGCTGGCTGCACCTCGGACCTTTGTCTTTCCAGCCGTCGGAATTGGTCAAAATCGGCATTTTGATTTACGTGGCAGCCTGGCTGGAAAAACGCCATGAGCACGAAGCCAAAACGCTGCAGGGCGGGTTGCTGCCGTTCCTGCTGTCCATGTCGGTCGTCGTCATCCTGCTGGTCTTCCAGCCCAACACCGGTTCCATGGCCGTAATCGTGGGCGCGGCCTTGGCCCAGTATTACATCGCCGGCGCCCCCTTCATCTGGTTTGCGGGTTTGGGCGTTCTGGGCACGACGTTCATCGCCTTGCTGATCAAAGTCACGCCGTACCGGACCGCGCGCTTTTTGACTTTTTTGCATCCCGAACTGGATCCGCAGGGCATCGGCTACCAGATCAACCAGGCGTATCTGGCCATCGGTTCCGGCGGCTTGCTGGGCCTGGGTTACGGGCATTCGCGGCAAAAATATTTGTATCTGCCCGAAGCGGCCGGCGACTCGATCTTTGCGGTCATGGCCGAAGAACTGGGTTTTCTTTTCTGCCTGTTGTTTTTGGCTCTTTACGGTTTTCTGGTATATCGCTGCCTGGACATCGCCCGCCGGACGGTTGATCCGTTCGGCAGGTTTTTAGCCGTGGGCATCGGCGCCTGGATCGGTTTGCAGGGCGCATTTAACATCGCTTCCATGCTGGGTCTCATGCCCATTACGGGCGTGACTTTGCCGTTCGTAAGTTACGGCAGCTCTGCTTTTGTTGCCTTGGCCGCCGGCTGTGGTATTATGGCTTCAATCAGCAGAGGTACCCAAATATGGCGCGAACTATAGCCCTTGTAGGAGGGGGAACCATGGGTCCGACGGCCCCGCTTTTGGCGCTATACAAAGTTTTGAAGAAAAGACACCCGCAAGACAGGTTCGTCTGGGCCGGGACCGGAGAAGGGCCTGAAAAAGGACCGGTTTCGGCTCTGGGCATACCCTTTGCCACCATACCGACTGCAAAATTTGCCAGACATTTTTCAGCCACCTGGTTCAAATTCCCTTTTTCTTATTGGAGCGCACGCCAGGCGGCAAAAGCATTTGTTGACGAGTGGAAACCCGAAATCGTGATCGGTACCGGCGGCTTTACCCAGGTCCCGGTTATGAACGCGGCCTGGCGCAAAGGCATCCCGTGCGTGATCCATCAACTCGACTTTTCGCCGACTTTATCCAATCTGCTGGTGGCGCGTTTTTGCAAATTAATAACCACCACTTTCGTCTATCATTACCGAAAGTTCAATGTTCGCGTGGAGGAAATGCATATCGCCACGCCCAACCGTTTTGCAGGCGTGGAAGTGCCGGAGCGCCCCAGGGCAGCGCAGTATTTCGGACTGAGCACGGACCGGCCCATCGTTTTCGTGGTGGGCGGCGGCACGGGCGCGCGCACGCTGAACGAGGCGTTGGAAAAAGACCTGGACCGCTGGCTGACAAAAATCCAGGTTATTCATTCGACGGGCAAAGGCCGCGGCGGACATGCGGCCTCACGGCCCGGCTATGCGCGGTTTGAGTTTTTAAACGAAGAGCAGATGCTGTATGCCTATGCGGCGGCGGACGTCGTGGTGTCGCGCGCCGGCATGGGTTCCATAACCGATTTGTCCGCGCTCAACAAAGCTGCCGTCCTGGTTCCCATCCCCAAAAGCCATCAGGAAAAGAACGTGCGCCACATTCCGCGCGGCGCGGTCGAGGTCAGGCAAGGACCGGGTTTTGCGGATGATCTGTACCGGGCCGTGGTCAAGCTGCTCATCCACCGCGAGGATCGCGTGAGGCTGGCCAGCGAATTACGCCGCGACATCAAGACTGACAACGGTTCGGAGTGGGCATCGCTCATCGAACGTTTGTTGCCCGAGGATTTCGATATATAAAAACCGCCGGTCAGGGCGGAAAAGAAGAATGATCCCGGGGACAGTCGCGGGGCGGTTCGGTTATGATGCACAGGCTCATGAGAAAGAGCACCAAGCCGAGCAGCGCGAATTCGATGGCCACGGGCGTCCAGTCGCTGAAGATCGAACGCAGCGCTTGCGCTTGGGCGAAAAAGGGGAAGATGAAGAAGGCTAAAAAAGCGATGGCGCTGGCCGCGATGATCTTGGAAGGTGCACGGGGTTTGGATCGGACGGAGGTTGAGCTGAAATCTGATTTTTGCATGGTAATTGGACAACGGAACGGAGCGTCAACAAATGACGGATAAAGAAAAACTCGACGATTGTCGAGTGAAAATGAAACCTAGTCCGTCCGGCAACTTCATGGCGTCATGTAGAAGCCGTTTTTTTCCGCGTTGAAGGGCTTGACCGCGACTTCGACCTTGGCATCCGTCGTTCCGCGTTGTTTGTTCAGACGATCGCGAACCGCTTCGGCGAGCAGTTTGGCGAACTCCTTGCGCCGTTCGGGCGTGCGGTCCGGCTTGTCGAACAGCAGATCCACGACAATTGTTGCGACCGGGTAATGGTCGGTGGGGACAGTAGGGTCGTGCGGGAAAAAGCAGGTGACTTCGCCGTCGCCGAGTTGCCAGAAGTCGCGTGTGACGTTTTTTACGACTTTAGCAAGGTCGTCGCGCCAATAGTGATGTCCCGTCGTACCGTGTGGATCGTTGTCAAACAGCGGTGAAATGTTGTACCCGATAATGAGCGGCATGAGAAACCTCCTTTTACAGTCGTGAGCGTCACGGGCGTGGAGTGCCGAGCTTGTAGCTCTTGCATCCTTTTTTTTGTACGGCGGCAATGCCGTCCCCGAGATACTCCAACCCCAGGGTGCGGGCTTCGTCCTCGGTGATTTCCCGGTAAGAGGTGAAATCCGCGAAGCCGAATTGTTTCCCGTTGTTCGTGTCGGCAAGCACGTCTTTTAGGCTTGCACCGACGAAGTGATGTTTTGCCCCGGCATATGGGTAATCCGAGGACACGAATTCTACGAACACCATGGCATTTCCTCCTTCAAAGTGCTGTTTTTTTTGATCTATTCGTGCCGTTAAACCTAGCAATTTAAGCCATTTATGTCAAGTCTAATGGGTATGAAAAACCGCTCCGGCACGCAGGACGAGTGTCCTTTGTGCCGAAGCGGCGAGCAGACTTTGCGCGGTTGTCAGACGGTCGCGGCTTTGTTGCCGGACTCGCTGGCTTCTTTGCGGTGGGCAAAGCGGATGAAATTCGCTATCCATGGTTTGGTGATGTCGACCCTTCCGGCGGCGATCATGTCGACCACGTAGTCGCGGCAGGCGGACGGCGGGACGTTTTTTTCGTCCCAGTTGAACCGCTCCAGCGCATCGAACAGTTCGTGGGCAGCAGTGAGTTCGCTGTTCCGGAGAGACTTCAGCTCCAGTCCCGAGACGTTCGGGGCCGACCAACTCCGGATCTGCCTGACATTGCCGCCGATGATGATTGCGGCGTTTTCCGCCCCGTGTCGCAGCTTTGCGATCATCTGGCTCAGCGACTCCAGGCTCTTGCGGTTGAGTTCGGCGAGCTTATCAGCTTCAGCCAGTTTCTCGTCCGCGCGCGCGAGCTGCTTTACGAAGTTACCGGTTTCTTTCGCTGACGAATCGCGTAGCTCCTTCAGAGTAGTTTCAGCGTACTCGGCATCCTGCCTGCGAGTTTTTCTCGCGTTCTCGAGATCTCCATTGGCGAACTCGATATCCTCGATCAGCTTGCCATTCTTCCAGAACGATAAGCAGCCAAACGCGCCCATGGCTACTACAAGCCCGAAGAGAATACGCAACGCCGGAATTTCGTTGCCAACCATCATCAGATGAGTGAGGGTGAGCGCAGAAACGCAAATCATCACAAACACAAGCCACCCGATCCGGATACTCCACTTGCTCATAACATCCTCCCTTTCCGTGGCGCCTTCCCAGGGGGAAACCCGCCAGCGAAACCGCGTTCCGGCGACATGTCGTCCAGTCCAAAGCATTATTGCCCTGGAGTAAACGAGTGTCCCGCGAACGTCGGATGAAGGCCCGAAACCGGCTGGAACAAGCCGAATTCAAGTCTTCATCCGAAAGGAAATTTTAATGAACGATGGTTAAATATAGCAGAAATTAGCGATTTTGTCAATCCACGGGGCACGTAAAAAACCGCCTTTACTATAGCGGTTTTTTACGTGGTGCGCCCGGTGGGGATCGGACCCACGACCATTGGCTTAAAAGGCCACTGCTCTACCACTGAGCTACAGGCGCAAGTGAGGAGAGGATGAATGCCAGCAGGCATGCATTCTCGACGAACGCAGTGCCTGTATGCGGAGCGATACAGGCGCTAATGTACCGAACAAACCGTTTATCAGGTTCATCACGTTACACGTTTATCACGTTGTTTTTTTGGTTAATTGGTTGCGTGATGAACTTGATGAACGTGTATCGTGATGAACGCGGTTTCGGAGGGTTTGTTTGTTTTCCCAATTTGCGGTAAAATAATACACGAATCGGCCAAAATGATCAAGATGCGCATTGCCATGATCGGAGTCGACGGTTTGCCGTCGCTGTACCCCGTAGTCGGGGGCGTAGAAACGCATGTGGAAAACCTCTCGCGGCATCTTGTGGCGCGCGGTCACGAGGTTACGGTTTATGTGCGCAAACATGCCAATCCCAGGAACAGAAAGTCCATTTTCGGCATCAGGATCGTGACCCTGCCCAGCTGGTATCGGAAAAATCTGGATACCATAACCCATACGCTATTATCGAGTTTGCATGTTTTAACCGAACCGTTCGACGTGGTCCACTACCACGGCGTGGGTCCCTCAACTTTGGCCTGGATTCCGCGCGTGTTCAAACGTTCTGCCCGCGTGATCGTCACTTTTCACAGCCGCGACCAGTTCCACGAGAAGTGGGGCGTACTGGCGCGTTTGTATCTGGCTTTCGGAGAATGGACGGCCGTGCGCCTGCCTCACGCCACGATTTGCGTTTCGCACAGCATTCAGCTGCTGTGCCGCATGATGTTCGGCGTCAGGACTTATCATATCCCCAACGGCGTGGAAGTGCCGCGGCATCTGACGGCCTCGAACGAACTTAAAAAATTCAAGCTGGCTTCAGGCAAATACTTCCTTTGCCTGGCGCGCCTGGTGGCGCATAAAGCGCAGGACATCGTCATCAAGGCTTTCAAGCAACTGGATACTGACCACAAGCTGGCCATCGTGGGCAGCGCGTCATTCGATGACGTGTCATATGCCGAGGAGCTGAAGCGTTTGGCCGGACGCGACCCGCGCATCGTGTTTACCGGGCAACAGAATGGACAGGCTTTGCACCAGCTCATCGCCCATTGTTCAGCCCTGGTGCACGCCTCGCGCAGCGAAGGGCTGTCGGTATCCGTGCTCGAAGCCATGTCTTACGGCCGCCTGGTGATTTTGAGCGACATACCCGAGAACCTGGAACTCGTGGACCACTCGGGCATAAGTTTTGCCCTGGGCGACGAGCATGCCCTGGCGCAGGCCATGAAATGGTCGCTGGACGAGCCTTTGGCCGCACATGAACGCGGCGTGCGCGCACAGGAGATAATCAGAAGACTTTATTCGTGGGAAGCCGTTACGCGCCACGTGGAACGCGTTTATCAGAACATCGAACGATTATGAAACCATTCAAACCGGCAGACATTGCCAAGAAGAAAAGAGCTTACGAATCGGCGCGAGCCAGCCTGAATCAGCATGCTCAATTGGCACTGCGCACGTCCAAACGCGCAATCTTCGCTTTTCAGCGTAACGATTCGGTTAATGGAGGCAAGCTATTGGATGAAGCAAGCGCGTCTCTGCACTCGGCTGCGATTATAGTCCGCAAACGGCCGGACATGGCTGCTGAAGGTTCCTGGTCGGCGGCGTTGGAAGAATATACCGAAGCCGTGGCTTTCGCGTCATTTCTATCCGGCAAGCTGGCTTTGCCCGATGAAACCGCGGATGATTGCGATGCGATCCTGGGAGGTTTGGCCGATGCGGCCGGAGAAATCGCGCGTTATGCGGTTCTGCGGGCTACCGAACGCGATCGCGAAAGCGTGGAACGGGGTTATCAAACCGTGTTGCAAATCGTGGATTTGCTCGCGTCATTAGACTTGACCGGAAACCTGCGTTCAAAATTCGACCAGACCAAACAACATTTAAGGAAGATTGAGGATATACGGTATGACCTCTCGCGCTAAGACGAGTCGAAAGTCCATAAAGTCAATAAAGACTAAAGTATTGATATTGGGTTTGGGGCAGTTTGCGGGCGGGACGGGCGTGCAGTCCGCGATTTATTTTGCCAAAAAAGGCGCGGACGTTTTGGTGACCGATCTCAAAACGGCGGACAAACTCGGCAACAACGTCAAGACATTAAAACGTTTCAAGAACATCCGTTTTCATCTGGGCGAAAACAGAATCGAAGATCTGAAATGGGCCGACGTGATCGTGCGCAATCCTGACATTAAAAAGGTTTTGCCCATCTACAAAGAAGCCGTCAAAACCGGCAAGCCCATGGTTAACGACATCACGATATTTTTGGAACATGCGCCGTGCCTGACGGTCGGTGTGACGGGCACGCGCGGCAAAAGCACGACCACCTCGTGGATCGGGGACATGCTCAAGCACTCGGGCAAAAAGACGTTTGTCGGCGGCAACATTACGATCTCGCCGCTCATGTTCCTGAAAAAACTCAGGCCGAACGACGTGGCGGTCATCGAGCTTTCGAGCTGGTTGCTTGAACCGTGCGGAGCAAACGGACTGTCGCCTGACATTGCGGTTTGGACAAACGTCATGGCTGATCATTTAAACGCTTACGACGGCATGGAGGATTATGCCGAAGCCAAAGCACAGATCATGCGCAACCAGGGGACTGACGGCACTTTTGTCGCCAACCTTGATGACAAGATGGTTTCGTCGTACGTCGCCGAAGCGCCGGGACAAGTAAGGGGATTTTCGTTGAAAAAGAAAAAAGATTCTTGCGCCTGGACGTCCGGCGGCTGGCTCATGCTCAAACGCGGCAAACAAGTTGTTAGAGTTTTGCCGCTGACAAAGATCGGTCTGCGAGGAGCGCATAACGTCCAGAACGCACTGGCTGCCATGGTTGGAGCTGATGCTGCAGGCGCGACTCTCGCCGGCATAAAAGAATCGCTCAAGAACTTCGGAGGAGTCCCTTACCGCCAGCAGATAGTGGCCGTCAAACGCGGCATCACTTTCGTCAACGACACGACGTCGACGACTCCGGACGCTGCCATCGCCGCGCTCAACTCTTTTGCGGTTCAAGCAGGTCACGCTGTCCATTGGATCTGCGGCGGCGCGCACAAGGGTTTGGATTATGCTCCGCTGGCCAAAGTAGCCAAAGGCAAGAACCTCGACGTTCACGTCCTGGCTGGCACAGCCTTCGACGCTTTGACTAATGAATACAAAAAACAAAAGATTGTTTTTCAAAAAGCCGAGTCGCTGAAAGAAGCGTTTGATCGGGCAGTTAAGAACGCCAAGAAAGGAGATGTCGTCCTGCTGTCACCGGCCTGCGCGAGTTTCGGTTTGTTCAAGAACGAGTTCGACCGCGGCGACCAGTTTAATGCCTTGGTGAAAAAGTGGTGATAACGTTTTGACTCAGGGCTTCATTTAAGGCATCATATTGAATCGATTTATGGCCATTTCCTCGATTTTCAAGAAAACGACTTTCTACATCGTCCTGGCAGTGCTGCTGCTAGGCGGTTATTGGTTTTGGAGCCGTGCGCAGGCGGCCAGTAAAATTACTTACGAGACTTCGATTGCCGAACAGCGCACCTTGCTGCAAACGGTCGAAGTGACCGGCGAAATCAAACCGGCATCGCGCATTGATTTGTCGTTCAAGTCAGGCGGCACGCTGGAAAAAGTTTTGGTAAAAGTGGGCGACAACGTCAAACAGGGCGATGTATTGGCGCAGCTGGAAGACCATGACCTGACTTTTTCATTCCAACGTTCTGCTGCGGCTTTGAGCATGGCGCAGGCGAATTTGAACGCACGGTTGGCCGGTGAGACTTCGCAAAGCATTCGCGTGGCTCAGGCGCAGCTGGAACAGGCTCAGGCGGCATACGACAAAGCGGTCAACGATCTGGAGAATACGAAGATTCAAAATCAGAACGATCTGGACGTGGCCGCGTTAAACGTCCAAACAGCACAGAATAATTTTGACAACGCGGGCACGGTTTCGGACCAGAGTTATGCCAACCAGGTCGAGACGGCTCGCGTTTCGCTGCTGACCGCCCTGGGCCCCATGAATTCCGGTTTGGTGGACGGCGATACGATCAGCGGCGTGGACGATACGGCGACCAACCAGATGTACAAGATCTATCTAGGCGCTTTGAATGACGGTTCGCTGGTCAAGGCCAGGAATTCTTACACGATTGCAAAAAATCTCAAGATTGACGCGGATGCAACGGTAAAATCCATCACCACGCAATCATCGAAAGAAGACGTGTTGGCAGCCACGGAAAAAATGCAGAAAGCCATCGAAGCGATTCAAAGTTATCTGTTGGACGTAAAGATCGTGCTGTCCAACACCATAACCTCGACGTACTTCACTTCGGCCGACCTGTCGGCCAAGAAATCTCTCATCGATTCGGATTACACGAGCGTCGGCGCGCAAAAAAGCACGGTGGTCGCGGCGCG
>Ga0209048_10005291_pt1 | contig 12198 bp, 9 predicted proteins | sample FrelakmetCRP12CR_FD_187146 | JGI IMG/M metagenome (GOLD analysis project Ga0209048, IMG submission 187146) | Freshwater lake sediment microbial communities from the University of Notre Dame, USA, for methane emissions studies - CRP12 CR (SPAdes)... | ecosystem: Environmental > Aquatic >... | reverse complement strand
CCGACCTGACGCATCCCCCCGCCGAGCCGCTTTCTCCATACCCGCGCTCTGGCGATCGTGGAAACGTCCGATACGAGCATCGAGCCTATGGGGCTCCCGAGCCCTTTGGAAAAGCAAAAGGTTATCGAATCGACGAGGGTGCCGTAGCGTTCGAACGAAATCCCGGTCTTCACCGACGCGTTCGCGAGGCGGGCACCGTCCATGTGCAGGCGAAGGCCGCGCTCGCGGGCGAATCGCGAAACCGCCTCGATCTCTTCGAAGGGGTACACCCGTCCCCCCGCGCGGTTGTGCGTGTTCTCTATGGATATGAGACTCGTGCGCGGATGGTGGATGTTCGCGGGGCGGACGGCCGCGGGAAGCGCCTCGAGCGGCAGGAGCCCGCCGGGGCCGTCCATCGGAAAGAGCTGGAGGCCGCCGAGCACCGCCGACGCCGCGACCTCATAGTTGAATATATGGCATCTCCGGTCGAGAATCACCTCGTCCCCCGGGCTCGTCTGCGAGAGGAGCGCGAGCGTGTTCGACATGGTGCCGCTCGGCACGTAGACCGCGGCCTCCTTGGTGAGGAGGGCCGCCATGCGCTCTTCGAGGCGCTTGACCGTCGGGTCGTCCCCGAAGACGTCGTCGCCGACCTCGGCATTCGCGATCGCCTCCCGCATCCCGGGGGAAGGCCTCGTGACCGTGTCGCTTCTCAGATCGATGATTCTCTCCGTCATATCAGGTTCAACCGCCCGTGACCGCCGCGCGAAAAGGATCCCCTACTCTCCAGTATCGCCGGGAAAGCGGGCCATCGAGAAATAAAGAAGGAAGTTGCGGGGCGGATGTCAGGATTGGGCGACGAGCTCCTTCAGCTCCCGCGACACTTTGAACACCGGGACCTTGCGGTCCGGAACGGGAACCGCCTCTCCGGTCCTCGGATTTCTGGCCATCCTGGACTTGCGGGCCTTCACCTTGAACGTCCCGAAGCCGCGGATCTCGTAGTGCTTGCCGTCGGCGAGACCCTTGGCGATGCAACTGAGGAAATTATCGACTGCTTCTGCTACTTCTTTTTTCGTCAACCCTGTCCTGCTGGAAATGTTTTCCACGATTTCGGCCTTCGTCATCGAACACCCTCCTTGGAATAATCCAGGGTTGTGAGTCCCCTCCCGCCCGGGATCGCTGATCGCAAGTATATATTGTTTTTAATGCGGAAGTTACAAGTTGTCAAGAGATTTCTGGGGCCCCCGGATGGGCCCCCGATGAGCCGGGCGGGCCCTGTACGTTGCAGATACGCACACGCTCGATTGCAAAAGAGCGAAATGGGTCAGGCGGCGCGGGGTTTCGGCCCGGTAACGACGGGAAACGACGGGAATCAACAGGCACTATTAGACGCGCCACGGGACGCGCCCAAGACGCTATCGATCAATCAGTTGCCAAGACGCGCCGCCTCCGCGGCATAGAATGCTGGTATGCCCCTTGCTCTGTACCGTGATCGCTGCGAGATGGTCGCCGCCTTCACGAACCCGACCCTGCATCGTACTATCTCGCAGCATTTTTTATTTCTACTCGAGCCCCAGCATCTGATGGCACTGGGGAATCACACGCACATCATCGAGATACGCGGCCGCCGTGAAGCAGCAGGCAAGGAGATCCTCCCCTTTCACGCCCCCGCACGATGCGTTCGGCGTCGCGGGCTGGATGATGAAGGGCGTACGCGGGTCGAAATCCGCCACGAGGCGGGCCGCCGCCTCGAATTCTCCCGCATCGAAGCCGGGCGCCACGACGACCTTGCAGAAGATCTCGCGCCCCCGGAAGAGGGGCAGCACCCGCCGGTAGGTCGCCGCGAGATCGCCTCCTCCGCAGAGGGACGGAAGCTTGATGTCCATCGAGACGATGTCGACGAGCGGCGCCGCGGCGCGCGCCGCATCCTCGAAGAGGCCGTTCGTCTCGAGGTATACGCGCAAGCCCGCTTTTCGGATATCCCCCGCGAGCGCGCCGAGAAACTCGCTCTGTTCGAGCGGCTCCCCCCCCGTGAGGCTCACCGAATGAATCCCCGGAGAGGCCTCCGCGAGAGAGCGCACGAAAGAGGCGAGCTCGCACGAATCGACCGGATTGGCAACGGCGCGCGCCCCGGGCCCGCCGCCGAGAGCGCACTGCGGCGTTCGCTCGCGCGAGCGAGGCGTGTCGCAGTACGCGCAGCGGAGCGAGCATCCGGCGAAGCGGACGAAGATCTGGAGAACGCCGACATAGGGTCCCTCCCCCTGGATGGACCGGAAGACCTCGGCGACGTTCCCGCTGGCATCCATGGTTACGAGACCCCCCGCACCTTCCTGAGCGCGCGCTCGATCGATTCGCACTCGCGCGCGTAGCGGTCCAGCACGGCGAGGCCGAACTGCTTCGGGTCGACGCCGAACTTCTTGAGCCCGACCGCGGAGACGGGGGCCCCCGACGGATTGACGTTGACGCCGAAATGAAACACGAGCGACATGGGCGAGGCGGTGCAGATGGCGACGGTGAGCTTGCGGTCGTTCACGAAGAGATCGTCGCCGCTGCGCGTGACCGCGACTGCCGGGGACATCTCCTCGAGCGTCTCCTTCACGATCGACGCAAGGAGCCTCAGGCGCACGTTCCCCTCGCGGAGCGGACACTGGAAGTGCTCGCCGATGAAATGGAGCATCTGCTTCGCGACGATCTCGTGCTGCTCCTCGACGTCCTCGAGATCGACGAGGCGCGAGCCGGAGACGCCGCAGGCGCCCATGAACGCGACGACGCCGTCCCACGGAATCCCGGCCTTCTCCCGCACAAAGTGGCTGCGGAGCTCCGCGCCGGTGTACGCGATCTCCTCGGCTAGAAACGCCGTTTGCACCAGAACGAACCCGTTTTCCCTCACGCGTCCTCCTTTCCGAACTTCACGCGCCGCTCCGCCGGCGTGCCGGCGACGGCCCGCTTGAGCCGCAAACACGATTCGCACGATCCGCACGGTGCTTCCCCCCCGCGGTAGCAGCTCCAGAGGAGCTCCCACGGGATCTCGAGCGCGACCGCGCGCTCCACGATCTCGCGCTTCGTCATGCGGAGCGTCGGACTCACGACGCGGACGCGGCGGGCGAGAGCGAGCTCGAGGGCGCCGTTCGTCCGCTCCAGATACGTCTCGGAGTTATCGGGAAACGCCGCCGCCTCCTCCCGGTTGAAGCCGACGATAACGCCCTCGCTCCCGCGCTCGGCTGCGTAGAAAGCGGCGATATTGATGAAGATTCCGTTCCGGTTCTCGACCCACACGGCCCGCGGCGCCGCATCATCGAGCGCCTCGGCGGACCACGACGGAATCTCGTGCGCCCCCGCGACGAGGGCCGAAGTCGACAGCCGCGCGAGCCACGGGAGATCGATGCGCTCGAACGGGACGCGGTAGCGGCCGGCGATGCTCCGCGCAGCGTCCTCCTCCCTGCGAGCGGCATGCTGCCCGTAGTCGAAGAAGAGCGCGGCGGCCGGCTCCCACCCCTCCGCTGCGGCGAGGGCCAAGGCGACGGTGGAGTCGAGCCCCCCGGACAGAAGCGCGACCGCTCGTCCCGCACGCGGCGCTTCAGTCTTCACGGTACCGCACCATATCCGTCGGCGATTCCCAGAGCTCGACCTCTCGCAGCGTCCCGCCCAGAATCGTGACCTCCTCCCGGCAAAGCCGGAAGATCTCGGCGGCGATATTCTCCGATGTGGGATTCATCGTGTCGAAGGGAGGAATGTCATTCAAATGGCGATGATCGAAACGTGGCAGGATCACGCGCTCCAGGAGACTCCGCAGCTCCCGGTAGTCGATCGTAAGCCCGAGCGCATCCACCGCCGCGAACCGGTATGAAACCCGCGCGACCCAGTTGTGACCGTGCACGCGAGAGCAATCCCCGCGGTACCCGGTCAGCGCGTGCGAGGCCGAGAACTGGATTTCGGTCGATACGACGTAGCGAGCCGCCACGCGAACAACCTCCCGCACAAGCATTTGCATCGATCGGGGAGCCGGATATCTCGCAAATTGCAACAATTCCGGCCACTCCCCCGAACGCGCAGGAATAAATCTACACCTAACCCCCCGAGTTATCAACGATTAAAGAGAACGGAGAAAACGCTCGGGAATGGTACGTATTTCGCTCCGCCGTGCTCGGGATAACTTTACGCCGGAGAAGCAATGAAAGATTTACTCACGGGGAAGGGGACTCTCTTTCTCACGCAAGAGAAGGCGCTCAAGAAGATACTGCAGGAGCGCGAACGCGGAGACCTGACCAAGGCCCGCAAGACGGCCGTCGAGGCGCTCGAGAAATGGCCGGACGATTACGATCTCGCAATCGAGACGGCGCAGGCCTGTCTCGATCTCTCCGACTACCCGCAGGCGGCGAACGTTCTCAAGAACGCCCACAAGCGCCATGCGAACCGGAGAAAAGAGATCATCGAGTTCGCCCGAGCCGCGTTCATGCAGTCGTTCAGCACGCTTCTCGGGAGCTTCATCCTCGAAACGCTCCTCAAGGCGAGAGACCTTGATGGCGTCGAGAGCCTGCTCCGCGCGAGCCCCGAGTCGTTCGTCAACGATCTCACGAAGCGGGGGGAAACGAGATCGAGGAACATCGCGGGAGAAGGGCAGGAACGCTCGACGTTGCTCGCGGAAAACGAGCTTCTCCTCGGCATGCTCCATAAGGAGAGCAAACAGTTCGAGAAAGCGGTCGAATCGCTCGGCCGGGCCCTCGAAGTACTCTCCGGCGACGCGCAGGCGATCGGCGCGCTCCTCGTGCAGATCGAGCAGGAGCTCCCCTCCCACGCACTCGTGAAATTCTACCTCGGGCTCGCGTCGCTGTACCTCGAGCATCCGGACAAGGCGGAGGCTCGATTCTTCCAGTGCCTCGAGCTCGAACGCCCTCCGATCGAGAAGATCCGGTCGGCGCTCGGGGGGGCCAAAAACCCGGGACCGAACCGGGACCTCATCCTCGGTGAAATTCTCGCGCGGTCGGGGGACGCCGCAGGCGGCGCCGCCCTCATTCGCGCGTACGTATGGAACGAGCCGGCCTCCTCGCCGGAAGGGCCGGCCGCGCTCCCACGCAACGAGCGGATGGCGTTCGCGGAGAGCCGGCTGGCGGCGCTTCCCGAAGCAGTGTTTGCCGCCCCCGAGGTCGCGTTCCTCTACTGCGACGCCGCGGCCGGGACGGGCCACGTGATTCAGGCGATCACCGTTCTCGAACGCCTCGTCGCCGACGCGCCGGAGCGCGCGGGCGCGGTCATCGAATGGCTCGAGCAAAACGAAGCGGCCTCCCCCACGGCCCCCGGACAGAACCTCCTCGCGCGCGCCTACTTCGCGAGCGGCATCTGGGACAAGGGGGTCCGCGCCGCACGGCACGCCGTCGACATGAACGCGGCGGCGGTCACGGGCCTCATCGAGTTGATTCGCGGGATTACCGGAGAGAGATGCGAAGGCGACCCCGGCCTCAGGGCGCTCCTCGCGGAGCTCTACGCGCGATCGGGTGACCGCACGAGCGCGGAAGAGGTGTACGGCGCGCTCAGGCGCACCCGCGCCCTCGGGGACAGCGAGCTCCTCCGTCTTTCGGGCGAGATCATGCGGCACTGCGGCGTCTTTCTGACGGGGGTCGTCTCGGCGGTCGAGATCGGCCTCGGCGCAGGGAAGGCCGAGGAGGCGATTCCGTACATCAAGGCGCTCTGCCTTGAGAAGCCCGAGGAGCACGAGAACCTCGCCTCCGCGATCAGAGAGCTCGCCGCGGGGCACGTGGAATACTGGCCCGCCGTCGCGGGGGTCATCGACTGCCTCGCGCGGGAGGCGCAGCTATCGGAGCCGCTCAGATTTCTCCAGGCGGAGGCCCATCTCTTCACGGGGGAGGTCGAACGGGCGATATTCGAATTCGACCAGCTCGTCACGCGCAACGCCGACCTGAAATACCGTCTCATCGACATCTATAAGAACGCGCTCGCGCGGTTCGACGCGAACGCCACCCTGCACCTCGCCCTCTACCATCTCTATCTCGAGGAGGAGCTTTTCGCGGAGGCCGCGCATCACCTCTGCCGCACCCTCGAGCTCGATCCGAACCAGATCCGCGACGTCATCTCGCGGTTCGGAAAACTCGTCGAAAAGGAGCCCGGTAACCTCGGCATATGGGAAGCGATGCTCAAAACGGCGCTCGCGCTGAACCGGACGAGCCTCGCGAGGGAGGTCCTCGCGCGCGCCATGTCGGCGCTCCCGCGGGAGAAGGCCGCGGCGCTCCACGTCTACGGCGCGCGGATATCGGCCGCCGACGGGAAATGGGACGACGCGCTCCGGTGCATCGCGCTCACGCTCACTTCGCCCGAGGCCGACGTCAGGACGATCGAGACGGAGATCCGCGCGATAATCGCGCGCGACCCGGCCAACCCGCAGGCGCATCTGCTCCTCGGCGAGGCGCTCCTGCGGCTCGGCAGGGACGCGGAGGCGGTTTCCGCGCTGCGGCGCTCTCTCGATCTTTCGCCGGCCGGGCGGGAGGCCGTCAAGAACACACTCGAACGATTTCTCTCCCTGAGCATCGAGCCCTGGCTCTTGTCCGGCATGCTCGCCGAGATCGCCTGGCTCGAGGGTCTCACCGACGAGGCGTTCCGCTATTTCGGATCCGCGCAAAAAGGTCCGCGGGAGGCGCTCCCCGCGCTCAGCGCGTCCCTCGAACGGATCCGCGCGAGCGCGGCGGAGAATGCGGGACTCGAGCTCCTCTACGCGCGCAGCCTCTCGCTCGAAGGGCGCCACGCGGAGGCCGTCGCGATTCTCGAACGCCTCATCGCGAAGAACGCGGGTCTCACGCGCGAGGCGACCGACATACTCATCTCGATCGTCACCGAACGGCCCGAGCAGATCGACGCCAATATACTCCTCTCGCGCATATTCGCGCGCTCCGGGGACGTCGAGCAGTCGCGGCGGGCCCTCGTGCGAATCCTCTCGGACGAGACGGCAGACCCGGCCCGCGCGAACGCCGTCGTCGCCGAGTTCCTCGCGCTCCACGAAGAAAACGCCGAGTTCCTCGTCCACTACGCGGCTCTCAAGGCCCGCACGGGGGAAATGGAGGAAGCGCTTGCGCGGTACCGCGCGGCGCTCAGGCTCGACGCCTCGCGCTCCGAAGCCATTCTCACCTCCCTCGAGCGTCACCTGTGGCCGCAGGAGATGCGCGACACGGAACGCCTCCTGAGGGTCGATTGCCTCATGGCGGCGCATCGAAACGACGAGGCGTTCGCGCTCCTCGGCTCGTTCCCCGCCGACGACCGCGACATGGTGGCGGAGATCATATCCCGACTCGAGGCGCTCATCACGGACAAGCCGCGGCGCGAGTACTATTCGCTCGGCGCGGCGCTCCTTGCGCGGCGCGGCGAGATCGAGGAAGCGGAGCGCTTCATCATGAAGGGCTGCGCGGCGCTCGGAACAAACGAGGCGCTCGATCTCACGATCGAGCTCGCCGAGATACTCCACAACGCGGGGCTCGTCGATCGCGGCGCGCGCCTCTTCGCCGAGGCGCTCGAGGCGTCCGCCGCGAAGGGCCCCGTGCTCAAGCGCATCGAGCAGTCGTACATACGCTGGGCGGAACGTGAGATCCAAAGCCTCACCGCCCGCTTCGAGGACGGACGCGCGACCGAACCGGAGATCGCGAGCCTCGTGAGCCTCGTGCTCGAGCATACGGGCCCGGTCGAGGCGCTCGACATCGTCTCGCGGAGCGCCGTGCGCCGCGAGCTGCGGAGCGAGCTCATCGGTTCCATCTACCTGAGCATGGACCGGCCGGCGCTCGCGTGCGCGGCGTTCAACGCGACGGGGGACGGAGACTTTTCATCCGACACGGACAGGGACAACCACCGGTACCGCGCGGGCCTCGCCCGCGAGCGGGCCGGAGACTACGCTCGCGCGGCCGCGCTCTTCGCGGCGGTCGCGGGCGAAGCGGGCGAGTACAGAGACAGCCGCGAGCGCGCGCTCCGCAACTACACGCGCCTTCTCGAATCGAACTGCGAGGAGCAGGCGCTCGTGCTTGAAAAATCGGAAGTGATCTGACACGTACCAAAGGAGAAGTGCACCCATGAAGATCTGCCCGTTGATAACGCAAGCATCCATTCTCGATGACAAGGAGCTCCTCTTCCGCGAGAGCGACGACATGGAGCCCGCCGCGAACGACAAAGGCAAGAAGCACGACCCGAGGGCCGACGATGAGATCTTCATCAATCCGGGGGCCAAGGCCCAGGAGGGCAAATCCCTCGTCGAGGAGCTCGCGCCCGCGGTTCCGGTGCGCTTCCTCGCGAAATCGTACCGGGGGCAGTTCGAATGTCTCGGCGAGCTCTGCAGGTTCCACGACGACGCCAGTTCCGCATGCCGCTTCGAGCGCCTGCTCGCGCAGGACGACAGCGGCCTCGTCACGCGCATCGCGGGCCTCGAGGCAAAGAGCGACACGCGCATCTCGGAGCTCTCCACGGGGCTCGAACGGAAACTCGAGGAACTCGCGGGCCTCGTCCGCGCGACGGCCGACGAGAAGCAGAAGGTGATCGAGGCGATCTCGCTGACTCTCGACGCCAAAACGGACGAGATCGAGCGCAAGATCGATTCGACGGAGCAGTCGCTCCACACCTTCCGGGACGAGATCGCCGGCTGGAAGGGCGCGCTCGAGAAGAAGTTCGAGGCGATCGAGACGGGCCTCGGCGAGCACGCGAAGCTCGTCCGTGAGCTCTCGGACAATCACACCGGCATCATGCAGCTCGTCGAGAACCAGAAGAAAAACATCGAGGACGAGGATAAGAAGCGGCGCGTCACGGAGGCGCGGCGGGTCAACAACTCGGGCGTCATGGCATACCACAACGGCCAGTACGAAAAGGCGCTCGGGCTCTTTCAGAAGGCGATCGGGCTCGATGCAGCGATGACCGAGGCGTACAACAACCTCGGCCTCACCTACACCGAGATCAACGAGGAAGAGAAGGCCACCGAGGCCTTCAAGACGGCGATACGCCTGAGCCCGGAGCTCGCCGCCGCCTACAACAACCTCGGCTACGTCTTCTACCGTCTCGGCTCGTACGAAGAGGCGATCGAGATGTACAACGAGGCGATCGGCCGAAGCAAGGACTCGAGCTCCGCGTACACGAATCTCGGAAACGCCTATTACCGGCTCGAGAAAGTCGAAGAGGCGATCGACGCGTGGAAAAAGGCGCTCGAGCTCGACCCGGCGAACGAGAAAGCGCGGCGCAATCTCAAGCGTTTCCACGCCGAGGTCAAATAGCGGCGCGGAGGGATGAACCCCCGGCGCGAAGGTGTCGAAATGGTAAGAGTGCAGATACCGTACCGGCTCGTGCTCCTCAACCCGCGCGATTTCGATCCGGCCGAGATCGATGGAGTCGCCAGAGACTACCTCGAGCGAAGCCGCACCGCGCCCGTCATCATCGAGATTTTCAACGAGAACATACAGTACTTTCTGTTCCTCAACGAGGGGCAGCTCTACTGGGCCTGCGCCAACGAAGCGGAGAGCCTCCGCGCGATAAGGCTCCGCGATTTCTTCCTCGAGATCCGGAGAACGCAGTTCCCCAGGATCATCGTGTATCAGACCGATATCATCCTGTACCATTCGCTCATCGTCTATCTCCAGAAAAAGCCCGAGCTCAAGGTGTCGTCGGCCCTCGTCGACCTCGAGGAGCTCCTCGACCGCACGGAGACGGATCGCCTCAACGCGATCGTATCCGCGCGCAACGAGGGCAGCTTCTTTCTCATGAGGCTCCAGGGGGGCAAGCCGATCGCCTGCTACAACATGCGGTCCGACAAGGGCCCCGCCGCCGACGCGCGCGAGGATTTCCTCGTCAAGGTCTTCACGATGACGGCGAAGCGGCCGCTCGAGATCAATTTCTTCACCGATCTGACGGTGACGCACGCCGAGGACGTTCGCTCGATGCCCTCGGATTACGCGGCATCGATCTCGGGATTCTACCTGAGCCAGCCGCCGCGGCTCGTCGTGCGCCTCAAGGGGCGCCCCCTCAAGACGTACCCCTTCGCGGGCGCCGAGATGTGCATCGGGCGGCTTCCCGAAAACGACGTCGTCATAGACAACCTGAGCGTATCCCGAAGGCACGCGACCATCTCGTCGACGAGCGAGGGCTACACGCTCCGCGACCTCGGGAGCAAGAACGGCACGCTCCTCAATGACAAGCCGGTGACCGAGGCGAAGCTCTCGAACGGCGACCTCATCATGATCGGCAAATACGAGATCCTCTACCAGATTCCGACCTTCGAGGGGGGAAATCCCGAGTCTCTCGACCAGACGGTCATCATTCCGAATTTCAAGCGCGAGGCGGCCCGCCCGAACCGGGGCGGGAACGCTCACGCGGCCCCGCGCCTCTTCAGAAAATCGGCGATGGAGGAGTATCCGCTCGAACGGGAACGGACCGTGATCGGGCGCGGCAAGGATTCGGACATCAAGCTCGAGGGATTTTTCGCGCCGCGCGTCACCGTCGAGGTCGTCCGCAAGGGCTCCGAATACGTGCTCCAGAAGACCGAGGGGCGCAAGAAGGTCACGATCAACGGCGAGGAGATGGACGAGAAGACGCTCGAGAAGGAAGACCTCATCGCGATCGGCTCCGAGGAGTTCGTTTTCAAGGACTAGTCATGCGATTTCTCGTTTTTTCGGACATTCACGGCAACATCGAGGCGCTCGAGCGCGTGCTCGAGGAGGCGGAGCGTCTGCGCCCCGACATGATCGTCTCCCTCGGGGACGTCGTCGGCTACGGCGCCAACCCGAACGAATGCATCGCCCTTGTCCAGGAGGCGGCGCGCATCCGCATCGGCGGAAACCACGACGTCGCCGCCGCGGGCATCATCGGCACCGAAACGTTCAACGGCACGGCCCAGAAGGCGATCCAGTGGACCTCCCGGGCGATCCACCCGAGGAACCGCGACGCGCTCGCCGAGTACGACACCGTCCGGCGCTACGCCGAGTGCGTGTTCTCGCACGCCTCCCCCGTCTCCCCCATGGAATGGGAGTACATTTACACGATCAACCAGGCGAACGCGATATTTACGAAAACATCCGAAAAGTTTATCTTCATCGGGCACACGCACGTGCCCGCGATTATCGAACACAACGGCGCGCGCGGCTCGCGGGTCGTGACCGGCACGTTCTCACCGGTCGCGTCCGAGTCGCGCTACCTCGTTAACGTGGGGAGCATCGGCCAGCCGCGGGACGGCATCGCCGCGGCGAGCTTCGCGCTCCTCGACATGAAGAAGGGAACGATCACGGTCCGGCGCGTCCCGTACGACATCAGGTCGGCGCAGGAGAAAATCCGAAACGTCGGACTTCCGGAATCGCTCGCGGAAAGGCTGGCGACGGCGCGATGAGCGAAAAGGGCGGCAAGAAGTACCAGATCTGCAACACGCTCGCGACGGGCGGGACGGCGGTCCTCTACAAGGCGATCCAGACCTCGCTCGACCGGCCCGTCGTCGTCAAGAAGCTCCATGCGCATCTCATCTCGGATCCGAACTTCACGCGGCGCTTCGAGCTCGAGGCGAAGTCGGCGGCGAGCCTCGACCACGAGAACATCGTGCGGATCATCGACTTCGGATCCGCCGAGGGCAACTACTACATTGTCATGGAGTACATCGACGGCCCGAGCCTCAAGGACGTTCTTACGTCGAGGCGGATCATCGGCGAGGAGCTCACGCTTCTCATCGCGCACGAGATCTGCATGGGGCTCGATCACGCGCACCAGCACGGGATCATCCACCGCGACATCAAACCCGGCAACATCATGATCACGCGCGAGGGCCAGGTGAAGATCACCGATTTCGGTCTCGTGAAGCTCAACCAGAGCCAGATGCAGCAGACGGTCGCCTCCACGCTGCTGGGAACCCCGCTCTACATGTCCCCCGAGCAGGCGATCGGCGATTCGATCGACGGGCGGAGCGATCTCTTCTCGCTCGGAACGATCTGTTACGAGGCGATGACGGGGACGCAACCCTTCCTCGGAGACAACTACGCGGTCGTGATCCAGAACATCATAAACGGCTCCGTTCCACCCCCCTCGCGGATACGAAAGGACGTGAGCCCCGCGGCGGAGGCCCTCGTCATGAAGGCGCTCCACCGGGAGCCGGGAAAGCGTTTCAGGAGCGCCCTCGAGATGGCGTGCGCCATCGAGTCGATCCTCGGGCAGGACACGATCCTCTCGGCGCACGAGCGGCTCAAGCGGCTCGCCTGCGGCGAGGAGGACCTC
>Ga0209048_10005290_pt1 | contig 12198 bp, 15 predicted proteins | sample FrelakmetCRP12CR_FD_187146 | JGI IMG/M metagenome (GOLD analysis project Ga0209048, IMG submission 187146) | Freshwater lake sediment microbial communities from the University of Notre Dame, USA, for methane emissions studies - CRP12 CR (SPAdes)... | ecosystem: Environmental > Aquatic >... | reverse complement strand
ATATTGTACCGCATCGTAGATTACCGCTGCAGGGTCAGCTCCTTGTTTGTGTTTAATGAGCTTTACCCCTAAGAGCTCGGCATGACGCTCAATTTGCTCAAGAGCACCGGCTCGGTACGTGTCCCCTGCAGCAAGCACGACGCTATAACCTTGATTTTTGAGGCGGTAAGCCAGTTTAGCAATGGTTGTGGTTTTACCTGTTCCATTTATCCCGGTAAAAACGATGGTGACGGGTTTCGGAGTGTTTTTGATGATTTCATCAAAATCAAGGCCATTGACATCGAGCACTTTTAATATTCCATCACGGAGCGCCTGTTCGACGAGAGCCCCAACGTCTTGGCGCCATTTTCTCTTATTGCCAACAAGCTCTTTTTTTACGGTCTCAACGATTTCTTCAGAGACCGATACGGCAACGTCGCTTTCAAGGAGTGCAATCTCAAGGTCCCAAAGGGACTCTTCAAGGTCCTTGCCTTTGATTTTTCGTTCAAAAAAGGCCTTGTCGCTTTCGGATTTTCTGTCATTGCTCGTTTCAACGCGCTGTTGAGGTTGTTCGACAGATTCAGAAGCATGCCCAACTGCCTCAGCGTTAACGACCTGTGGCGTCGACGGTTCATACGAGACCTCTTCCGTCGCCTCACCAGATGGGGTTTCTTCACTCTCTGCTGCTTCGATTCCCTCGTTGTTCAGCTCGCTTTCCGTGGCGCTAACGCTCTCTTTAAATATATTGAGCTTTTTTCTTAAGCTCTCAAACATTTAAGGTTCCGCCTGTAACTGCGATTGAACTGCTTGCAACTGCGATTGTAGTGAGTAGATTTGGGAGCCAATCTGGTTTAGTCGAGCGGCGAATTGTCCTTGCATCTCAGTCAGTTTTTTCTTCCGCTCAGTGAGATATGACACTGCATCAGCGACGTCTACTTCAGCGGAGACGTTCGCCCCAAGCCCGATTATAACTCTGTTTGTTTGAGGAATGGTGCCATAGACGAACGAGTTCGCTCCAATTGTTATGAGTGTCTCTTTGCCTACATCAGGTTTCGAAAGTGCTTCAACGGTGGCAACTGCATTATCTATCTCGCTTATGGTGAAACTGACGAGCTCCATCTGTTGTTCATAGGCACGGGCTTCTGCCTCAGATTGTTGCAGTTGGCCGAGCAACACGCGTATTTCTTGTTCGCTTGCCATGATATCACGCGTCTTTCACTAAAATAGATTCTATGCGAATTAGGTTCCGCTTCAAGCCGTGTTCGCTGCCAATGAGGGAGTAGAGCTTTTCGGCGGCATTTTTCTCGTTATTGCTCGAGACTCTTTTTGTAAAACGTTCCCACGAACGCCCTGCTTTAAAGGAACCTGTTATTTGAAAGTTTTTTGTTTCCATGTCTGCCATCCATAACAAAGATGCAACGAACGCCTTTAGACGTCGTTTATGATATTAACGTGCTCGTACTGAGCGCCTATCGATCATTGAAATAGTCGCAGGTTATCAGTTAAATAGCTATCCAAACCACGTTTTACAGTTGATGCTAGGCTCTTTTTTGGGGTTAAAAAAACCCTAGGGAGTCTTCTATCCGCCCGAGCTCGATTCCCGTGCTCTCCCTACCGACGACGTAGCCTTTCGTGTTAGCGAGAAGCGCAGAACCTACGAGTGGGGATCCATAGTTTACTGTGCCGATGTTGACGGGAACACCAAATGTTTCGTCTAGTTTAGAAAGCTCAGCCTCGGTCGCCTTTGGGTGCGCCAAAACCCCCTTGTTGGTGGCGCACGCGGCCATCCCAATTGTTTTTAAGCCGGCTACCGTACCACGTTGCACGTCTACGCACAATGTCTCGGAAATGACTCGCTCAGCTCGAGCGATCAAGCCGGGGTGTATCAGCGCTACGGTGTCGTTTGCGAGAATGACGTTTCCTGCCGCATTGATCCTTCCAGGAAGTTTTCGCACCTTCATACCTTCAGCAAGCTTTTTAAGTTGTGAAAGTTCGTGTCTTAGCGCATTGCCGGAAACGACAAATCCGTTCGAGTTACCAGCTACGAGCGAACCGACAATCGAACTTGAGCCGACGAGAATTGGGACAGTGGTCACTTCGAGTTCCTGTGAGAAGTTCAGCAGCGCTTCTTCAGTCATCGGTGGTGCAACGAGCAAGAAATCTTCAGTGCACGTAGCAAAGACTCCGAGCACGGCACTACCGCCTATCGTGATGCGCTTGACCACGTTGTCGCCTCGAGACCTAGGTTTTGCTCGGTACTCTTATTTACGATTCGGTCGCGAGTTCGGCCTCGACGACACCGTCATCGAATTTCATTGCTCTGACAGTAATCTTGTTTGGCGGATGGCTCGAGCCTCTCTCCCAGACCTTCTCATTTATGGATCGATCAAGTTTGACTTTTTCTTGCTCTGCGCTTAAATGATGGGCGAGATACTTGCGAATTTCTGACATCGCCTTCTTGCTGCGTCTCCATCGTGGCGTGTGTTTTACCGCTCTTAGTGGTATGGTGTACACACGCTCCTCCTCAATTTTTGTGTCCTTTGCCATGTACGATCACACCTTAAGGCGACCTCGTCTCCAGTGCCTTCTCTTCGGATGGGTATTTACAGTGCGGTTTGTTCGCACTATCACCCACGCGGGCACACGCCTGTTTTGCTTTGTCGCTTTCGCGAGCCGTTTCTTTTTTCCCAGTGTTACTTTGCTCATTGCAGTCCCTCTGTGGATGAAGTCGCCGGGTTGCACGGCGGTTTAAATACTCTCACGATCAGAGTAGCCTATTGCCATTCATCGTTAATAATTGTTTACGCCTTTGCCGCTCGGAAATTTGCGATTTTTCGTCCTGTGACCTTCGATTGAAGATGCCGTCTTGGAAAAACGCGGTTTACGGTTTCGTGGCCGTACGAACTCTCCATAAGTTGACGTAGTTCGACTTCATAGTCAAACGAGATACATTCGCCATAAATGATCTCGAGTAGCTCCGCGGCTAGCCCGTCAATCGTCCGTCGTCCGTAGCCAAGCAGCGGACGGATATAGTCGATGTCCATACGATCCTCAAAACTTCGCGCTTCCCGTAAGGTCAATAGTGGCGCCTTGTCGTCGCGGCGCGTGCCATCTGCCACGAAGCGGTAGCTTTTTGCTGCGCGCTCAAGCGCTGTTTTATGCACCTGATTGAGGCCCCTGTTGGGGTACCCGTCTTTGATCATCGTATCTATGGAAGTCATTGCGAGCTCTTTTTCCATACTAATCATTACGTGGCGGAAGCCGAGTATCTGTGCCAACGTGGCTGCATCGTTCGGCATGATTCCGAAGGACGCCGTAACCAGTTCAATTTGTGCAAAAGGGCTCAGAAGAAGGGCTGCGAGTGCGCTATCTTTGCCCCCGCTAAACAAAACGCCAACTTTCATCTGCGCGTTATGTGTATGTTCTGTTTCTTGGGGGCGAGTTTTTTTAGGAGTTGCTTAAGCTGTTCGTCGTTTATCTGTCCAGTGAGTCTTCCGCTTTGGTATAGTGCAAGAAGTTGTGATTCTACGGAATCCGCAAAGTCGGGTCGCGTCAATCTGACGCTATTGAGTCGTTCGCGCGCGTCGGGCGTCAGCACCTGTCGCAGGAGCGAACTTTTTAGCGCCTGGGCTTGTTCGATCTCCTCGGTGGATGGCCCTTGCATTCCACTCTGCTGCGCCTGGAGTTGTTCGAGGCGCCGCTTCCGTATTTGTTCCAGGTCATCGTCCATAATTCTCTCTCTGCTTCAACTATGCGCTTTTTGATAGCTCATATGCGCCGTTGTCCAAGAGCGACCTACCCTCTGACGAGATCTCCCGGCCTTTCGGTGTCGTTCTCACAAACCCTGCGCTTTCGAGCTGTTGTATTGCCTTTCGAATTATGGAACCGCTGCCCTTAACGAAACGTTCGGGTCTTGACGAGTTGTCAGTCTTGCCTCCATAGACGGAGCGCAGGCGCTGTGTTCCGACAGGACCGTCAATGGCGATCCGCCTCAGCAGTGCAGCGCAGCGGACATACCACCAGTCATCGTTTTGTGGCGGGTGCTCCTTATGCACTCCTGTCTTTACCCACGCTGCCCATTCAGGAGGCGCAAATCGTTCATCATCCTTCAGCTTCAGGGCGGTCAATTCGATAAGTTTAGTTGCGGAAACATCGTACAGTGTGGTCATTTAATCTCCCAAATTGGACTTCTTGCCGGAATCAAGCGTCTTTAAGTCTTTTTTACTTATATCATTTTCTCTGATGCGTAACGCTGTTTTTTGGCGGCTTTTTGATGCGGTATGGCGAACGATACACGGCAGTTGCGCCTTTCAAATCGATCAACTGCGCACCCGATGCCTGACCGAGTGCGTACGCGACCTCATCACGACTTGATTCGAGCAAAGCGGTCTTGAGAATTCTCACTTTAACCATTTTTCGCAACTTGAGTTGGTCCTGCAGCTCAAGCACGATTGCCGTGTTCGCGCCATTCTTGCCGACCCAGAGTGTCGGGTCAAGCTCTGCAGAAAGCGCCTTGAGTTTTTGTGTCTCGGTTCTTCTCGCCATATTGTTGTGAACGCCATTCAATAGCGTCTTACATCGTGACACCTTAAGCACGTAATGACTGTTCGCTTTTCTTTTATGCGAACGCGTGCATTCGCCCCGTGTACGAAATAAGCCCCACAGCTCCTGCAAAAACGCATTTTGTAAGTCTTTCCCAACGGAACTCTATATTTTGTTGCCAACTTCTGCACTAGCTCAACGTACCGATCGCTTCTTTGCGCGTGAGCGGGAAACTCGACTAAGGCCGCGTCAAAGAGGCGGTCTATGCGTTGTAAAACGATGTCTTTAACAAATTCCTTTTTCTTCCGTCGTTGGGACATTTTCTACGCACGTTGTGCAAAGCATTAATATACGTTCTGTTAAAGTAGTTTTGCGTCACGCACCGATGGTCTAGTGGCTATGACTTGGGCCTTCCAACCCATGAAGAAAGCCCACAACCCGGGTTCGAATCCCGGTCGGTGCATTGCTTCAAAGCGTCCTGGGCCACGTGCGTCAAAGCATTCTGGTGGCGGCAACCACTTGAACGCTTTCTACTTTGTCAATTTCCGATATAGAGGCTTCTAAAGCTTCAGTTCCGCCCTCTTTGTCTTCAATGATAACCGTGAGCATCATCGCCTTAAGCCCAAACGCAATGGGTTGCACCTCATAGCTGTATATCCGCCCGTACTGCGCGACCTGGGATGTAATTTGATTGCTTAGGCCTTTCAGATCAACGTCAGGGCTGTTTGGCATTATCTTCAGCTGTACCGCTACTTCTCCCATCTAAGGGCCTCCGAAACCACATGCGCATCGATACGGATTGCTCAGCTTCTTGCATTTCTTACATCGCGTGATGATCTCTCCGCACAAGGGGCACGGGTAGGATATGCCGCTGTCCTTGGCCATTCGTGCACCGCACGATATACACGTCTTCTCCATGTTTTCATCTTCTCCGTTCGCGTTTAAATTGATAAGTGAGAATCACCCTAAACGGCTGTTTCTACTCTATAGAGCAATGACCTTTATAAACTACTTTCGTCCGATGATCTTCGTGCCTATCGTATCGTGTCCTTGGATTGCGTCACGGACACGCTGAAAGTGCTGGCCGTTCACAATTGTGCAGTTCAACTCGTACTTAGCCAAGAGCTCGGGGAGGAACGCGTCCACACACGTCTCTGACGTGAGGTCGCTTGCTGCGATGGTTGAAATCACCCCACTCGTCGAGAAGATCCCGTCGACATCGGTCGCTATAACGAGATCGGTGTCGAGTTGATGGGCAACCCAACCCGCGATGGAGTCCGCAGTGGCGTTCCAGGAATGGGGAAGGGGGTCACGCTCGTACAGCACTCTGAACGGCAACAGGATGCGAACTCCACACTCAACTGCTCGGAGATCCTCAACCAAAGCCGCTCCCGATGAGGCCAGATAGAAGCCATATTGATTCGTCGCCAGGATGGCCATCCAGTGGGCGGTTGTTTCATCGATGCGGCCCGCGTAGTTTCTGACAATCTGCGCAAATGGTCCACCGCCCGGAACCACGAGGGCGTCAACATGAGCGGCAACTAGGTAGGCAATTAAGTCCGCGGCCACCGCAATTAGGCTGCCTCCGACTTTTAGCACGCTGCGCGTCCTGCTATCCTGTGCGCTCATCCTGACCGATACTTGTAGGCGCTCAGGCAATATCTCCTTTTTGCAGAAGATCGGGCAGTGCTGCAGCAGCGACCCCTACGCGTCTCGTTCCGAGATCAGGAAAGGATGTCGGGCAGCTTCTCTCCATAGTATGACAGCATATACCTCAATACAACGACATTCGCCCGTTTTTTTGGGGCTCGGAATGCCACCTGTCTCTCGTCACGTCGCCCTTAAGTACCTAACAAGGAGCGGGACTGGCAGTATTCATCTGGCGGATGTCCGAGGCACCTATCTTCCTCAATTACGTCTGAGCCCCACTCGCCAAGGTCAAGCTGATGCCATGGACTTTGTATTCTTGGTGTTTTGTCTCGCCCCTCAACGTCCCAGTTGTGCGGTTCCCAACATAGGTACATCTTGGCATAGTCGCGGGGAAGCGAACGTTGCTTGTCTTCGTCGGAAAGTGAGCTAGATGCAACGATAGCCAATCGCTTATCGATACACTTCTTCAGCTCTTTCTTGTTCCACCGGATATCGTATAGGATTTTTGTGTCAACCACATTTGCACACAAATCATCCAAGACGCGCCACGCGTATGACACGTCCCAAAGAGGTCCCACGGCAAACGGGGATTTGTCTTTTACTTGCGACCATTCTTCAATGAGTTGGTGCTCCAGCGTCCAGATCTTTGTTCGTCTTAACGTGATCTCAGCTGTGAGTTGCTCACACTGCTCGTACAGCGATTCCGGCGCACAAACTACGTCGAACGCCCGCATATAGCCCTGATCTGAATTAATTTTGAGGAGGCCTATGTTGAGCTGTGTCCAGCCGTGAACCGGGATCAGCGGATCAATCACTATCGGCTCGATTTTTTTGCCTGTATCGTCAGTTGCATCTAAATCGCCTTCAGTAAGCTCATCCAACAGAATCGCGGCCGTCCGATTTGCGATGTCGAGCACATCGCATTCGTCGCTCTTCGGATTCCAGTTTCGGTTGTTCATGACCCAATCTTCGGGCCGGACATCAAACAGGTTGCTCGTGCTCCAATCCGTGTTCTTTTTCGTCCCCTCTCCACCCTTCACATCCAAAAATGCATACTTTCGTCTGTGAGCGAGACGTGGAAGGCAAAGGATGGCATAGATAGTATCGGCGCCGCTCTTAATCGCTCCCTTGACGGGAACAACCTCTCGGGCACCACCGTCGATGTAGTAACTTCCGCACACCTCGACCGGCGGGAATAGCGCCGGCACTGCTGCTGAAGCAAGGGCTGCTTGGACGAGCAGATCCGACGATTCACAAGGCACGTAAAGCGTATCGCCTTCACTGCCATACAGCTTTTTATCGTTAGAGAAGCACGTTTTTTGTCCCGTCTCGACGTTTGTTGCACAAAGACCGAATACAATTTCTGGGTCCAACGCTTTTTGAATATCGTCGATCTTGTCTAACATCCGTTGCTTAAGTTTATCCGCTGTGTAGAGAGTGCTCTCTCTTACAGCGGTCCCAATCATGTCTTCCAGGTCGTCAATTCCGCTGATGATATCTCGAAGTGAGTCCTCCTTTGATTCCCGGATGAGGGCTGATATCGCTCGAATGCGTCCTATGGCCCGAATTCGTCCTCCGACAGGAATTTTTGCATGTTTCTCCGCTTTAATGAATGTTTTTAGCATCGGGGTTATGTTATCGGACCACTTGTGCTGAGGAATCAGGTCTTCGCGGCTAATCACTCCATCAGACCAGTACTTTTCCAACCTAGCGTCGCAGCCCTCGCCCGTCGAGACGATCACCGCGTTGATCGCGCCAATTGACGTGCCGAAGACGCATTTAATTTCAGGTAGGATCCCCTTTTCGTACAGAAATTTCAAAGCTCCTACTTGGAAATCGCCGAGCGTTCCCCCGCCACCGAGCACAATTCCTGTTGGCATAGTTTCACCTTTATATCCGTTTCTTACCGTTCTTGATCCGCGATTTGAGATCGTGCTCACGCACTTTCTGGTGCTACGATGTCTTACGGAAATTGAACCGTCGCGCCACCGATGTATCCGATGTTACTCGTTTCGCATGCTTCATCGGGGTGGGCACTGGGGACGTCCGAAGCTGCGTTGCCGCATGGTTTATGAGCCAAAGCTCGGCGAGTCCATACGTGAGGAAGCTCTACCTTTCGCGGGTTTAGAGTAAGGATGCACTTCCTCGTGAAAAAAGTTGTCGACGGTGTGCCTTATTGCTCGCGATTCGAGCAGTTTGCTATTTTAGTCACTAACAGAAGTAACAGCAGCGGTATACAGGAAAGTGCGACGCACTAGCGTCCATGAAGAGGTGATGATATACCCAGTCAAGCTACTCGGCAACTACCGATGTTGGTCGTGATCAGCAGGAGATGATTAGAAGCACCTTAAGGGCTTCGTCAGGGTTCACTGGCCTTAGAGCAACACTCGCGGCGTAGAGTGACGAGTCACGTCGGCCGGCGGTAAGCGCCAAGCTCAGCTGCGCTCTCTCGAGTAACTGACCGCCTCCTACCCAAATCTGAAAAACGCTTTGAGGCGTCATCGCCAAATGATTCGCTTGTGTTGTTATGTGTTCCGGCGCCAGTCGTTGTCATCGAGCGTAGCACTTGATTGACGGCGTGGGTCAGGCGCTCTGCGCACAGTCGACATTCAGGATTCGCTGTGCTAGGGCAGCCGACACGGAGCCCATAATAGCACACGCTGTTTTCTGGAGTCATCGCATCACGGTGGCATGCTCCGTGCTTTGCTCGTAGCAATCAACGTGCAGTTGTGCGACGGTAGGATCAATCTGGATCATCGCGTGAAGCGTTTGTTCAATTATCGCAATATCGCGTTCGAGTTTCGTTAGTCCCTCGTCTGCCATCACGGTCACCTCCAATGCAGACTGCGCAAAAAAGTGTCTTAAGGCCGCGTGAGACATCCTTTGTGTGCGAAAGTGTGACAACAAATTCGTGCCACGCTTGGGAGAAGACTGTAGGGCCACGATGAACCCGCAGTTCTGCTCACTGATTCCTATACTACCGTGCACCTCGAATTGGCGTCCAGATCTTCTATTTCGACTGTATCGGCCGTGCTTGTTTAGCGCACGTGTGTCCCAGGAACCGCGTCCCGAGAAGTCGGCTTTGTGCCGCTGGGTCTACGCTCGCTTCGTACGCTCTGCCCTATCGCGTAATCTGTGTTGCGCTCATATCGAAAAACGGCTGTCATTACCGTAAACTTCGACCCAAACTTTCAAAATTAGAATCTTCTGTCATTGCGCTTTCTAGAGCCGCGCAGTCGGCAATCTATTGTCGCTGCAGCGAGTGCGAGATGAGAACTTACTTATAGGCGATATTTATAGATGCATCTGAGACAGATGCAAACGAGCCAGAAAGCGCGAGCGTACGTCACCCTTATGCGGCCGCCTTATATACTCGTGCTCGACCTTTTGTGCGTCCTCTTTATCGTGACTTTCCAAAAAGGGCTGTACGGCCCCGCGCTGATCGGTTTAGCCGTTATCACTGTGACGTTCACAAGCGCAGGAAGCGCGGCTATAAACGATTATTGCGACTGTGATTCAGACGTGCTTACGCATCCAGAGAGGCCTATCCCTGCAAATCAGATCTCTCCAGCTCGCGCCGCGCAGTTTTCCGCGCTGACGTTTCTTGTGGGCCTTGGTGCCTCGTTTATGATTAACCCCGTCGCCTTCGGCATTGTTGGACTGAATGTCGTGCTTTTCATACTCTACGCGCGTGTAATAAAGCGACTTTCCGGGTTCGGGAGCAACTTGGTCATGGGGTATCTGGGAGCAACGATTGTCCTTTTTTCAGGAGCTGTCGTATTTCATACAATTAACGCAGCGTCCCTGTCGTTCGTTGGTTTGATTGCCGGAGGTGCTATCGGATTGAACGTTCTAAAAGACATTTTGACCTTGGAGGGGGATCTTAAAGTGGGGTATCCCACCCTTGCGGCAAAACGCGGGATACGCGTAGCAGTGATTGTCGGCGCTCTTTTCCTCCTCGTTTCTGCAATAACGTCGCCATTGCCGTTTTTTGTTGGGGTTGTCAGCGTTGCCTATTTGTTCCCTATTGCCGTTTGGGGGGGCGCCGCAGTCGTTGTGTCCCTGGCCATCCTGAAAGCATCAAACACCGAAAATGTGATAGAGCGGCTTAGGATATTCACGACATACTGGCCGTATGTTGCAGGGATCGCCGGCGTTGCCTACATAGTGCCCTTCATCGTCTGGGGCGCGTAATACCATTACAAAGAGATACCCAACGCTTAGCTGATCAAAAATGGAACAACAGGCACTAGCACTCAACGACAATCTGGAGTTATGCCTTAATCAGGTGGGGAACGTATTTGACGTTTCCAGCATCCTCAACGGGCGACAAGCGAGGCCGCAAATCATTCAGTACTATTTTATCAACAGACTTACGCTCCTTTTTTACAATTGGGACGGGTTTTTTCACTATGGGATCAGTTGCGACGGGAAATACGAGAAGGACGATCATAAAGAGCACGCGCGAATAATCGAGGGGTACATCCGAGAAAGAGATGCCAAAAAAGTAATGGAACTCGGATCTGGATTAGGTCCAAACATCGCATTCCTCGCGCGCCGGAATCCTCACGTCGTATTCGACGGAGTTGATTTGTCCAATAAGCCGCTGCATTGTAATACAACGCCGTCGAACGCGTTTTTTTATCTTGGGGATTTCCACAACTTGAGTCAATTTGAGGACGATTCGTACGATATTATTTTTATTATTGAGGCTTTGTGCTATTCGACCGATAAGTCGCGAGTTCTTCACGAAGCTAGGAAGAAACTAAGAAAAGACGGACTTTTGATCGTCTTCGACGGGTATCAACGAGACCGTGCTGAACCACTCAGCCCTTCTGAGGAGGTTATGTGGGGGCTTATCTCGAAGAGCCTTGCATGTGAGACGATTGAGTGTGTTAATGTCGTTGAAGACTACATGCGAAAGGAATTTTCGATAACTGGCGTAAAGGACCTCACTCAGTGTGTACTGCCATCTCTCGTCAGATTCGAGCGTCTAGCGCGTTTTTACTTCACTCATCCGACCTTAGCACGAGCGATCAACGCGTTCGTCCCACATGACGTCGTGAAGAATACCATCCATATACTCCTCCTGCCGATAAGCGTAGAAAGACAGATAGGATGCTATTACATTCATGTGTTGCAAAAAGATAAGTGAGTTTAATATTTGCTGAGCTATTTTAGTTCGTGAAGCAGCGTTTGCTGGCACCAGAAGTGTGAATGTGGGCTAACGATTTCGGTCAGGCTTTTGGAGGGCCTTCCGCTGACAGCTTTTTGATCTGCTCCCGCGCTGGGATTGACTGTTCCCACAACATTTCAAAGGTGGCTGTGAGATACTCCGCGTACTTAGGGTCATCGGTCCATAGCAATGAGATAGGTTCATTCAGCGAGATACGCTTGATATCGACGTTAATTGCACTAACGCAGTGCTTTCGGTCGACTACAGCGAAAAATACCCCCCCGTAACCATCATAGTGCCGTAAATCTTCGCCAATGTCGAGAACCTCTTGAGCGGGCACGATATCGGCGTAGCTAATATCACTAATGCCCCTGACAGATCCCCCTCGCTCGATGACTTTTTTGGCTTCCTCGTTTACCCCGAACAAGGAAGTTATCGTCAGCGTTTCCGCGGGAACCACGTATAGGAATCCTTTGTTAGCCGCGGAGGTGAGCGCCACCGTAGCAGCGACGAGTTCCCTGACGCTCTTGATGATCTTGAACGTGCTCACGTCGTCGGACGGCCGAAAAAGCTGCTGCTTCGATAACTCTTGCAGTTCCCGCTTTCGCGCCTCCATCTCACGGAGCTCGCTCTCGTGCTTCTTCACTGCAGAGTCGAGCGCTGTGTCGAGGTCAACTGCCGCGTAGATTGTAGGTGAATCGAGTGATGGACGCACCATTCCCTTTTCAATCAGACTGGTGAGCGTCCGGTGAACGTCTTCGCGATAGGTGTTAAGCGATTTCGCCAGAGGAGAAGGAGTCTTAGGGCCGTACTTAAGCAAGTGAAGGTAAGTCTTTGCCTCTTTTTCGCTG
>Ga0209048_10005289_pt1 | contig 12202 bp, 14 predicted proteins | sample FrelakmetCRP12CR_FD_187146 | JGI IMG/M metagenome (GOLD analysis project Ga0209048, IMG submission 187146) | Freshwater lake sediment microbial communities from the University of Notre Dame, USA, for methane emissions studies - CRP12 CR (SPAdes)... | ecosystem: Environmental > Aquatic >... | reverse complement strand
CCCCCCCTCGATGTAAGTGGCGTTGGAAAGGTGGGACGCGATGGGGGAGAGTAGCAGAAACCATGAGAGCACGAGGAGCCCCAGAAACGCCGCCGTCTCGTCTGTCCCGATCCGCTTCAGCCAGAGAATGAACATGGCGAATAAAAAGAAATTCTCCAAGACCCGAAATGCGATCGGGACTAACGGGTGCCAGGGCATATAATCCTTGCCCACCTTGAGGTCGAAAGCCACGGATTTTTTCCCCCCCTCCGTGAGCGATTCCCCAAACATCTCGCACGCGATCCGGATGAGGACGGGCGAGAGGACCCGATACTGCCAGGGGTTGCCCCCCCTCCAATGCCAATAGTCGTAATAGGTCGTGGCGTCTTTTTCGATGAGGTCCGTGGTCAAGCGATAGGAAGCCTGATACCATGCCGTGGCCAAACTGAGGAACACGCAGAGAACCAGGAGGGCTCTCACCGGTTCCCCGATCTCACGATGTCGCCCCCGGACATCCTGAGCTTCTGCTGAAACCACTCGTCGAGGTATTTGGTGAAGGAATCCAGCCCGATCACGTTCCCGTTCACCGTGGACGTAAAATAATAATAGTTCGTCATGGGCCCCGATGGGGCGGACTGGACCGTGCCCCCTCCCCCTCCGGCGTAGCTTCCCCCTCCCGTTTCCGTGGTGGGGGTGGGGACGGCCATGGTGCCCCTGAGTTGCGCCGCTCCGGTCATGGCCACCGAGCCGTATTGGGCCGCCGCCATGAACGCCGCCGCCGCCTGGCCCGAAGTCAACGGGTTGGAGAGGAGCATGAACCCCCGGCCCATCGCCATGATCGCCTCGATCGCCGCGATCGCAATGTTCGCCTCGATCTGGGCCTTGGAGCTCATCCCGAACGCCGCCGCCGTGGCCATGCCGAAATCCAAGGTGCTCTTTTTAAGGTCGGAATAGAGCTTCTTTTTGTCCGCCGATTCCTGGTCGTTCAGCTTTTTCTTGGCGGCGTTGGCCAGCTTGTTTGCCGTGACCTCGTCCTTGGTCACCGCGATGTAGGCCTTCCGTTCGGCCTCGATCAAAGCCAGTTTCTGCTTGTGCTCCGAGACGTTGGAGCTCATGAGCTGGGAGGCCAGCTTCACCTGCTCGTTGTATTCCTGCTTGCCCGCTTCCTCCCAGATCCGGTTAAACTCCTCGGTGCTTTTCTGGGCCTCGGCGTTCATTTTTCGGTCGTGTTCCTGCTGGTTCTTGAACATCCGCTCGTTATAGATGTCCTCGGGGGACTTGGCGGTGCCCCCTCCCCCCTTTGCTTCTTTTTCTTTTTTGGGCTGGTCCGATGGGTAGCTCAACCTCCCCTCGGCGTGGGCCACGACGGCCTGGTATTCCGAGAGGGCCTTGGTATCCTTCGCCAAAAGGATCTGGTTCTGCCCGAGGGTCTTGTTCCAGTCAACCCATGCCCCGTTTGCAACCCCCGTCATCATCTGGGCCCGGTCCATGCCGGCCACGTTGGCCAGCAGCTCAACCTCCAAGCGCTTGAGCCATCCGATCTGGATGCCCACCTTCTCGGAGTGGTCTATGGTTTTCTGTGTCTTCTTGATCTCCTCTTTGGTGAGGATGGCGAGGACTTCGAGCTGTTGCTTAACGGCGAGGGTGAAAGCGTCGCTCTTCTTGGCGAGCTCCAGGAGCTTGTCCCCGGTTTTCATAAAGGCCTCGTCCGCCTTTTCCTCGGCCTTGAGCACATCCCAGAATGCGAATGCGAGCCCCCCCACGGCGGCGATCAGGATGCCATAAATCCCGATGCCGGAGTTCATGGTCATGCCCAGGAGCCGGAGCCCCGTGCCCACCTGTCCCGCCGCGGGCCCCAATTCCTGCATGGACCCGGTCAGGGAGAAGGCGGACATCCCGAGGAGCCGCATGGACCTGGCGCTCGGAACTGCCGCCGCCCCCGCCTGCTCGATGGCCCCGGCCGCCTTGAGGTTCGCCCCCTCCACCTGCTGGATGGGAGCGATAACCTGGTAGGGGTTGTCAACCCAGCCCTGGGTCTGGCCCTCAACGGTGAGAATGACTTTAGGCACCTGTTCCGCTCTTCATTTGGTCCTGTTGCATTTCCGCCACGGCGCTGTCGATGATCAACATCTGGGTGGACAATTTTATGGGCATATCTCGAAACCCTCCATGGACGGGCGGGATCCCGCAAGCCTTGGCCAGCTTATACATCCCCCAAGCCTCCTGGGTGCTTCGGAATACCTTCGGCTTGTCATAGATTCTGCACGAGCCCAGTTGCTCGCAATCTTCGCAGAAAAGAGCCCACTTGCAAGCCCGGCACGTGGTTATCGGCGGCGGCTTCTCCCTCCACCATGCACAACCCTCGAAAGTCTTGGGATTGAAAGGGGCGCATGACATTTCGGTGAAGCTCTTGGGATCCAGAGCCCAAGCCACCGCCAATCTCAATTTTTTGCTTCTGGCTCCGGAACACCTGAAAGCTCATTAGCCGCGTGAAGCAGTTTGAGGTAGAGGGTTGGGTTCATGTTCTCGATGGCCTCGATGGTCACCGGGAGGACAAGGCCATTCCCGCCTCCCCCTGAATCCCTCCCCTCAAGGTCCCATCCCTCGATCCCCAATTTCCTGCTTTGTTCCATCCCAGAATAAAGCATTACGTGCCCCCCCAACGAAAAGAGGATCCGGTGCCTCGAATACTCCTCCTGGATCAATGGGTCTGAATTGTCCAGGCCCGGGTGCTTCCTCTGCGCACAAGACAAAGCGAGGGACAAATCCAGCGTCCCTAACTGCCTGAGGGTGAATTTGTGCCCCTCGAACTCCTCCGTCTTGGTCTCCCCTTCACTCCCTGTCACCAGACAACCTTTGAACACGGTTCCCCCTTTTCTGTGGAATTTCACCCTTCCCTCGCGCGCGCACGCGCGCTTTAGTGAGCTATTATATATCTCCGAGAGGAGATAGATAATAGCGAACTCTTTCCACTCCCACGGCCTAATAGGTCCCGGTGGCCGTCGCCGGGTCGGCTTGAGAATCCCGGAGCAGGATGGAGCAAGCCTTCAGGGCCCCCGTGCCTTCCGTCAAGGCTGTGAAAGGAACCTCCTCCATCTGGACCCCTCCGGACTGGCTGAGCTTGGGATCCTCGAAGAGCACTCTCATGGTGGCCTGGAAAAGGTAGGTCTCCCCCGTGAGCCCGATCTGGTTGCCCACGAAAGAAGCCACGATGGTGGCCGGGGTGTGCAGATCGTAGAGCTCGTGGAAGATGGTCTGGTAAGGATTCACAACCCCATCGAGCTCCATGCGCCGCTTGATCATCCCCTTAAACTCGATCCCGGTCTGGTCGAGGGCGATCTGCTCCCCCGTCCCGATCCTGAAACGAACCTCGGCGGCGTTGGCGATGATGTTCTTAATGTCCAGGTTCATGGACTCGATCTCGATGGGCGATGCCCCCCCTCCCGAATCCAAAGTGATTGCTCCCCCCTTGAACGGGAAGTAAGTCACTGGTGTAACCAGGGCCGGCGCCGCGGTGGCCTGCGCGTGGACGAAGCTGCCCCCCTCGAAGCCGAGGTCCACGGTCAGGAACTGATTCACGCCGCAGGCGATCTTGACATCCGAAACCCTGCCCCCGGAAGCGTTGATCTGGTGTTGCCCCTCGATGTGCCTGCAGAGCGAGAGGCCGGGAAACTGCCCGGGGTTGGCCTCAAAGGTGTGCTCGTAATTCCCCGGGCCCGTGGGCACCGTTACCACTTTCCCGAAGAGCTCGGCCAGGAGAACCCCGAAGCCCGCCCCCTCCTGGGCCATGCAGGTTACGGCCTTCGCTGTCCAGTCCCGGGTGCTCTGGGCCCTCTGCTCGATGTGGCCCTCCCTGGACGCCTGAATCAGCTGTGTCTCCATCTCCCCGAACTTGGGCGTGATCTCCATGCCCTCCCTGGCCAGGAGCCAGTAAGCCGGGACAACCCAGCTGTTGTGGGTCGCCTCCCGGCCGAAACCGAACCGGACATTTTTGGTGATCAAAGGCATTGGTGTTTCCCCCTATTTAATGAGCGTGAAGGTGAGAACCTTGGTCGCCGTGAACGCAATATCTGCCGATCCCTGCGCCCCCCCCTCGTGGACGGTCGCCCCAAACGTGATGTCGCCGGGCTCGGACGTGGCCACGTAGCCCCCGAGGGTGAAATTTTTCAGGAGCCAGTTGAACACCTTTGAGGCCAGGGCCTTTAAGTCCTTCTCCATGTTCACGTGCCGGAGATCGTGGCCGACTACCACGACTTTGCAAGAGTAATCCCCCTCCACGGAACACTGGGGATAGCTCACCTGAATTTGCCGGGGCTTGAAATCCACCATGTCCAGAAAGATCATGGGGACGTCCCCGGCCGCGATCCGGCCCGGACTCTCCCCGGACAAGCAATGGACCCCCCACGCCTCCGTGCCATTCGCCGTGGTGAGCTGTGCGATGAGGGTGTCGGTGAACTCCTGAAGGTCCAGAACCAGGTCAGGCATCTCAACCTCTCCCGAGTTGTCGGATGTATTGGGCGTTGCCGAAAGTCGTGCCCTGCCCCGGAGCCACCAGGTAGGTCGAGCCGGCGTCGATCTCTTTTTCCTTCCGGCGATACCACGTGGTGAAAAGCTGGAGGATGCGATCGGAGAAAGCCACTGTCAACCGCATATAGGGCCTGGGGGGAAACTTGACCGAAACAGTCCTGGGGTTTTTCCCCGTGGACGTGTGGGTGGCTACTCCCCCATAATTGTGGATCCAAGCATACCGGATCATGTCCCCGTCCACTCCCCAAACTAACTGCTTCGGCGTGGGGAGGAAGATGTTGCCCGGAGCCCCAGCTAAAGTAGCCGCCCTCCGGAGCAACCCCGTCATGTGAAGGATGCGCCGATCCCATCCCTTGCGGAGCTTTCTGGCGATCCAAGACGGCTTGATGGCCCGCCATGCCCCCTCCACCTCGTTCCCCTGCATATTAAAATTCCTGGCGATGTCCTGACCCAGAAGCGGCCCGAGCTGTTGCCAGAACGTGGTGAGGTCGGCCACCACGTCAGCCCGTTCCTTCACCAGGGTGCGGAGGTTGTCCCACTGCCCCTTGTCGTAATTGAGGCGGAGGGTGAAGCTCACCAGTCAAACTCCACGTCGATCCGGTCCAGGGCATCCGGCACCGTCACGAAATCATTGGGCGCGGCGATGGTCACCGTCAACCCCGAAATCGTCACGGACCCCACCGCCACCAGCTGGCCATTATACTGCACCTTCGGCTCGCTTTGGGGCTGTGTCTTCAAGGTCAAGATGAAAGAAGGCACCCAGGCCTCGTTGTTCCATGTTCCGCTGGGATCCTGCCAATAATGCGTGCCCGATCCGAGCCAATACTCCTTGAGTTGAAACGGCATTGTGGTATCCCCCTCGAAATTGTTTAGATGGACGGGATCCCGCCGAGGGAGGATTCATCGGATGCCCCCTCCACATCGTCGAGGATCTGGTCCAGGGTTTCCATCGTTGCGAACTGGCGATCGGCCTTGGTGTAGCGAGGCAAGGCGATGGCCGGGCCCCCGATCCGCCTCTCCCCCTTGAGGATGAAATGAAGGGAGAGGATTTCGGCGAGCTGTTCCTTGGCGTCCTTGAACTGGTCCCGGATGATCTCCGGGATCGTGCCCCCTCCCTGTGGGGAGGAGTTTCGGTAAGAATGGGCGAACACGTTGTAGGCTGCGACGTTCACGGTGATCTCGCGCAGAATGTCCGCCACGCCATAGCCCGTCCCGGCCAGGGGGAGGTAATAAACCGCCGCCAATGCGGATGTAACTCTCCCGATCGCCGTGCCCAGGTAATACCCGAGCTTCGAAACAATGAAAGCTCCACTGGCCGGGGTGGTCGAGGTCCCATCCGAGAGGCACACCGAAACCGTGAGGACCGTTCCGGAATTAGAATTCACCTTGAACACCTTGCCCGCCGAATCCTGAAGCCATGCCCCGATGAGGTCGTTGGCGATCCATGTGGCCCCCGCAGAAGTGAGCGTGCCCACTCCTCCCACGCCATCGCTTCGGGCGTCCTCCCAGAGATTCTCGCCTGCCGTGGTTCCCACCTTGAACTCGCCCTCGCCCACGCGTAATGCCAATTTCAGATCCGCCAACGTGGCGTAAAGGATCAAAGCCATGCCCCCTCCCCCCTCTCTCTTTTAAAGTGCCACGATTGGCCCTGTGTGGCAGGGCCGCTGGTGGTTGGCCTGCGTTCGCGATAACTCGTGGCCAGCTCTCGCATATCCCTTGCCGTGTTCAAGGGTGCAGGGTGCTTAATAGGCCGGGTTAATGAAGCTGCGGTATTTGTAACCGGCCTTGTGGGATCCCACAGGCTCCAGAACTTTCCCCAATCCTGCGCCGACAACTGCTGTCACCGTGGCCCTGGCGTATTTAGCCGTGGCCCCCGTTTCGAGGTAAGTCCCTGCGAACAGGACAACCTTCACTGGCGTGATCTTGACCCTCGCGAAGCCGTAAACTACCATTCGGCCCACGTGGCCCGTCGTGGTCGAGTCGAACATGACCCCCGCCACTTTCAGATTCGAGGCGGATGCCGTGGTCGTGACTGCCCTCCACTCGGACGCCTTCACCCTGAGCGAATCATAGTGGGCGCCGTGGGTCCGGCAGCTGTCGATCCTTGTCCAATGCTTCCCGCTCATGTATCCTGCGGTGTCAGCACCCGCCACAAAAACGAGGGTGTCCTTGAGCAAACCATATCCGGAGACGTTTCCGGAATAGTCGTTTTGGTTTGCCGTTCCCCTGCCCATAATGAAAAGGGTGTCATGGTTGGGGGTGCCGTAGGTCGATCCCCAAATCTTGAACACGCCCGCCATGCTTCCGAGCGCGGAATCCTGAGTGGCCAGAGCGGAGTTCAAGGTCCAGGAGCTGTCGCCCTTCCCGGCAACACCGTGCCCCGTCCCTGCCGTTGGGTTTCCGAAGATCGTCACGGTGATGGTGTCCGTCTGCCAAACGCAGACATCGCCCTCCACCAAAGTGCCTCCGGAACGATTCATGACTGGAACGGTGAACGAGGCAGGGCATACCAATGTCCCCGTCCCGTAAACCATTCCGTTATAGAGGCTGGTCTGCCCGAAGGCAGGGACAGCCGCGGCGATGAGCAGAACGACTGCCACCGCCAAGAAGGATGCGAATTTCATGTGGTTTGCCTCCATGTGGTTAAAGGATTTGTTCCTCCCCTGGGATCTCTGAATCAGTCGTCCTTGTGACCCGTTTCTTGGAACGACTTCTTCGGATCTTCGGGCTCCGGCTCCGGCTCCCGGTAAGGGGTAATGAAGCCCCCCTTCACCAGGTCCGCCTCGATCTTGGGTGGGAAGTTCGTCTCGATGACCTCCCCGTGCTTGTGGAGCCTGTGGGTGTCCTTCGTGGTGCCGAACGTGAACTGCTTTAGGACTGTGAACTTTTTCAAAGTGCCCTCCACGGTGGTTTCGGTTTCCCGATCCGGGGAGGCAGGTCGTCGGATACCTGCCCCCCCATTAAGCCCCCCCTGGGGCTTGTTATGCGTTGGTGTCCGCGATGAGGTAGGCGGCGATCTGCGTGCCCGCCGCGCTCAACCCAGTCATCGTCGGGGCGATGATGGTCTCGGCCTCGATGTAATCGGCCTTGATCCCCTGATCCGGATACTGCCGGATCTGGAAATTCTGGTTGAGGAAATTCACCCCCCAGGAGATGGACCTGCGACTGACCGCCTTGGGAACATACGCGAAGATCGCGTTGTCTCCCCAAATGTAATCCAGGGTCTCGGTCAAGCCCTCTCCCGAAGTGATGTAGGTCGCCTTCCCGCGCAGGATTTTTTCCACTCCGAAGATCGCGGGCATCTCCGAATCGGGAATCCCTCCAGCCACAGACTTGGTGTACTTCACCTGCTCTTGGCACTTGGGATGGACCCTGGCCGCCTGGTAGGAGTTCTCCCCGATGATCAGGGTGTTGGGTTCACGCCCCCCCAGGAACTGGGCGACGGTCAGCCGGGCGTCCTTCGCATCCTTGACGGGATCCGAAACGCCGCTGGTGGTGTCGGTCCACTGGGCCGTCCCGATGAGCGTGTTCTGACAAGAGGCGTGGTATTTCGCCGCCGTGGTGGCTACCGTGGCCACCTTTTTCTCCAAGTCCAAGAGGACCTTGTCGGTTACGTAGGACATGGAGGCTTCCCGTGGATCCACAGCCGGGTCGGCCGTGGAGATTTCGAGCCACGAGACGGGATCCCGGAAGGCAAGGTTGATGCAGGAATACAGCACCTTGTCTACTGACTGGCCCCTGGACCGCGCAAGGGTTTTATCCGCGCGGGTGGTGTCCTCCCAGATCATGTTCTCACGCCCCCAGATGGGCCAATAATCCGTGAGCTTGTCCACCGGGTAAGTGGGGAAAGCCTGGAGCGCGATGAACACGTTCTGGTCGTAGGCGTAGGCAATGCTCATGCCCGTGAGGAAAGCGTCTACGTGGAGGTCGGAGATGGTTCTCGTTCCCATAGTAGTCGCTCCTCCTATACCACGAATTTAAAGCCGGGCCCGAGGACCCAAACTTTAAACTGGTGGCTGGTTCCCGTGGCCGCCTCATAGAGCGCGATCGCCACGGCATGGTAAAGCGTGGTGGAGCAGGTTACCCCTGCCCCTGCGGTGGTGGCGGTGATGTAGGCCCCCAATGCGATGCTCGTCGAGGCTACCAATTTCGACGGTCCGTACACCCGAACCTGGGCGGCCTGGTTCTGCTTGGGCTTGTTCTGCAGGATTCCGATGATGTTATCGGAATAAGCGGTGGCCACATCACACCCTCCAGCAGAGGCCCCGAGCTTCACGCACGTGAACTGGGTGCCTTGGGTGGCATTCTCCCAATTCATCGTGATGTCCCTGTACTCGTCCAATGTAGCTCACCCCTCTCAAAAGTTTACGCTCTTGACCAGGTTCCACGCGGCCTGGTGGTTGAGCGACGGATTCGCGCGAATTGCACGGAGGCAGGCAACCTCTTTCCTGATGCTCTCTTCGTCCACGCTCGCGCCCTCTGCGGTGAGGGCGATCCGGGATTCGTTCTCGGGCCCCCCGAGGGTCTTGCGCAATACCAGCTCCCGCTCCTCTGCGGTGGGGACGATGTCCTTGAGGACGAGGCACGTGCCATCGTCCGGCCTCCCTGGGCCCCCCTCCGGACTCCCCGCGGCCAACTCCGCCGCGGTCAGGTTCACCATCCCGGTGTCCTTGAGAGTCGAAAAGATCATGGCCAATCCCTCCGTGAAGTCGTGAGCTGTCTTTCCCTCGGCGAGCTTGATCTCCCCTGCCCCCTCCGCCTTCAGGAGCGCATCCAGCATATCTACCACCGCTGGAGGCATCACCTTGCCCCCCGAAGGAGAGCGCAGAGCCGCGATCATGGTGTTCACCTGGCTCAGGCGCAAGGCCTTTTTGTTCGCATCCAGCTCGGCCTTTAGCGCCAGCTCTTTCTCGGTTGGCTTGTCTCGTAGCGCGATCTCTGCCTGGACGATCGCCTGCACCGCCGAAAAAGCTTCCGCATCCGATCCCGCCTCTTGAACTGCTTTAAGCAACTGCTCTTTCATTTTTCCACCTCCCTTCGGTTTGAGATTTGTTGAGACTAAATCCCTCCCGGTTAAAGAAGCCTTCACAGCCGGCACCTGAGGAACCGCAACCTTCGCCCCCCCTTTTTTGGGGGCATACGTCGCTTCCACGAAATCCCCCAAACTGCAAGTGTCGGCCTTTTCGTTATAGGTGTAGGGAGCCATGAACAGCTTGTCGTCCTTCCGGATAACCACCTTGTCGTCGAACCATTCGATGAGGGCATACTTGGGCTGGTCGCAGAGGCCCGGGCCCCCTCCGCTCAAGAAACCGAACGTCCGATCCAGAGCATCATAGAGGGCCGCGCACATCCGGTCCATGGACATGGACCCCTGGAACACCCTGCCCCAATGGTCAGCCAGCGAAAGGGACAGCGAGATGGGAGCCAAGTCCGTAATGAAGGGCGTGTTCGTCAATGCCCCCCCGTGGAGAACGGGCCCCACTTTCCCCCCCGTCTCCCGATCCACGTCGTTGTTCACGATGAGGGCGGAGAGGTAGGTGTATGCCCTGTTTTTCACATCCTGATAGCCCTGGAGCGCCCAGTCGATCAGGACCTCCAAGACATCACCCTTTAAGCGGACGTCCTTGAACTTGCCCGCCGATCGGTCGTCCTGGTCCGGAGGCAACCCCTTCTGCTGATCGGAGTGCTGCCAATTCAGGTTGGGCAGAAACCCCAAGACGTTGTCCTTGAAATTCTGCACCATTTTGGCGAACATCTCTTTGGTGAACGTCACGATGCCATATTCCGGATGGACCCACGTTCCCACCTTGCAGACCTCGGCCCAGGTGGGCTCCGGCGTGGTCTTGCCATCCTTCAGCTCGAACACAAGGCCGGAGAGGGGAAGGGCCTGCGCATAGAGCCTCGCCTTCACCTTCTCAGCATACCCCGCCGAATGAACGGCCGCCTTGGCCGCCCCCGCCGCCTTCTTGATCCTCTCCCCCTCTTCGAGCTTGGAGTTGGAGGCGTAGGTGTCGTTCCAAACTTTAACCCAGAGGGACTTGGCCTTGTCAGGCAAATCCTTCGCCCATTCTGGTATGTCCGCCTTCGTTACCGGCATTGGTCTTTCCTCCTGCTCTTATGGTGGGATGATCCTGGGAGCCCCTGGCTTGCCCTGCTCCTGAAGCCATAACGCCTTCAGCCCCCCAATGATCACCTGTTCCAAAATGTGGGAGTCGGACGGCTCACCCTGAATAAACACCATGCCGTTGCTCGTTGCGGTGATCACGATCCGGGCGATCGGCTTGGGCGCCGTCTCCCTGATTAGCTGTTCTGCGGTCTTTCCTGCTGTCGGGTCTGGCATCTCTTACCCCTTCACGGTTGGGTTGGTGAAACTCCTGTATTCGTCAATCAGATCGAAGGGGGGTGGGACGTAGGGCTTGTTCTTCGCATACTTTTCCCTCTCCCCCTTTAAGATGGCCCAGACTTGGCACCGTTCCCCTAAGTGTTGGTCTGCGACAAAAGAAGCCACGTCCGGGTGGTCGGCTGGGATCTTCATGCCATTGAGGTATTCGCACAAGGGGCACACCTTGTCGTCGAGGACGGCAGACCGGGTATAGAAAGCCACTGCCTCGTCTTTGCCGAACTGCCCACTGTTCACCATGTCCTCGATGATGGTTCTCCCAGCGTTCACCATGAGATTGCCCCAAGCCCGGATGGACATCTGCAAATCCTTCTCGATGAATTCCTGGAACCCCTCCTGGACATCCCAGAGAACCCTGTCCGCTTTCTCCTCTCTCTGGATGCAACCCAAAGCCAGGGCTCGGACCTTCCCGGTCAGCTTGGCGATCTGCGAATCCGAGATCATGGAGGCATGAGAGGAAACGATGGTGAGCACGTCGTAGGTCAGCTCTGGGTCGCTCACCTTCTTGTCGTGCATGGCCAGAGCGGAACGGGCCCCTGCTTTGGCGAAATCGAGCATGAACCCCTTCAGGGTGGACTCGAACTTTCCGGCGTAGGCGAGGTCCAGGGCAGACACGGCCTTCATTTGAGCAGCGGACGTGCCTGTGGCCAGGATAGACCCCAGGTTTCCCTTATACCTTTCGGCCATGAGCACCACGATATAGCCCAAAGCGCTCCACGCCCCCGACTCCAGGTTTGCCCACTCTCCGGCGAACTCCCGGAAATTCCCCGCGGCTTCCACTGCAGAGAGGTCTGCGTTGGGCTCGATCGTCCCGATCTTGAGCTTGCCCTTGGGGGTCAAATCCGCCATGTCCAGAGAAAGGGCGATCGCCTGTTCCCCCTCGATGGTGATCTCCTCAATGTCTCCATTCCGGTGGAATCGCATGATCTTTTTCGTGGGCTCTTTCCCCTTCACCTTCTCCGGATGCTCCACGTTTTTCTCCGGAGGCACATCCTTCGGAGCTGGTTGCGGAACCACCGGAACGGCCGGAAGCCGGGGATCCGGTAAGCCAGCGGCCTTAGCGATCTTGGCCTTTTCCTCCATGGCCTTGGCGTCCTCTTCGGCCTTGGCCTTGGCCTCTGCTTCTTTCTCCGCTCGCATGATCTCGATCTCTTCGTCCGTGGGGGTTGGGATCCCCGTGGACTCCGTCACCCATTTCCTCTGGTCTTGGGTGAGCCCATTTAAGCCATCCGGATTGGTGAGCATGGCGGTGGCAATAACCTCGATGAGCTTTTCGCTCTCCACATCGAGGCCGGG
>Ga0209048_10005288_pt1 | contig 12203 bp, 9 predicted proteins | sample FrelakmetCRP12CR_FD_187146 | JGI IMG/M metagenome (GOLD analysis project Ga0209048, IMG submission 187146) | Freshwater lake sediment microbial communities from the University of Notre Dame, USA, for methane emissions studies - CRP12 CR (SPAdes)... | ecosystem: Environmental > Aquatic >... | reverse complement strand
CCCCTAAAGAGAAGTCCAGGCTACAGTCCCAGCCTGGGGCGGGGGGCCAGGAGTGATGATAACAGCGCTTTATACTTTGTTAAAGCCCCTGCTCTTGCCCAAGATAGGGGATCGGGTTTTGGAAGGGTAAAGTATAATTATTAGTGAGGTTGTCTCCTGATGAGCATTGTAACCCTGACCACCGATTTCGGACTAAAGGATGGCAACGTAGGCGTGATAAAAGGCGTCATCTGGGGCATCGCACCGGACGCCCAGATCGCCGACATCAGCCACAGCATCAGTCCTCAGAACATCCGGGAAGGGGCATTGATCCTGGCTCGTTCGGTCTACTATTACCCCAGTGGGAGCATCCATGTCGCAGTAGTAGACCCGGGAGTGGGCACATCGCGCCGACCGGTCGCCGCGCGCCTGGGGGCGCAGCGTTTCGTCGGGCCGGACAATGGGTTAATCACCTTGCTGCTCGAGCGCGCCGAACGAGAGCTTTGGCCGGTCGAGATCGTGCACCTGGATAAACCGCAATACTGGCTGCCAGAAGTAAGCCACGTCTTTCACGGGCGGGATATATTCGCTCCCGTAGCCGGCTACCTGGCCGCTGGTGTTTCACTCGAGATGCTGGGCTCGCCGATCAATGATCCGGTGCGCCTGCAGCTCCCAGAGCCAGAACGAACCGAAAGCGGCTTGCGGGGCGAGGTGATCCACATCGACCATTTCGGTAACATTTCGACCAACATCCGCTACGAGCACCTGGGCGAGGGATTGAACGCTACCGTCCGGCTGGGCGGGATCGAAGTGCATGGCCTGGTGAAAACCTTCGGCGAGAGGCCGGCGGGTGAATTGATTGCGTTATATGGAAGCACTGGCAACCTGCTGGTGGCAGTGGTCAACGGCAGCGCTTCCCAACGGTTAGACACAAAAGTTGGGGATGAAGTTGAGGTACAAGTCTCGTAGCTTGGCGATCGGATCGTCGTAGAGTCGTTATTCCACCGGGTATAGGACAATCCCAACCGTGCCGGGGCCCAGGTTGGCCGCCACTGCGATAGAAAGATCGGTCAAGATCACCTCTCGGGTGTGAAAGAGGGTTTTGACCTGCTCCATCATGTCGCGTGCCGCTTCCAGGTCGTTGCAGTGCACCACCGCGACATTGACTGCCTGCTCGCCAACCCTTTGCCGGGCCAGGTCTAACACCCGCTCGATGGAGCGCTTGCGAGTGCGGGCCCGGTCGCCCATATTCAGCAGGCCTTCTTTCAAGACAATGATGGGCTTGACGCTTAGCAGGGAGACCAGGGCGGCTTTCATATAGCTGATGCGCCCGCTCATGCGGGCAAACTCCATGTTGTCCAGGGTCAGGATAATGCTGACATTCTTACGGATGAAATCCAGGCGGTTAAGGATATCTTGCAGGGAGGCGCCGGCACGGTCCAGCAGGCGCGCTTCCTGGCACATGAACCCCAGGCCGGCCGAGCCGCACAACGAATCATATGGGATGATATGATACCGGTCGGCCAGCTCCCTGGCTGCGGTCACGGCGGCGTTATAGGTGCCGGACATTTTGCTGCTCACGTGCAGGGACAAAATCGTGTCGCCCAGCTGGGCCACCTTCGGATAAAACTGTAAGAACTGCCCCAGCGATGGAAGTGAAGTCTTGGGCACCACCCCATTGGCGCGCACCAGGCGGTAAAACTCCTCATCGCTCAAATCCACGCCCTGTAGATAGGTGCGGCTGCCAAACTGGATAGGAAATGGGATCACATGGATATCGTAGTCATCGATCCATTCCTTGGGCACATCCACCGTCCCATCCGTCACGATCCGCAACATAACCACCACCTTCCGGGCCCGCCCAATTCAACGGCCTGCTCTAATTGTAGCAGTTTTAGTTCAGCCTGGCATTAAGAATTTGTGTCGATCCAGGATACTCAAACCAAAATGATGTTCTCAGGTACCTATCACAGTCATCAATGAACGGATCATTGCTACACTTTCACTGGATGTGCGGTTCGCTTCGGCTATCAAGTCGGCATCTTTGGTGAAGCGCGCCAGCTCTGCTGGCGCTTCCCGGTAATAAAGGGCCAGTTTTTCAAATAATGACTTCAAATGCGGAACCTGTGCGCTTAGCCTCTCTTCAGCGTTTGGACCACCGCTCCCGACCTGCTTGAACAAATCCGCCAGCGTCCGGGCGGTTTGAACCCAATCTTGCAAGCTCTGGCCGCTTTTGCTTTTAAAGCCGGCGCGTGCCATCGGTCGGACAAAGATAGGCAGTTTATTGAACTCCTCACCGGTCTCTTCGAGCACTTTCTGCAATTGCTCAACCAGGAGCGATCCCTGCTGGGCTGTCTCCATCCCGCCAGCGGAAGGGAGCGACCCGGCTTCGAAGGAGCCAAAAAGCATGGGACTGGCCTGGGATGCAGGCGGGATAAACCCGGCGCGCTCCAGGACGGTGTATCCCGTGATCTGCTCACCCTGGTATTCGTCGGCCAGGACTGCCACCAGGTAAGCCGTAGCCGCGGCGGCATGTTCAGCCGGCATCGCCGCATCGGAATAAGCAGGGTGGATCGGCATTTTCATAAATTGCTCTTCGCTGATCCCAAATTGGGCGGCCAGGCCGTGCGCAGCGCCGCGCAAGCCCGGCGTGTCGACAAAACCGGGAGCAAAAGCGATCACCCGCACGCCACCCTGTCCTACCTCCGCCGCCAACGATTGGCTGAAAGCCAGGATGCCCTGCTTGGAGGCAATATATGCCGACAGGTTGGCCATGGCATCCGTCGAGATCATGTTGACGATGACGCCGCGCCCGCGCCCCAGCATCTCGGGCAGGAAGGCCTTGCTGTTGAGGAAAGTGCCGCGCAGGTTGACGGCCATCACCCGGTCCCACAGGCTGACATCCATATCCAGCACCGAAGCCACCGGGCAAAGGATAGCATTGTTAATCAAAATATCGGCTGGCCCAAACTGCTCCTTCGTATTGTGCGCCAGGCGCCTCACGTCCTCCAAGCTGGAGACATCCGTCTGCACGTACAGCGCCTGCCCGCCGGATTGCCTGATCAGCTTTTCTGTTTCGAGGCCATCCGTGGAAACCTCGGCGATCACGACTTTCGCTCCCAACCAGGCAAAGGCGCGCGCGATCTCCCGCCCAATGCCGCGCCCTGCGCCTGTCACCACCGCCACCTGGCCTTCCAAAGCAGTGCGGGGTAACCCAATTTGCTCTACAGCCAGGTTTTCCATTGCCAAAGCCTCCAGGAGATTAATTTGCTTTTTAGGACGTCTTCGAGTACATTATATCTAATGAGCGAAGATCTTACACTGGAGAGTTCAGCCCTGCAATTCTCGCTAGACTGCGAACGGGCGGCCTGGAGCCTGTTCGATCGCCGGATGGCCGGCGCCTCCCTGGTAGAGGCGCATATGCGAGTAGCCTACCGCCTCGGAGACAGGCGGTTCGAGGCCTTGAATAACTGGCTGCAGGGCGAAACTATTGGACCTCTGGCAATCTCCTCGGAACACGGGCCCCTAAAGCAAATTACCCTGACGTTCGGTCCAGATGAGAACAGGTTATGCTGGACGCTCGATTTTGCCCTGTCGATGCACCACCCGTTTTTCCTATGGCGGCTGGGCGTAGAGAATGGAGGCCATCAGCCAATCTTTATCGAGCGCCTCGATTTGCTGAACATGGGGAAAACCTCACAACTTAGCCTCGGCCCGAAACCAGACCTAGCCTTCTTTTCCAACGGCTGGCAGTCCTGGTCGTACTGCGGGGTATACGCGCCTGGCGAACGCTTCCGGCGCACGCGCCTGGGCTTTTTGCGCCTCCCTACCGATGACAACGCCGGCGCCTCGCGGTCGAGTCGAACCGGTCTGTATCCCAGCCAGATGTTTGGAGTGGTGGGTGATCGGGTGGACCGCGCCGCCATGCTGGTCGGTTTTCTCTCACAGAAAGAGCACTTTGGCACTGTGGAGATGGGAGCGACGAAAAAACTGCCGTTCCCCTACGTACATCTATGGGCTAACGGCGACGGCGCCCGCCTGGATCCGGGCCAGCGCCTGTCCACCGATTGGGCCTGCCTGCACTTCCTGAGCCTGGACGATCCCGACCCGCTCGGCCCTTACCTGGAGGCGGTCGCCCGCCAGCACGGCATTAAGCAAGAGGACGTCCAGTCGAAAATCCCCTCAGGTTGGTGCTCGTGGTACCAGTTCTGCGACGAGCATTATGTCGGCACCGCTACCGCCCAGGACATATATGATAACCTGCAGTCCATCGCCGGGCTGCACCAGGACCTGCCCCTTGAGTTGGTGCAGATCGATGATGGTTTCGAAGCGCAGATCGGCGACTGGCTGGCTTTTGACCCCAAGTTCCCGGATGGAGTAGCGCCCCTGGCGGCTGAGATCCGCGCCGCCGGCCTGACCCCCGGCTTATGGCTGGCGCCGTTTATCGTCCATCCCAAAGCGCAACTGGCTGCCGAGCACCCCAAATGGCTGCTGCGCGGAGCCATGGGACGTCCGGTCAACGCGGGCTACCTGTGGGGCGCGTTCGCCACGGCTTTAGACCTGACGCACCCGGAGGCACAATCTTATGTCAGTGAAGTGATCAACACCGCTTCACAGAAATGGGGTTTCCCTTATCTTAAGCTGGATTTCCTGTACGCCGCGTCTCTGCCCGGTAAGCGTCATGACCCAACCCGCACGCGCGCCCAGGCGCTGCGTGCGGGGCTGGAGCTCATCCGCGAAGCCGCCGGAATGGAGACTTTCCTGCTAGGTTGTGGCTGCCCGCTTGGTCCGGCGATCGGTTTGTTGGATGGCATGCGCATTGGGGCCGACGTCGCCCGGCGATGGAACCCCTCATTTATCGGCATCGAAAAGCTCTTCAAAAACGAAGCGGACTTCCCGGCGGCGCGCAACGCCAGCCACAACACCCTGACCCGCTCTGCCCTGCATCGACGCTGGTGGGTCAACGATCCCGACTGCCTGCTGCTGCGGCTTACCACACGACTCACCCTGGCTGAAGTGCGAAGCCTGGCGACGGCCGTGGCTTTGACCGGCGGCTCCTTGCTGTTCTCCGACCACATGCCCGACCTGCCGCCCGAGCGCTTGCGCATTGCCCAAGCCCTGCTGCCTCTGATCGGAGAACGGCCGCGCCTGTTGGACTGGTTCGACGCCACCACACCGCGCCGCCTGCGCCTGGACTTGCAAGGGTCGGCCGGCGCCTGGCATCTGCTGGCGTGCTTCAACTGGGAAGATGTAAGACAGGTTATTGATATACGGGTGAAAGATTTCGACCTCGATCCAACCAGCCCTTACATCGCCCGCGAATTCTGGTCGGGCGAAACGGAGTTTAGCCTGAGCCGAGGCTGGTTAAACCCACAGGCAATTCCGCCCCACGGAGTGCTCCTGCTGGCAGTGCGCCCGCTACAACCCGGCCAGCCACAATACCTGGGCAGCGACCTGCACATCTCGCAAGGGCTGGAAGTGACTGACTGGCAGGTGGATCCCGGCAGCCTGAATTTGCAATTACAACGCCCCGGACACGCCCAAGGGCTGATCGAGCTCAGCCTGCCAGCGGCGCCCAAACTGGCTGCACTGGACGGCCAGGCGGTAAATTGGCAGGCGACCCTGCCCGGTTGCTATCGCTTTCCGGTCGAACTGGACCAGCGCGCTCTGCTCCATCTGGAATGGTAAAGACTGCATGTCACCTGGGCCGCTGACCCCTTTCTTCGCCCCGCGCGGCGTGTTGCTGGTTGGCGCCTCCCAAGACCCCACCAAGCTCGGTTATGGGCTGGCGCGCAACCTGGTGCAGAGCAATTACCAGGGCGCGGTGCATTTCGTCAACCCAAGGGGCGGCAACCTGCTGGGCCGGCCGTTGCACACCCGCATTACCGACGTGCCCGACCCGGTGGACCTGGCGATCCTGCTGATTCCGGCTCCATCCGTCCCGGTTGCGCTGGGCGAATGCGGTGAGCGTGGCATCCACGCCGCCATCATCGGGGCGGGCGGCTTCCGCGAGACCGGGCCAGACGGGGCTGCGCTGGAGGCCGAGTGCCTGCGTGTAGCGGGAGCTTATGAAATGCGCCTGATGGGGCCAAATTGCATCGGCCTCCTGGATACCCACCTGCCGTTAGATGCCACTTTCCTGCCGCCGCCAGGGCCGCCGCCGGGCGATGTGGCTTTCATCTCCCATTCCGGGGCAATCTGTGCGGCAGTGATCGACTGGGCGCGCGGCCAGGGCTTTGGCCTGTCACGCCTGGTCAGCCTGGGCAACCAGGCCGACGTGAACGAGACCGACGTGCTGGCCCCGGTAGCCGCCGACCCATTCACGCGCGTGCTGACCCTGTATCTGGAGGGCGTCAGCGACGGGCGCCGTTTTATCACCGAGGCCAGCCGCGCCGCGCGGCAAAAACCGCTAATCGCCCTGAAAGTGGGTCGTTTCAGCAGCGGGCAACGTGCAGTGGCCTCCCACACCGGTGCCCTGGCCGGACAGGAGGCCGCCTACGACGCGGCTTTTCGCAAAGCCGGGGTAATCCGTGCCGAGACCAGCGAGGAGATGTTCGATTGGGGGCGCGCCCTGGCCTGGTGCCCGCCGCCCCAGGGGCGCGCCGTGGCGGTGCTGACCAACGCCGGCGGTCCAGGCGTGACCGCCGCCGACGCGCTCGAGGCCGGTGGGCAACGGCTGGCAGAGCTAAGCGACGCAACCCGCCTGGCGCTGCAGGCTATCTTGCCCCCTGCCGCCAGCCTGCACAACCCGGTGGATATGCTGGCTTCCGCTTCTCCCGAACAGTTTGCCGCCTGCCTTAAGCTGTTGCTGGCCGACGCAGGCGTGGATAGCGCCCTGGTGATCCTGCCGCCGCCGCCCATGTACACGGCTGGGGCTGTGGCCAAGGCGCTGATCCCGGTAATCCACAACGCCGAGAAACCGGTGGTGGTGGCCCTGATGGGTGAGCGGCTGATCCAGGAAGCCGTAGAACACTTCCGAGCGGCGCGCGTGCCGGAATACCGCTTCCCGGAACGGGCTGCTTCAGCCCTGGCAGTGCTGGCCCAGCGTGCCGAGTATTTAGCTGCGGCAGGAGAGAGTGACGTCTCTGCCGTGAGGCCGGATAATCTCCACCCTGAAGAGGCCCGCCTCGTTTTGGAGCAATTCCTCCCGACCGCCGTCATTGCGAGTGCAGCGGTGCGATCGAGATCGCCGCAATCTCGATTGCCGCAACCCCCACCCCAGTTGCCGCAGGAGGCCATCCTCCGCTTGCTGGCAGCCTATGGCATCGACACTCTGCCGATCAGGCTGGCCCACAGCGCCGAAGAAGCCGTCCAGATTGCCAGCGAGCTCGGCTTCCCGGCAACCGTTAAGGTGGCCTCGCCAGACATTCCGCACAAGTCCGACGTAAACGGCGTGTTGCTGGATTTGCCTGACGCACAAGCAGTGAGAGGCGGCTTCGAGAGGGTGGTGCAGAACGCGCGCCTGGCCCGCCCGCAAGCGGAAATCCTGGGCGTACACGTGCAGCGCATGCTGCCCAAGGGGCAGGACGTGATCGCCGGCGCCGTACAGGACGCCCAGTTCGGGCCGCTGGTGATGTTCGGCTCGGGGGGTGTTGAAGTGGAAGGGCTGAAAGACGTGGCCTTTGCGCTGGCGCCTTTATCGCGGGCGGAGGCTGAATACCTGCTGGAGCACACCTGGGCCGGTCGCAAGCTGCGCGGCTACCGCAGCCTGCCGCCCGCCGACCGGGAGGCGCTGCTTGAGGTCCTGCTGCGCCTGGCGCAACTGGCAGCGGATTTCCCGGAGCTGATGGAGATCGAGATTAATCCGCTGAGGGTGTTAGAGGTAGGAGGGGGAGCGGTGGCACTGGATGTGAGGGCGCGGCTGGGTTAATTCACCCGGCTCTCGATTGTCAAATTACTTTCGGAAAATCTCCTTAGAAATTTTTTCATTACAATAATTATATTAAAACACCTAATGAGCTTAGGATCGAGTCCAGGAATTCTCGAACAAAGGGCTGGAATTTCTGAGTGTCATTGCCCTGAACGACTAAGTACAGCCTTTTACGATAGGTGGAAACGGCAATCAAGATACCCGGCGCATATTGGTTCGGTCCGACGCCGTAGGCCTGCACCGGTTGCAGGTCTCCGAAGTTACACAAGGCTTCCTCGATGACCCCAAAATTGGTCAGATTAATAAAGCGGGAACCGCGCGAAGCTGCCAATTGATACCGGTCGCGTAGCATTCGCCCACCCCTCATCGCTCCGACTGTCATCAAGATCGTAGCACCCAGCCCGGGGGTATCCTTCTTAAAAGCATCCATGGTAGATTTGACGCGTTGCAGCGTCTCCTGGAAATCCTCCTCCGGTTTTCTGGATAGCCTGGGATAGACGGCGCTCGAAAGGTTGCCCAGGACACCTCGTTTTTCTTCCGGCAAATACCGCCGCATATCAATTGGGATCATGACTGGATAGCCCAAATCCTGATCCGCCTGGAGCCGCTCAAATGCAGTCCGGTAGACGGCTGCAACCAGCATATCGTTGATCGTCGCCCCGCTTCCTTTGCCGAACTTGTAGACTTTTTCGAACTGCTGTGGATCGAGACAGGCGCGCTCAATGAATATGGGCCGAGCGTCAAATAGCCCGGCGATCAGGGCTGGGCCAGGCCGGGGCACATCCGCTTTTCGGGCAGCATTTACCAGGGTTGGAAGGGAGAATGCCCTCAAGATTTGCCAGAACCCGCGGTTTGGATTGATGGGCTGGGTGATCTTCTCCTGGCTATAAGCTTCGGCAAACAGATAGAGCAAGAATTTCAACCCACCCGCGTCCGAAAGGACATGATCGATCTTGAAGCACAGGCGATCTCCATCACCGGTCCGGATGATGAGCACTTTTAACGGCGGTTGACTTTCAGGGTCACAAGGGGCGCTGATGAACTGCAGCATTTCATCCTGGGGATTGCCCGGACTATCCGAAACCGAAAAGGACGGCTTGTAATCCGCCAGCTTTACCCATTGAAACTTCGACCCTCGCTTCTTTACCACACAGGAAAGAAGCGGAAGCGCGGCTTGAATGGTATCCAGGCCAGCTTGCATCCGTTCCAGGTCCAGTCGATCCTTGAACTCCAGGATATACGTGACCTGCTGGTCGGCAATTAACCGGGCATGGTATATATTGAGGTCGCCTGCGGTGATCGGAAAATGTTTTTGAGCGTCTGTATTCATCGTGCGCCTTGCCTCCGGTAGACAGGCCCAGGCAGAGCGCCGGCAGCCCACGGATGGGCGGTGGTTGGCAACAGTTGGGCCGGTGGCAGCTTGCGTCAAATTTCATCATACTATCAAAACGTATGGTGCGCACACAATCTGGCTACATTCGGCGAGCAGGCGTTGTAATCTGCCCGATATGCAACCCATATTGCGATAGGATTTGAATGATCGCGGATACCAGGTTGAGGGCGATCAATAATCCCAGGACAGTGTGATACGCATCCGGGATAATGCGCATCTGCGACTCCGGGAAGAAGCGAGCCATTCCGGAAAAAAGGGCGTAATATGGAATACGTCCGGCACTAAGCCAACAGTTTAAACGCCCCTGCCACTACCCCTAAAATTTGCTCCATCCCCTGATTTAATGGTGGAATATTGACATACTCATTCAATGTATGCGCCCCGCCCCCAGTAGACAGGCCCAGGCAGAGCGCCGGCAAGCCGCGGCTGAGTGGGATGTTGGCGTCGGTGGAGCCGATGGTCAGGTTGGGGCGCAGGCCCTGCTCGGCCAGGCAGCGCTCCGCAAGGCGCACCAGCGGGTGGGCGGCCGAGATCTTACCCGCCGGGCGCTGGCCTATAGACTCCACTACGGCCTGGACATCCGGGCGGTTGGCAGCATGCACCAGCGTCTCCACCTGGCTGACCAGGTCATTCAAAGCCCGGGCGCCCTCGGAGCGTAGATCCAGCTCCAGGTGGGCTTCGGCGGCGATGGTATTGACGGTAGTGCCGCCTTCAATCACGCCCACATTCAGGGAGGTGCGCGGGTGGGTGTGGACCGGCAGCGCCGCCAGGCGTGCGATCAGCCCTCCCAGCTCGTGCACCGCCGATGGTTTGCCATAATCCACCCAGGAATGCCCGCCCGGCGTGCGCAGCGTGATGCGGTAGCGGCGCACGGCCAGGGCGCGGTGGTAGATATGCCCAAGGGCCATGCCCTCCAGGATGAGATAGGCCAGGACGCGCTCCCCAAAGCGCTCCACCACGGCGCGCATGCCTCCCAGGTCACCCAGCCCTTCCTCTCCCGTGTTGGCTACCATCCATACATCGCCGGGCAAGCCGAAATTGCTACGCAACTCTGGCTTGCTCCGCAAAGCCCAGACCAAACCTACCAATCCAGCCACCCCCAGCGAATTGTCGCCGATCCCTGGGCCGTAAATTCTTTCGACCGTGCGGGTCACCGCCAGGGAGGTGGAGGAAGAGAAAACCGTATCGAGGTGGGCGGAGACAACCAGAGGCGGCGCAAAACCGGTTCCAGGCAGCCGTCCATACACGTTACCTGCCTCGTCTATGGCGATATCGCACAGGCCTTCATTTGAGAATTGCTCTCGCATAAAGACCGCCCGTTGTCCTTCGGCGAAGGTCGGGGCAGGTATTTGCTGGACGGTAACCGCCAGGTCGAGCAGGCGCTGGATCAAGCCGGGCTCCATATCACACCTTCCGTACCGACAACTGTAGGGCTTCCAGGCGGGCCTGGGCCAGGCCGGCCAGCGCGTCCAAGGCATAGAAAGGGTCGGTACCCTCTACCACCAGCGAGGCGGAGATATTTCCGTGAAGGACAGCCTGTAACGGCTCAAACGTGCGGCGGTAGCCGGCCAGGAACCCTCCACAAAAAGCATCCCCTGCACCCATCGGATCCACCAGGCGGGCCGGGTAAGGCGGCACCTCCCAGCGGGTGTGGCTCATACGGTCGTATAGCAACTGGCCGCGCTCCCCACACTTGATCACTACCATATCACAGTTATAAGCGGCCAGGGCCTCCGCCATTTCCCACAGATCGTCACTGCGGCCCAGGAATAACGAGCGCAAATCCTCTTCGGCGGGTAAAAAGGCGGTCAGCCCGGTGACCAGAGCCGGGACATCGCCCCAAAAGGTGGGATTCATATATCCCGGCGAGGGGTCCAGGGTGACGGTAGTGAACTCGGCCTGGCGCAACACCGCCGGGATCACGGTGTGGGTCAGGTAGTCCAGCGGGCACAGGTGGGCAGCGGTAGCGTCTAGAAAATCGCCAGGGATGTCGCCCTGGCGCAGGGAGGTAGCGAGCAATTGGGTTCGGCTGTTCAAACGAGATGAAGGCGTGCGGTAACCCAGCAAAGGCTTGGGGAATGGCTGGCCCAGGCGGGCAAAGTGCGCCACCGGGTCGTCCTGCAAGCGGGTGGTGCGGTCGGAAAAAGCATAGAACGAGCGCACATCTACCGCTTGAGGTAGGACGCGCACGCCGCGCGTATCCAGGCCACGCAGGCAAAACCCCTCAAGCCACTCTTGCGGGTAATCTTCGCCCACGCGCGCCACCAGCCCGGGTGGCGGATCGGGCTCCCACACTGCCAGACCGACCGCAGCATATAACACGTTACCACCAGGGACATCCAGCAAGGTGTCACCCGATGGCAAAATCACGTAATCGCGGTTCAACTGTCCAGCAAACAGGTAACGGGGAGAGGCAATTTCCATATAAAGGAAATTATAGTTGAGATTCGTAAAAAACGCAGGATGGAAGGGGGCTAAGGATTGGATACCGGGGATTTAGGGCTGCAGTGATTGCCACAGTTAGGGGAGATTGCCAGAGTTGCGGAGCAATCTCCTGCAACTCTGGCAATCCTCCGCAACTTCTAAGCGCCTGCCAGGGCCAGGAAAACATCCTCTAAGGACGGCTCCACCTGCTCAAACCGGACATCGGTAATACCAGCTTCCGCCAGGCGTTGCCTCAAAATCCCTTCATCGACGTCCAGGGGTGTAATCGCCCGCAGGTGGTCGCTGACCAGGCCGGCGCGCAACACACACGGGCATTGTTGCAGGGCGTTCAGCGCCACCAGCAAGGGTGAGGCGGTGACACCTTGCGCCTGGTCTCTTTCTTGCAAATTTCCGCCGGTGAACTCACGAATCGTGTCTTTTATGGGAATCGTGTCCTTTACGGGAATCGTGTTCTGTACGGGAATCGTGTTCTGTACGGGAATCGTGTTCTGTACGATCGTAAACACATCCCAAGCC
>Ga0209048_10005287_pt1 | contig 12204 bp, 13 predicted proteins | sample FrelakmetCRP12CR_FD_187146 | JGI IMG/M metagenome (GOLD analysis project Ga0209048, IMG submission 187146) | Freshwater lake sediment microbial communities from the University of Notre Dame, USA, for methane emissions studies - CRP12 CR (SPAdes)... | ecosystem: Environmental > Aquatic >... | reverse complement strand
CGGGGGAATTCGGAGGGCGGGGGAATTCGGGCGAGCGAGGGATCAGGCGGGGCGCAGGGCGTCGACGAGCGCGACGCCGGTGGTCGCGACGACCTCCACGGCCCGCACGAGCTCGTCGACGCTCATCCCGTCGAGGAAGCGCCCGTTCGAGAGCGTGACGTCGGGCAGGAGATAGCGCTCACCCATCGGTTGCGTACCGAGGGCGGCGTTGACGTCCGAGCCGGTGAGCAGTCCCGTGACGCCGATGTTGCCACCGAAGAATGCGTTGTCGATCGGCAGCACGCGAACCGATCCGGTGGCAGCCGACTGCAACTCGGCGAGCATCGGCTCGAGCACGCGTGCGCCCAGCGTGCCGGTCACGATCGTTACCGGGGTCGACGGCGGCGAAGTGGACGAGTCCTTGACCGACAGGGCGTCGATGCGGGGGGCGCGGTACCCGTCGGCCGGCGCGCCTTCGACCCATGAGAAGAATCCCGACCGCGTCCCCATCTCGTCGACCGGCTCCCCGGCCAGCGCGGCGCGGATCTCGCGCTCGAAGGTCCGCGCCATCCCGATGCCGTTCTCGTGCTGCGCGAAACCGTCGTACTCGTCGAACGCGGGGAATGGCCGGTCGGCGAGGAGGTAGTACTCGTCCGACGCGAACACGAGCCGCCGGCCCAGAGCATCGGAGAACCGTCGTTGCCAAGCTTCGACCGTGTCGACCACGGCGACCGCTTCGGCCGTTGTGTGCGGACGCATGTCAGGTTCGGTGTTGTGTGCGCTCACGCCGAGCGGCACGACCCCGACGGTCGCGAGCCGCGGGAACCGATCGAGGACACCGAGCAGCGTGTCGTCGAGCGCGCCGCCGTCGTTGACGCCGGGACACACGACCACCTGTCCGTGCACCTCGATGCCGGCATCCAACAACGCCGCGAGCCAACGCAGGCTCGTCGCGCCCCGCCGGTTGCGCAACAGCCGCGTGCGAAGCTCCGGATCCGTCGCGTGGATGCTCACATACAGCGGGCCGAGCCCCTCGGTCACCACGCGCTCGAGATCGGCCTCGGTGAAGCGCGTCAGCGTGGTGAAGTTCCCGTAGAGGAACGACAGGCGGTAGTCATCGTCCTTGAGGTACAGGCTCTTTCGCATCCCTTTCGGAAGCTGGTAGATGAAGCAGAACGGGCAGTGGTTGTCGCACGTACGGACCCGGTCGAAGACCGCGCTGTCGAGCTCGAGGCCGAGCGGCCGGCCCGCCGCCTTCTCCACGACCACCAGACGGTCGAGGCCGCCGCGGCGCAGCTCGAGCTCGACGAGCGGCTCGTCGGCCTGGAGCTGGTAGCGGATGACGTCTCGGAGGTCCTCACCGTTGACGGCCGTGATCTCGTCGCCCGGGAGCACGCCGACGGCCGCCGCCGGTGATTCGGGCGCGACGGCAACGACCCGGGCGGACGGCATTTCGCCAGTGTACGCAGGGTCGCCCTGGATTCCCGGTCCCTCCAGGCGCCGGTTGTTGCGCACGAACCGTGTCAAGTCCTCAGGACTCGGGCCGCCGGGCCGATGCGGAGGGTGAGACCGCTCACCGGGGATGATGCATGTCCAACATCAGTGGCGTCGGTGCCTACGCCGCATCGAGCATGGGGACACCCGTCGCCCCGTCGACGAGTACACCCGAAACCGTCACGCACACCGGGGGCTCGCCGATCACCGGGCGCAACGAGGCGTTCATGAACGCCCAGTGGGACCACGCCATGGGTCCCACCGCATCACTGCTCTCGTCCACCACGGGTGAGCTCGCCGAACGACTGGGCAACGGTTCCACGCTCAAGGACCTGGCCGTGCAACAGGGTGTCTCCCCGGCCCAACTGTCGGGTGCACTCGACGTCGGCCTGCGCTCGAGCCTCCCGTCGTGGAAGACGTCGGGCGGCCACGTCGACGTCGAAGCCCTCGCCAACGTCATCGCCCACACGCCCGGCATCGGTCCGAACGCCGGCGCGGCGGGCTCGGATGGCACCACCACGAGCGGCGGTGGAACCGTCAACACCTTCGCCTGAGGAGCACCTTCGCCCCACCCACCACGACTGCCCGGTCGGCGAACGCGGTCGGAATCCGGAATGATGACGTTGCGCGTCAACGATTCGCGGTCGGTAGCGGTCTGACTGGTGTGGAATCCCGCCGCCCCGGCCGCGGCGACCGGCGAGAGGAAGACCATGAACGCTCGAGTCACGACGAGCAGACTCGCGACCGGCCTCACGCTCCTCGGCGCCCTCGCGGTGACGAGCGCCGGGGCCGGCGCGGCGTCTGCCGCGGCCGCGCCGCGCGGCGCGGCACCCAGGAAGACCGCGACGATTCCGTCGGTCGTCACCCGGCGCATCTCCGTCGCCGACACCGCGCCGCTCCACTACCGCGCCGACGTCATCGTTCCTCAGCTCTCGGGCGGGCCGGTGAAGGCCCTGCGTCGGGTCGATGCAACACTGGCGAAAGCCGCACGGGGCCTCGTGGCGAGCGCCCGCCCCGAGCACGCACCCGACCCCTCCTGCGCGTCGCGCGACAACGGCGCGCCGGAAGGCTGCCAGACGACGCTCGACGCCAACTTCGCGGTGACCGCGTTGACCGATCGAATCGCGAGCGTCCAACTCATCGACTCCGCATACCAAGTGGGGGCCGCACACGGCGGCACCGGCGTCGAATCGTTCACCTTCGATCTCCGGACCGGCGCGCCCCTCCGGCTCACCGATTTCCTGGCCGATCCGGCCATCCCGGGCCGCACCGCGGCCGAGCCGCTGCGCGTGTTCCTTGCCGGCGAGCTCGAGCGATTGCTCCAGACGCGGTACGCGGACACCCTCATGCTCACCGATGAGACCAACCGGCCCGGCTGGCCGTTCGAGGCCGCGAAGGACGGGGGCCCGTCGGCGGGATGGAACGTCGGTCCCGACGGCCTCATCGTGACCTTCTCTCCGTACGCCGTCGCGCCGGGCCTCGGCGGCACCTTCCGACCGGTGGTCGTGGTCCCGTGGGCCGGACTCGAGGGCTACGTCGTGAAGGGCAGCCCGCTCGCCGATCCTTCGGCGCTGGCGCGCGGCGCCGGTGGCAACCCGGTGACCATCTCGACCCGTCACCACGGGCCTCGCTACGACACGCACCTCGCCTTCCCGCGATTTTCCGACTTTCCACGCGCCCCGCAGGTCAACGCGCGGATCAAACGAACGGCGCGCTCGTTCGAGACGACGTTCGTCGCCAACGGCGACCTCCCGCACACCACGAGCACGGTCGGCACGAGCGAGGTGTCCGCCGACTACGTCGTGACGCTGCTGACGGATCGTTACGTAAGCATCCGCTTCGACGTCTATCAGTTCGTCGCCGGGGCCGCACACCCCAACACGTCGCCGACGTCGCTGACGTTCGACCTGCGCACCGGCCGGCCCGTCGAGCTCGGCACCTTTCTCACCGATCCCAAATCGCTGTCCGACCCGGCTCGCGCAGCGGTCGAAGCGGCCTACCCAGACGCGACCCCCGACACCGGTACCGCCGGCTTCCCGTTCGACGCCGACGCGTCGTGGAATCTCTCGCTCGCCGGCCTCGAGATCGCCTTCCCGCAGTGCAGCGTCGTGGCCTGCGCCCTCGGCATGCCCGTCGTCGTGATCCCCTGGTCGCACGTCGGCGAGACCGACCTCACCGACGGGTCCTTCCTGTTCGCCGGCTCCTGAACCCGTCCCCCTCTTCCGTTCTTTCGATGACTGACCGCCTATAACCCGGCGAAACGTCGAAAGAACGAGGGGAGGTGCGGAAATGGGGGCGGGTAGCCTCAGGGACATGCCCGTCGAACGAGTGCTGCTCGCCGAACCGCGGGGATTCTGCGCCGGCGTGGAGATGGCGATCAAGGCCCTGGCGTGGATGGTGCAGGAATTCGACCCGCCCGTCTACTGCTACCACGAGATCGTGCACAACCAGTTGGTGGTCGAGCGATTCCGCAACCTGGGCGTGATCTTCGTCGACGACATCGACGCCGTCCCCCCGGGCGCGCCGCTCATGCTCTCGGCGCACGGATCGGCCCCCGAGATCGTGGAAGCGGCCAAAGCCCACGACCGCTTCGTCGTCAACGCCGTGTGCCCGCTCGTCACCAAGGTGCACCACGAGGCCAAGGTCCGCGCGGCCAAGGGCTACACGATCCTCTACGTCGGCCACGAGGGTCACGACGAGGCAGTGGGAACGCTCGCCGTCGCGCCCGACGCCATGCGCCTCGTGGAACACGAAGAGGACCTCGGCGACGTGATGCCCACCGTGGAGGACCCGACCAAGGTCGCCCTCCTGGCCCAGACCACGCTCGCGTTGAACGACTGGCGGGGCGTGATGGACCGCGCCCGAAAGCAGTTCCCCGAGCTGTGGACCGCGACGCGCAACGACCTGTGCTTCGCCACTACCAATCGTCAGGCCGCGCTCACCGCGATCGCCACTCGCGCCGATGCCGTGATCGTGATCGGGAGCGCGAACTCGTCGAACACCATCGCGCTCGCGAAGGTGGCGTCGACCGCGGGCTGCCCGACCGTGTTGCGCATCGACTCCCCCGACGAGTTGGACCTCGCAACCCTCGACGGCGCAAACATCGTCGGCGTGACCGCGGGTGCGAGTGCACCCGAAGACCTCGTCGAGGCCGTGATCGCCAAGCTCGCACCGGCGCACGGCGTCGAAGTGGTGCACGTGACCGACGAGGACGAGTATTTTCCCCCGCCGCGGGAGCTCCGTGAGCTCATGAAATCCGACGACCCACTCGCCGCGTCCACCACCACGGCGTCCGAGGTCCTGGCCCTCCTCACCAAGTAGCCATGCTGCCCATCACCTCGCACACCATCCGCCTCTTCCTGCACGTCACCGCGGCGACGGTGTGGGTCGGTGGCCAACTCTCCCTGATCGCGATCATGCCGAGCCTGCGCAAGCACGGCGTGGAGCCGCTGCGCACGGCCGCGCAGGCGTTCCAGCGAGCGGCGTGGCCCGCGTTCTTCGTGCTGCTCGCGACCGGCGTGTGGAACCTCGTTGCGATCCACGTGGGCGACCAGGGCGGCGAATGGCTCACCACGCTGTTCGTGAAGCTGATCCTCGTCGCCGTGTCGGGCGTCGCCGCCGCGATCCACATCTTCGTCGCCGCGCCGCGCGTGAGGAACGCCGCGACGGATCCCGAGCGGCGCAAGGCCGCCGCCTTGTCCGGCGCGCTCGAGAGCGTGTCGCTCCTCTCCGGCCTCGGCGCGGTACTCCTCGGCGTCATGCTCCACGGCTGACAGCGTCCGCGTCCAGCTCAGCGGCTGCACCGCGACCACGCCGAGGGGTCAACGGCGCTCGAGCATCTCCTGGGCTTCGTCGAAAACGGCCTGGAGCTCGGTGTGCAGCGTTGCCGTCGTCGCGGCGATGGCTGCCCGCTTCGGTCGATCCACACCAACCGTTGCCGGGAGGATCGGAGCACCGATCACGATCGCGACCCGCTTGAACCGCGGGATCACCTTGCCCTTCGACAGGATCTCCTCGCTGCCCGCGATCCCCACGGGCACGATCGGGACGCCGGCGCGCGTCGCGAGCCAGCTCGCGCCGTCGAACAGTTCCTTGATGTCCGGACCGTGATGCCGTGTGCCCTCCGGGAAGACCATGATCGGGGTCCCGGCGGCGAGCGCCGCCGCGCACGCTCGCAGCGCCTTGCGATCCGCCTCGCCCCGATCGACGGGTACGCCGCCGAGAGCCAGGAAGAACTTGCCCAACCACTTCTTCTCGAAGAGCTCCTTCTTGGCGAGGAACGTGACGTTCCGACGGGTCACGAACGAACCGAACGGGATGTCGAGGATGCTCCGATGCGTCGGTGCGATCACGTAGGCACCGTCGGAGGGCACGTTCTCCTTCCCTCTGACCCGCACCCGAAACGCCACCTTGCACACATTGTCCACGAGCGCGCGGACGAACTGGTAGAGGCTCATGCTGTCTCCTTGGTGGCCGCGACGCGCCGCAGCACTTCGGCCACCACGTCGCTGACGGACAACCTCGTGGAATCGATGACCATCGCGTCCTGCGCCGCCCGAAGGGGCGACGCCTTCCGGCCCGAATCCAGCGCGTCGCGTCGGGCGAGCTCTTCTTTGACCGTCGGAAGGTCCACCGAACGTCGGGCACTGGTTTCGTCGCCTTGGCGACGCCGGGCGCGCTCGTCGTCCGATGCCGTCAGGAACACCTTGACCGTCGCATCGGGGAACACGACCGTGCCGATATCGCGCCCCTCGGCCACTCCTCCGCCGTGCGTTTCCGCCCAGGCCCGTTGGTGGGCAACGAGGATGGCGCGCACCGCGGGGTACGCGGAGACGGTCGACACCGCGCCGGTGACCTCCGGACTCCGGATCGCCGTGGTCACGTCCTGACCGTTGACGCACACCCGCTCCCCCAGTTCGATGTGAGCGTCGCGAGCGACCCGGTTGACGGCGTCGGGATCGCCGAGGTCGACATCAGCTTCGAGCGCGGCCCACGTGACGGCCCGGTACATGGCGCCGGTGTCGAGCACCTCGAGGCCGAGCGCCGCCGCGACCGCGCGCGCCACCGTGGATTTCCCCGACCCCGACGGTCCGTCGATGGCGATGATGACGCTCACTTCGAACCCGAGGTCAAGGAACGGAGATCCTCGGCGAACCCCGGGTACGAGCTCGCGACGGCCTTCCAACCACGCACGGTCGAGTCGCCGGGGAGCGCGTGCAACGCGATCGCGGCCGACATCGCGATGCGGTGATCGCCGTGGCTCTTGAGTGTTCCCGGCCGAGGAGCACCGCCGCGGATCGTCATCCCGTCGGCCTGCGCAACGACGTCGACACCGAGCTGCGAGAGCTCCTGCTCGATCGTGCCGATCCGATCGCTCTCCTTGACCCGCAGCTCCGCGGCGTCGCGGATCTCCGTCACGCCGTCCGCGAAGGCGGCGGCGACGGCCAGGGCGGGGATCTCGTCGATGACGTTGGGGATCTCGTCGCCGGCGATCGTCGTCCCCGCCAGTGCCGACGACTCCACCGCGATGTCACCGACGGGTTCACCGACGACCGTCGTGGTCTCGGTGACCTCGATCGCCGCGCCCATGCGGCGCAGGACGTCGAGGAACCCGGTGCGAGTGGGATTGAGCGAGACACGTTCGAGCACGATCGACGAACCCGGCGTGAGACACGCGGCCACGACGAAGAACGCGGCCGACGACGGATCGCCGGGTACCTCGAGCTCGAATGCCTCCGGTGCACCGGCCCGCACGCGAACGACGCGTTCGCCGGCCCGCTCGACCGGCGCGCCGAGCGCGGCGAGCATCCGTTCGGTGTGATCCCGGCTCGCGCCCGGTTCGGCGATCTCGGTAATACCCCCGGCCTGGAGCCCGGCGAGCACCAGCGCGGACTTCACCTGCGCGCTCGCGACAACCAGCTCGTGCCGGACACCCCGCAACACATCACCGCGGATCACGAGCGGCGCGAACGCCGCACCGTCGCGGCCGTCGATCGTCGCACCCATCGCCCGGAGCGGTTCCACCACTCGGCGCATCGGCCGCTGCACCAACGAAGCGTCACCGGTGAGCACGGAGAGAAAGCTTCGCCCGGCCAGCGCACCCGACAGCACACGAACGGTGGTGCCCGAGTTCCCGCAGTCGAGGACCTGAACCGGCTCCCGCCATCCGTCGAGACCGTTGCCCTGCACCCGGACCTCGCCACCACGCGCGGTGCGGATGCCGACCCCGAGATGCTCGAGCGCGAGACGGGTACGGTGGACGTCGTCGCCGTCGGCGAGATGAGTCAGTGCGCTGCGCCCGTCGGCGAGCGCGGCGAACAGCAACGCCCGGTGCGAGATCGACTTGTCGCCGGGCACGCGGAGGCGACCGCGCAATGCGGCCCCGCCCCCGAAGGTCATCTCATTGGGAAGACTCACGGGAGCGCGTTCCTCGCCACGTGGTACCCGAGTCCGACGAGTCCGCCCTCGAACGCCTCGACGCCGCGCTCGGGGACGACGAGCACGATCACGCCGGCCGATCCTTCGATCGAGTGCGCGATCTCGAGGTCGGCGATGTTCACACCGAGCTGCCCGGCCAACGTGGTGACCTCGGCCAGCACGCCGGGGCGGTCGGGTACCGGGATGCGCAGCTCGACCAGCGTCTCACCGGTCGGCCGCCCGCTCGGGAGATTGCGACGGGCCGATCGCGCCCTCTCCAACACGTCGAGCAGACCCGAGCGATCACCGCGCGCGACGAGCTCACGGACATTGCCGAGCGCGTCGACGTAGTCGTCGATCGTGTTCACGATCGCGTCGCGGTTGGCCACGCAGATGTCGGGCCAGATCGCGGGATGACTCGCGGCGATGCGCGTCATGTCGCGAAAGCCGCCCGCGGCGAGCCGCAACAGCGTCGCGTGCTGGGCGTTGCCGCCGGCGGCGACGTCCATCAACGTGCTGGCCGCGAGCTGGGGGACGTGGCTGACGACAGCGACGAGCGCGTCGTGATGCTCGGGCGTCACCGCGATGGCTTCGGCACCGAGGCCGACCACGAACGACCGCACGAGCGTGAAGGCTTCGGACGACGTGCGCTCGGTGGGCGTCAGGACCCACGCAGCTCCGGCGAACAGATCGGCCGACGCGCCGTCGAGCCCGTCCTGCTCCGAACCGGCCATCGGGTGGCCACCCACGAACCGTGCGGCCGGCTCCGGCCGTCCGGCCTCGATCGCCGCGACCACCGGGGCCTTCACCGAACCGACGTCGGTGACCACGGAGGCGCCCGCATCGAGCGCGCCGATCGCGACGTCGGCCACCTTCGAGACGGGCACGGCGAGCACCACGAGATCGGCACCGGGCACCGCCGCATCCAACGACTCGGCCCGCGCGGTCACCGCGCCGCGTTCGAGCGCGGCCGCGGCGCGGATCGGATCTTGATCGAAACCGATGACATCCACCCCCGCGCGCACGAGCGCGAGGCCGACCGATCCTCCGACGAGGCCGGTCCCGATGATCGCGACGCGTTTCACTCCGGCAGGTCGTCGCGCAACGCGCGTGCACCGTCGAGGTACACGTGGTGCAACTGGTCGCGCGGTCGGTCGGAGTAGCAGTGCACCATCACGCGGATGCACCGCGGCATCCCGTGCTCGATGCCCAGCTCACGGGCGCAGAGCAGCGGGACGTCACCGAGGCCGAGCGCACGAGCGGCCGCGGCCGGGAACTCCGCGGTCAGGTCGTCGGTGGCGGTGAAGATGATGCTGACGAGGTCGTCGTGGGCGAGGTCGTTGCGGGCCAGCAGGTCCTTGACCAGCCGCTGTGTCTGCTGCTCGACCTCGGTCTTGGTGTTCTCCGCGCAGGTGATCGCACCGCGCAACGCCACGAGTTTCACGACCACCGAGGTTAGTCGGAGGGGTCGTCGGCCCCCGGTCCTTCGGCTTCGCCGTACTCGCCGTACTCGGCGTCCTCCCCCGTCTCGCCGACCTCGGCGTACAAGGACCGCACCTCGGATCGGGTGAGCGGACGCCACTGCCCCGGGTCGATCGAGCGGTCGGCGATCGGTCCGATGCGGGTGCGCACCAAGCGCCGCACCGGGTGGCCGACCGCCTCGAGCATCCGGCGCACCTGACGGTTGCGCCCCTCGTGGATCGTGAGCTCGATCGCCGAGCTCGCGCCCCGATCCTGTACGAGATGCGCCTGGGCCGGCGAAGTGCGGCCGTCGTCGAGCTCGACACCCTCCCGCAGTTGACGGATGGCGTCGCGGCTCGGCACGCCGTCGACCTCGGCGAGATACTCCTTCTCGATACCGTGGCGCGGGTGGGCGAGAAGGTTCGTCAACTCGCCGTCGTTGGTGAGGATCATCAGGCCCTCGGTGTCGTAGTCGAGCCGGCCGACGGGAAACACTCGGGGTTCGCTCGGCACGAGCTCCACCACCGTGCGCCTCCCTTGCGGGTCCTTCGCCGTGGTGACGGTGCGGGCCGGCTTGTTGAGTAGGTAGTAGACGAGGTCGTCGCGCACCACGGCCGTGATCCCGTCGACGAGCACGCGATCCCGATCGGGGTCGACGCGGCGACCGAGCACGGCAACTTCGTCGTTGACGGTGACGCGTCCCTCGGCGATCAAGTTCTCACAGACCCGTCGGGACCCGAGTCCGGCGCGGGCGAGGACCTTTTGGAGCCGTTCGCCGTCGCGCGCCGATTCTCGCTGGGGAGTCACCGCTCCGGTCAGCGGTCGAGCGTCGCGTCGGTGGCCGCGGGTTCGGCCGCAGTCACTGCGGGCTCGTCGGCGTCGAGCTCGACGGTCCTGTCCTCGTCCTCGACCCGAATGTCGTCGGTGACGCGCAGCCCGCGTTCGAGCATCTCGACGATGTGGGCATCGGGGACGAAGTCGGCGAGCGGCGGCAGATCGGCGAGCGAGTCGATGCCGAGGCGTTCGAGGAACAACTGCGAGGTACCGAACAGCGTGGCGTTGCCGGGCCCGGGATCGTGGCCGACCTCCTCGAGGTACCCGCGCTGCAGCAACGTCTTGAGCGTGGCGTCGACGTTCACACCGCGGATCGCCGAGACCTGCATCCGCGAGATCGGCTGCTTGTACGCCACGATCGCCAGCGTCTCGAGCGAGGCCGGCGACAACCGGGCGTGCTGCGCGTCGAGCACGAACCGTTCGACGTACGGCGCCATCTCCGGGTGCGTCTGGTATCGGAACCCGCCCGCTATCCGGGCGATCACGAAGCCGCGACCGTCAGATTCGTATTCGCCGTTCAGCTCGGTGATGAGGTCGTCGATCCGGGTTGCGGGCAGCTCGACGAGCTGGGCGAGCAACGTGGTCGGTACCGATTCGACCGCAACGAGGATCACCGCTTCGATCGCCCGCTTGGCCTCGAAGGTGCGGGCCTGGTCGAGCGCGTCCGGCTCGTCCTGTGCGTTCTGTGCAGCGGGCTGTTCCAGGTTCGTTTCGACTTCCGGCGTTTCGTCGCTCATGAAACTTCGACCGGCTCTACCTCGCGAAGGTCGACGGGCTCGTCGTTCCAGTCGTCGAGGCTCGTGGCGTCGAGCGTGATGCCTTCGCCCTCGGCGAGCCGGCGGATGTTGAGCACGCCGAAGTTGCTGATCTGTTCGAGGTCGACGACGCCCTGCTTGTAGAGCTCGAGCACGGCGAGGAAGCGCACGATGACCTCGAGGCGCTCGTCGACACCGTGGACGAGATCACGGAAGCTCATGGGCTCGATCTCGGGCAACAACGCCAGCACGACCTCGACCGCGTCGCGCACGCTGGCGCGGATCGGCGCCACGTGGTCGAGGCGGACCATCACATCGACGACTGGCTTCGGCGTGAACGCGCGGATCGCCGCCTGCAACAGCGCGTTCGGCGACACCGCGGAAAGTGGATCGGGTTGCAACGAACGGAACGGCTCTTCGGGTCCGGTACGACGGGCGAACGAACGCCCGGCCAGGCGGCCCATCCGTTCGAGCGACTGCGCGGCGTCCTTGAAGGTCTTGCACTCGAGCAGGCGGGACAACAGCAGGTCCCGCTCCTCGAACCGCAGCAGTTCCTCGTCGAGCTCGACGGAGTCCGCGCCCGGCAGGAGGCGGCGGGCCTTGAGCTCGATCAGGGTGGCCGCGATGAGCAGGAACTCGGTGGCGACGTCGAGATCCATGGCTCCGAGCCGCTCGACCTCGCCCAGATAGGCGTCGACGATCGTGGAGAGCGAGATCTCCCAGAGATCCACTTCCTGCTTGAGGATCAGGTGCAGGAGCAGGTCGAACGGCCCCGCGAACGCCTCGGTCTGAACCTCGTATCCCATCGCCGATCAGGGTACCGGCTCCGACCCCCGACCCGGCGCATTCCGGGCACCCCGGAGGGTGGAATTTCGCGGCCTTTATCCAGCGACCTTGGACCAGGTCTTCCCATCGGTCGTCCCGGCCTTCGAGGGCGGCAGCGTGACCGGCGTACCGGTCAGCGCTCCGTTCGAGCGGCCCTGTTTGCCGATCCGCTCCCAGTGTTCGCCGTCGCTCGTGCGCTCGATGACCTCGTTACCCCACGCCCAGACGTGACGCCGATCGACCGCGGCAACGCTGTGCGCAACAAAATCCAGCGTGTGAACCACTCGCCAGGTCCGGCCGGCGTCCGTCGTGGCCAGCACAGCGGTCACGGACTTCACGTTCTTCGACCCCTCCGGGAGACCGACGACGAGCGCCCATGCCCGCTTTCCGTCCAAGGCCTGCGGGCCCGCCGTCGAGCGGTGGCACGTCCATGGGCTCG
>Ga0209048_10005286_pt1 | contig 12204 bp, 11 predicted proteins | sample FrelakmetCRP12CR_FD_187146 | JGI IMG/M metagenome (GOLD analysis project Ga0209048, IMG submission 187146) | Freshwater lake sediment microbial communities from the University of Notre Dame, USA, for methane emissions studies - CRP12 CR (SPAdes)... | ecosystem: Environmental > Aquatic >... | reverse complement strand
AGTTGCTCTCCCTGATCAACCAATACAATAGCGCCTGGATCTATCATGTGGGGATCGGTATTGGGCTGGTCACCATCACCTGGTTCCTGACCATCCGGGGTCGGGGTGAATCTGCCCGCGTGGTTTTCACCATGCTGGGTATTTTTATCATGCTCACTGTAGCTATGGCTGTCGGTCTTTTTGTTGCTAAGGCAGCCGGTGTAGCTGCCCTTCCCTATCAGCAGACACAGCCTACACCTTCCCTTGGGATGGCCTTGTATCATATGCTCACGGCTTCCATGAAAGGACTGGTGGCATTGAGCGGTCTGGAAGCCATGTCGAACGGTATCCAGTTTGTTGTCAATGAGGATATGTCACTGGTGAAATGGGGGAGGAAGCATTTGCCTAAATTAGAGGGTCTGTGGGGATATTACAGCGGTAAATCTGGGATTGGCCGCATGGTACAAACTTCCTTCCTGTTTTATGGGGGCATCACCACTGCCTTCCTGACATACTTTGCCCTGCGCTTCAATGCTTTTGATGGTATTGCCGGTCGGTCCCTGGTTGGTAACCTGGCTTTCATCGGCTTCAACAGCCTTCCCGGCGGAGTAATCCTGTATTGGGTGTACCAGATCCTGGCGGTTGGTTTGCTCGCAGCCGCATCCATGACCGCCTTCCAGGACTTGCAAGCAACCGAATGGCGGGACGTGGCGATCGGGGAAATCCCCGAGATCATTGTTTACCGTGATAAACGCGGCACCTTTACCCGCTCGGTGACGATTGCATTTGTTGTGGTCATCATCATTACTTTTGTCATCCGTGGCCAGACAGCTCTCGGTATTCCCTACTACGGAATTGGCGTATTCATGCCGATTATGATGATGGGGTTTGCCATACGCAGGCATATACTTAAGACTTATCCAAAAGGCAGGAAACGCAGCGTGGGGGCGTTTGGGGCGGGATTCGCAGCCCTCCTCTCCGCGCTGGTGTTTGTTGGCCAGATCGCCGGGAAATGGACGGAAGGTGGCTGGATAGTACTCATCTCATTCAGCATCCTGGTGATAATTGCCAACCTGGTTTTGATATCTCCGGTTGGTTACCGCGAACCGAAGCAGATCTATCGGATCGTGCGTGAGAAAGCGCGCGTCCAGGGAGCGATGGCTTCCATTGTGGAGTGGCAATCGCTGAAGATGCAGGAGTACCGCTTTAATGTTATCGTGTTGATTGCCCGGTTCCTCGAGTTGTTTGGCATCCGGCGTCCGGTCCAGTTTGAACCGCCTACCCCCGCGGGAGACTACGACCATGCCTTGCACGTGGATCATCCCGGAGCGCCGTCCCTGCTCCAGCAATACCTGGACAGCAAACCAAAAGAGCCGAAGGTAGGTGGTTCGCCAAAGCAAACCGCCCCCGGTGATGAAGACGATAACAAGGAATAATGATCTTTGAGCCCCTGAGAAATTTCAGGGGTCTTTCTTCATCCGGATTGTTGTAAACTTGCCAATCGGGCAAGAAGAATCCCCAGCAAGCCCATATATGAATATCTTGATATAATCTTGACGTCAATCTGTGGTATATTGACGGTTTCTTGACGTCCTTTGGCGTCAATCATCGATAATAAGGAACCCTATGCTCTTCTCCATTGCGCTACTGATCGTGATCGTAATTGTCGCTTTTAAAATTTCCCCAGTTGAAAAGAAGGAACACGCTCTCATACATGGCGCCGGGCAGATCGGACTGCTGGCCGCCATAGCGCTCTTCGGCGTGGACTACTTTACCTCATACTTCTACGCCACCGGTGAAATGATGGGAGCGCTACACCCGTTGGGCCTGCAAAAATATGCATTCGTTGCGGTCATCATCATAGCAGTTGCCAATGCCGTATTCGGTTTTCTATATATGTACTCCCTGGGCATTTTTAACGAAGGTGGCGGTTCCTACACAGCTGCCATGCGTTATCTCGCTCCCGGATTGAGCCTGGTCGTCGCAGTGGTCCTGATCCAGGATTATATTTTCACGATCGTTGTCTCGACCCTTTCCGGCGTTGACCAGTTACTCTCCATTACCAATTCAGTAGGAACGTTATGGGTGTACCGCTTCTTGATCGGTGCTGGTCTGGCAACCATCACCTGGTGGCTGACCATCCGCGGGCGCGGGGAATCGGCGCGGGTGGTCTTTATCATGCTCGGAATCTTCGTCATGCTTTCGGTCATCATGGCGATCGGCCTGTTCATTGCCAAGGGAAATGGATATCCCGCGCTACCCTATACGGCCCCTGCCACCATTCCATCGATCGGGAGCGCGCTGTACCACATGTTGACTGCCTCGATGAAAGGTCTGGTTGCCTTGAGCGGTCTGGAAGCGATGTCGAACGGCATTCAGTTCGTCATTGACGAGGATGCCGGGATCGTTAAATGGGGAAAGAAAGTCCTTCCGCGTTTGAAAGGTTTGTGGAACTTTTACAGCGGAAAATCAGGGATCGGCCGCCTGGTCCAGACTGCTTTTCTGTTCTACGGCGGGATCACCACTGCCTTCCTGGCTTACTTTGCTTTCCATTTCAATGCTTTCAACGGCACCGCGGGCCGCTCGCTGGTCGGTAACCTGTCTTATATCGGTTTCGGACAGGTCCCCGGTGGGGTCGTACTCTATATGGGTTATCAAATACTGGCCGTGGCACTACTGGCAGCCGCGTCGATGACGGCTTTCCAGGACCTCCAGGCAACGGCCTGGCGCGATGTGGCCATCGGTGAGATCCCGGAGATCGTTGTATATCGCAACCGGCAGGGGACCTTCACCAGGTCAGTCACTGCGGGATTTATTGTGGCGATCATCATCCAGCTCATTGTCCGCGGCGATACCGGCGCGGCTGTGCCTTATTACGGGATCGGTGTGTTCATGCCGATTATGGTCATGGGTTTCGCTATCCGCCGGCATATATTGAAGACCTTTCCAAAAGGTGCCAAACGCAGTTGGGGAGCTCTTGGGGCCGGGTTCGCCGGCGTGCTCTCTGGCCTGGTCTTTATTGGGCAGATCGCCGGGAAATGGACAGAAGGCGGCTGGGTGGTGTTGATCTCCTTCAGCGTCCTGGTCATCACCGCGAATCTGCTGCTCATCTCCCCGATCGGGTTTCGCGAGCCGAAGCAGATCTACCGGATCGTTCGTGAGAAGGCACGCGTCCAGGGTGCGATGGCATCCATCGTGGAGTGGCAATCCCTGAAGATGCAGGAATACCGCTATAACCTGATCGCCTGGATCAGCCGATTCTTTGAACTATTCGGGGTGCGGCGCCCGATCCGGTACGAACGACCTGCCCTGGCGGGTGATTATGATCATGCCCTCCACGCAGACCACCCAGAAGCCCCGTCCCTGCTCCAGCAGTACCTGGGCAGCAGTCTAAAGGAGCCGAAAGCTGGCGGCGCGCCAAAGGAGACCGCCCCTGGAGACGAAGAGGGAAAAGAGGAATAAGGGATATGGGGATAACCAGGAGCCAGGCAACGAGTGTTGCCTGGCTCTTTATTTATCGGGGGGAATGATTTTTCCCGCCGCGGCTTTATCCACCAGCCAGCATATGTGGCCGTTCAGCGGTGCCACGACCTGTGCGGGGAACCGGTCCGGATGAAAAGGACCCTGGAGGACCTGTGCCAGCCTCCTGGCCTTTTCTTCACCCGAGACAAGGAACAGGATGTTAGCGGCTGCATTCAGGACCGGCGGTGTCAGCGTGACCCTGTCCACCTGCGGGGGAGGGGGAAGGGGATGCTCGACCGCCGCGACCCAGCGCACCTGTTCCTGGATGACGGGTGAGCCTGGGAAAAGCGAGGCGGTATGACCGTCCTCTCCCAGGCCAAGCAGGATCAGATCGAAGCGCGGGACCTGGTATCCGAAGAAGCGGTGGAGTTCGTCCTTGTAATCCATGGCGGCTTTTTCACCGGGAAATTCACCGTGGATGCGGTGAATATTTTCATCCGGGATAGCTGCAGGGCCCAGCAGGGCTGCATCAGCCATGCGGAAATTGCTGTCAGCAGCATCGGGAGGGACGCTGCGTTCATCGCCCCAGAAGAAATGGACGCCGGTCCAATCCGGTTTTTGTTCCGCCAGTAAACTGTACAGCAGCCGGGGAGTGGAGCCGCCCGCCAGAGCCACCGTGAAGCGGCCGCGGGTCCGGAGCGCTGAACCCATCAGGCGGAGAAAGCGCCCGCTGGCGCGATCAGCCAAGACCCTGGCGTCCGCTGTGATTTCGATCTCGGGCGGGTGCACCTTCCTATTCATCCTCGCAGCCCGTCCGCCACTGGCGTCCGTCGCGCTCGAGCAGTTGGTCCGCATCCCCGGGACCCCAGCTGCCCTGCGGATAAATGACCAGAGGGGGTGTGTTCCGATGCTCCCATCCCATGAGGATCGGGTCCACCAACTGCCAGGAGGCCTCGATGCCATCACTGCGGGTGAAGAGCGAAGCATCCCCGTCGAGCGCTTCGAGCAATAACCGCTCGTAAGCCTCTGGAAGCAATCCGCTGAATGTGGAACGATAATGAAAATCCATATCCACCGAACGCATCTCCTGGTTGGAATCAGGCAGTTTGGCTTCAAAGCGCAGGTGGATCCCCTCATCCGGCTGGATGCAAAGGGAGAGGATATTCGGAGTGAACTCCCGTCCTTCGGGCAGCCTGAACATCAGATGCGGGGGACGTTCGAACTCGATGATGATCTCGGAAGTCTTGCGCAACATGGCCTTGCCGGACCGCAGGTAGAAGGGGACTCCCTGCCAGCGCCAATTATCAATGTAAAGTTTGACGGCGGCAAAGGTCGCTGTCAGCGTAGAGGGGGCGACGCCTTCCAGTTCACGGTAACCGGTGTATTGCCCGCGCACCGTGTCTGAAAGTACGATCGGGCGGATGCTCTCGAAGACCTTGGCCTTCTCGTTGCGGACGGCATCGGCGCTGAACGAACTGGGCGCCTCCATGGCCACCAGGGCCAGCAGCTGGAGCAGGTGGTTCTGGAACATGTCGCGAAGCACACCGGCGTTATCATAGTATTCGGCACGGTGACCGATATCCACGGTCTCGGCGACGGACACCTGCACGTTGTTCACGTAGCGGCGGTTCCAGACCGGTTCGAAAATGGTGTTGGCAAAGCGGAAGAAAAGGATATTCTGGGCAGTCTCTTTTCCGAGATAATGATCGATGCGGTACACCTGGGATTCGTCAAAAACGGCATGGACCGCCTGGTTCAATGCCCGGGCCGAGGCCAGGTCGCGTCCAAACGGTTTTTCAATGACGATCCGCCGCCAGCATTCGGTCTGGGCAGCCATGCCCGCTGAACCAAGTTCAGCGACCAGGCGAGCATAATGCTCAGGCGCTGTGGCAAGGTAATACAGACGGTTGGCTGATTTACCCTCGAGCGTTTTGAGGAAAACATCCAGCCGGGGGAAATCCCCCAGAACATCCAGGTCGCCCTGGAAATAATGCAGCCGGCCGGCAAATATCTCCCAGCTAGCCTCATCGAATGTATCCGCTGAGAACTGGGCGGTTCCCTCCCGGAGATGGCCGCGCCAGGCCTCATCGGTGAAAGGCCGACGGGCATACCCGACGATATCGGCACAATTGGACAGGCGCTCTTTCTTGTAATTGTTGTACAGCGCCGGGATCAATTTGCGCCAGGTCAGATCGCCCGAGGCGCCAAATATAACGATCGTGGTGGGGATGCAGGTTGGAGCCATGGTTATTCGGTTTTTATCGCATGACCGCCAAACTCATTACGCATGGCGGCCAGCAGCTTGGCAGCGTAACTTTCCGCCTGGCGGCTCATCAGGCGCTGCTGGAGAGAAAGAGTGATGACCGGAGCGGGAACATCCAGATCGATGGCCTCGGCCACCGTCCAACGGCCTTCCCCGCTGTCAGCCACCCAGCCTTTGATGTGGGCCAGGTCCTGGTCTTTTGCCAGCGCGTCGGCGGTGAGGTCGAGCAGCCAGGAGCGCACCACGCTGCCATAGCGCCAGATCTGTGAGATCTGTTCGAGGTCCAGGCTGAACTCCTGTTTGGCGTGCATGATCTCGAAGCCTTCGGCGTAGGCCTGCATCAGGCCGTACTCGATGCCGTTGTGGACCATCTTGACAAAGTGTCCCGATCCAACCGGCCCAACGCGCCCCCAGCCTTTGTCCACGGAAGGAGCCAGGGTTTCAAATATCGGTCGTAAACGCTCGATCCCATGCTCATCCCCACCCAGCATCAGGCTGTATCCCTCAGCCAGGCCCCAGACCCCGCCGCTCGTGCCAGCATCCACATAGTGGATCCCTTTTACTTCCAGCACCCCGGCACGGCGGAGGTCGTCCTTGTAGTAGGTGTTCCCGCCGTCGATGATGACATCCCCCGGGGAGAGCAGGCCAGCCAGTTCGTTGATGACCTCCTCGGTCGCAGCCCCGGACGGTACCATCACCCAGACCGTGCGCGGGGCGGTCAAGGCAGCGACCGCTTCTGCAGTTGAATATGCCGGGATGAGCCCAAACCCGGCAGCCAGCTGCCGGGTGACCTCAGGGGAATGGTTATAGCCGACCACACGATGCCCGCCCTTGAGCAGGCGCTGGGCCATGTTCCCACCCATCTTTCCTAGACCGATAATAGCAAGTTCCATGTCAGTTCCCTTTCTTCAATCCTTCTTATTTTATCTTATCTCAAAAAGGTGAAATCAGGGTGAATTTATCAGCCATACTCTTTGAATATTTATATTGACCTCGACCCCGTTTCCTCTTACAATACCCGCATGGAATGCGTCTGCCCGGATCCTGCGGAACTGCCTCCCAACCACCGGGAGCCTTTTTATTCCGGCCATGAACTGGTACCCGCCCCGGCGTTCTGAGGCATTTCCAACCTTACCTGTATCGTACCTGAAAACCCGGAGAAAAAATGAATCGACCCTTCCCTTCAAAACGTGCCCCCGCCTTTGCCGATGTCCCGGACGAAAAGTGGAATGACTGGCGCTGGCAGTTGAGCCATCGTCTCAACACGGTGGAGGATATTGAAAAGGTGCTCACCCTCACCCAGGACGAGCGAAAGGCGCTCAGTTCTGCGTACCTCTTTCGTGTCGAAATAACGCCCTATTTTATTTCCCTGATCGATCCTGATGACCCCGAGGATCCCATCCGCAGGCAGATCGTCCCGACCGATTGCGAAATGATCCCCTTCACAGCGGAGATGGAAGACTCGCTGTCCGAGGACAAGCATTCCCCCGTGCCCGGACTGGTCCATCGCTACCCGGACCGGGTGCTGATGCTGGTCACCACGCAGTGCGCCTCCTATTGCCGTTACTGCACGCGGTCCCGCATCGTTGGCGATCCGGCCGAAACCTTCTCGCGGCACGAGTTCGACATGCAGATCGATTATCTCAAACACACTCCCCAGGTGCGGGATGTGCTGCTCTCGGGGGGTGACCCGCTTGTCCTGGCGCCCAAGATCCTGGAGGAGATCCTGACCCGGCTGCGCGAGATCCCGCATATCGAGATCGTCCGCATCGGGTCCCGTGTGCCGGTCTTCATGCCTCAGCGCATCACCCCAGATCTGTGTGACATGCTGCAAAGGTTCCACCCTTTGTGGATGAACATCCATGTCAACCATTCAAACGAGATCACCAAGGAGCTGGCCGAAGCCTGCGACCGGCTGACCCGCGCCGGTATCCCGCTGGGCAACCAGACCGTCCTGCTGGCCGGTGTGAATGATAACGTACACATCCAGCGCCAGCTGGTCCAGGACCTGGTCCGCATCCGTGTGCGGCCGTATTATCTTTACCAGTGTGATCTGGTGCACGGCGCCGGGCATTTCCGCACACCCGTTGCCAAGGGGATCGAGATCATGGAGGGCCTGCGCGGGCACACCTCCGGTTTTTCCGTTCCCAATTTTATGATCGATGCCCCCGGCGGAGGCGGAAAGATCCCGGTGATGCCCAACTATCTGATCTCGATGTCGGATCACAAGATCATCCTGCGCAACTTCGAAGGGTACATCACCACCTACGAAGAGCCGACCGATTACGACCCGTCCAAGGCGGCCAGGTTCAAGGGTATCAAGCGTCCCGAACCGGGGCAGGAAGGTATCACCGGTCTGCTCGACGGGGACAGGATGTACCTCATTCCCGAGGGTTTTGATGAGACCCATGACCGCCACGGCACCCCGCACCGGCTGAAGGATGATGCCAAGTGGAAGCCTCTCGGCATCGGGCCGGGTGAGGAACCCACGGAAAACAAGTAAGATCCTGGCCAAAATGAACAGGGCCTGGCGCATTGCCAGGCTCTCTTTTATCTTTGGGATCGCCTACCGGCCTTTAACCTCCCGTGCGGCGGCAAAACCGGCTTCCAGGGCCTTGCGATTCATTTCCTGGGTGCCATGCGGGGCGCGGGCGATGACGGCCTTCTCCAATGCCTGCGGGGAGACCACACCCGTCAGGCCGACCAGCACACCCAGGGCCACGGTGTTGGCAGTGATGGCTTTGCCGGTAGCCTCGAAGGCCAGCCGGGTGATGGGGATCCGGATGGCGCTGGCGGGGGAGTTGGTCACCTTTTCGGAATCGACGATGAGCAACCCGCCGGGCTTGACACCGGGAGCATACTTGGTGAAGCCCTCCTGGCTGAGAGCCACCAGGGCATCGGGAGCCATGACCTCGGGGTGATCGATCTCACCATCAGCAATAACCACCTCAGACTTGCTGGCGCCGCCGCGCGCTTCGGGGCCGTAGCTCTGGGTCTGGGTGACCTGCTTGCCATCATAGATGGCGGCTGCTTCGGCCAGGATGATGCCGGCCAGGATCATGCCCTGCCCGCCTTCACCGGCGAGGCGGATCTCGGTACGCACGGCCATTGGTGTGGTCATTTCACACCTGCCTGCACACGGGTGATCAGATTGGCATAGGATTGGGTATATTGCGGCCGGTCGATGTTGACGAAGTTGCCGCGCACGATCTTGGTGTTGGCAGCTTTCGCCTCGGGAGGCAGGGCCTGAAAGGCGGTCTGGGAGATGCTGTTGTCCTTGAGGGCGCGCATCATGTCGGCAGCGGTACCGAGCCTGTTCAGGCGGCCGTAGGTGGTGTGGCAGTAGCTGACCGCCTCGACCACACTGAAGCCGTCCTTGGCGATGGCCTCGGCCAGGAATTTGTCCAGCTCAAGGGCGTGATACACTGTGCTGCGGGCCACGTAGCTGGCACCCGCTGCCTCAGCCAGCTGGCAGACCGGGAAGGGTGGTTCGACATTGCCATAGGGGGCGGTGGTGGCCTTGCTCCCCAGCGGGGTGGTGGGGCTGTACTGGCCGCCGGTCATACCATAGATCGAGTTGTTCACCACCAGGGCAGTGATGCCCAGGTTCCGCCGGGCGGCATGGATGAAGTGATTCCCGCCGATGGCTAGGGCATCGCCGTCACCCATGATGGCGATGACCTTCATGTCGGGGCGGGCGATCTTCAAGCCGGTGGCAAAGGCCAGCGCCCGGCCGTGGGTGGTGTGCAGGGTGTTGAAGTCCATGTAAACGGGCATGCGGGCGGTGCAGCCGATGCCGGCCACCAGCGCCACGTTGTTGTTATCCAGCCCGAGGTGGTCGATGGCGCGGATCAGGGCACCCATGACGATGCCGATGCCGCATCCCGAACACCAGATGGTGGGAAACTTCTTGTTCTTGCGCAGCTTGACCAGAGTCTCGCTGCGCTCGAACCAGTTCTCGGAGGGGAGGGCCGCCTCGTCCGCTTTCAGCGTGGCGGCATCCAGAATGTGTTGATCGCTCATTTTACTTAGCCTCCATCGCAATATCCATCGCGTCGAGGACCATCTGGGGTGTGACCATCTCGCCATTCGCCCGCGTGACACGGCGCACCTTCTTGCGGCCGACAATGCGCTCCACCTCGAGGGCGAGCTGGCCTAGGTTCATCTCGGGGACGATGATGTGCCCGACGCGCTCGCCGAGGGCTTCCACCTGCTTTTCAGGAAAGGGCCAGATGGTGAACAGGGTGAGCATATCCACTTTCTGGCCGCGGGCACGTGCCAGCTTGAGGGCGTGGCGGGCGGTGCGGGCCGAGCAGCCGTAGGACAGCAGGGCTATGGTGGCCCCGGGTTCATAATCCTCCTTCACCAGGGTGATCTCAGTGATGTGCCTATCCAGTTTGGAGTTGACCCGCTCCAGCCAGGGATCGACCTCGTCCAGCCGCTGGGTGGGGAAGCCGACCTCGTCGTGGAACAGGCCGGTGATGTGATAGCGGTAGCCCACCCCAAAGGGAGCCATGGGAGGCACATCGCCGGGGCTGTTGCGGAAGGCCTTGTAGGTCTGAGGCGGTTCGATCACTTGCTGATCGAAGGGATGGATGGTCTTGAAATCGGGCAGGTCGACCGGTTCGCGCATGTGACCGATGATCTCGTCGGTGAGCAGGATGACTGGAGTGCGGAATTTCTCGGACAGGTCGAATGCCTTGAGGGTGAGGTCGAAGGACTGACCCACCGAGGTGGGGCTGAGGGCGATGATGGGATGGTCGCCGTGGGTACCCCAGCGGGCCTGCATCACGTCGCCCTGGGAGGCTGCGGTGGGCTGGCCGGTCGAGGGTCCCAGACGCTGCACGTCCACAACCACGCAGGGGATCTCGGTCATAGCGGCGTAACCGATGTTCTCCTGCATGAGCGAGAAACCGGGGCCACTGGTAGCGGTCATGGACTTGAGGCCTCCAACCCGGGCGCCGATGATGGCGGCCATACTGGCGATCTCATCCTCCATCTGAATGAATTTTCCGCCGATCTTGGGCAGTTCGCGGGAAAGGATCTCGGCCACCTCGGTGGAGGGGGTGATGGGATAGCCGGCGTAGAAGCGGCAGCCGGCGGCGATCGCCCCCAGACCGATGACCTCATTGCCTTGCATGAGCCTGACAGCCAAGGGAACCTCCTAATCCAATTTCCTGACCACCAGGGCCAGGTCGGGGCAGTGGGTGTCGCAAAAATGACAGGCGGTGCACTTCTCGGGGGCGATGATGCGGGGGACTTCCTCGTCGGCATCCATCGCCAGCACTCTGGGCGGGCAGAAATCCACACAGATGTGGCAGCCTTTGCACCACTTGGCGTAGATGATCACCTCGCCGCGCGGCCCCTTCTTGGGAGGCAGGGAGGCAGGGGCGGTCGGTTTTGGATGGGGAATGGCTTCGGGCATGAGTTTCCTCTTTCCAATAGAAACAGGCTGGACGCCAGGTACCGGGAAATTGATTTTATCCAGGTAGCGTCTGAATTGTAACCGATGAACGTCCTCTTTCGGATATTACGAATATCGGCAACTCGCCACCTGTACAGCCAATCCCAGCAATGTGGGTCAGTGGGACTCCGGTGCGGCTTGGATGCCGGCATGGCTGGCAGGCGCACAGGACCTCCCGGCCGCATCCCAGCTGGTGCGGTGAAGTTGTATAATCAACCTGAGAGGAGACACGCATATGGCCGAACTTTTAGTACAACAAGAGGATTGGAAGAAGGAAAAACACATGCCGGTGATCGAGGTCCAGGAGCTGGTGAAGGCAGGCGAGGCATTCCCGGTCAGGGTGTGTGTGGGCAAGGAGATCCCTCACCCGAACACCACCGAGCACCACATCGAGTGGATCGACCTGTACTTCCACCCGGAAGGTGAGAAGTTCCCGCACCAAGTGGGGCATTTCACTTTCAGCGCCCATGGGGAGGCGTTGGCCGGTCCCAACACCGGGCCAGTCTACACGGACCCGACATTGATGGTAATGATGAAGGTCTCGAAGCCGGGGATACTGCACGCCATGGCGCTGTGCAACATCCACGGCCTGTGGGCGGCCCAGGCGGGGGTGAAGCTGGGCTGAGCAAAGAGCATGGAGAAGAACGCCTGCGAAAGCTGGCGTTCTTGTTCCTTTACAAAAACACTCAATAAATTGTGTTCAATTTCACGCATAGGAGGAATGAATGATTTTCCTCCCTCGCAGATCAGACTTCGCATAGATAAAGGGTCTTGTGGGCATTAAAGACGGCCTTCTTTTGAGAGGGTTCGATAATTTGTTTCGGGATCAATGGAAAGGGTTTGAACAGGTTCCCCGGCTGACTTGGCAAAGAATGAGATTGCTTGGCCGCGAAGAACGCGCCTTGCCAGGCCGGTAGAGAACTCCAACAGATGGCCGGCAGTTAAACCATGAAAGGAAAAAGGAAGTGTGTTTCCCCCCGTGAAGGACCCGCCGGATTCAACCTACGGCACCGTCGACGATGACCCGGTTTCGCCC
>Ga0209048_10005284_pt1 | contig 12208 bp, 8 predicted proteins | sample FrelakmetCRP12CR_FD_187146 | JGI IMG/M metagenome (GOLD analysis project Ga0209048, IMG submission 187146) | Freshwater lake sediment microbial communities from the University of Notre Dame, USA, for methane emissions studies - CRP12 CR (SPAdes)... | ecosystem: Environmental > Aquatic >... | reverse complement strand
TTCCTGCCAAGCCAGATTCAAGAGTGCTGGAGGAGTTCCTGATCAAGGAGAGAGCAGCTGATCCGCTCAGATTCCCCGACCTCTCCCTCTCCATTATCAAACTTATGGGACCTGGTGAATACGTTGCCGAGCTTCCCGGAGACACTACCTCCACAGGACACTTCGGTCTCGCGGTCAAAGACTATACACATTCCACAGCCCCTAACCGCCGATATCCAGATCTCATCACGCAGCGGCTCCTGAAGGCTGCGATGGCCCAACAACCCGCGCCCTATGACAAAGACGACCTGGAGGCGCTCGGCAAACACTGCACAGAAGGAGAGGATGCAGCCAAAAAGGTCGAACGGCAGATCGGAAAGTCCGCAGCCGCACTGCTGATAGAGTCAAGAGTCGGGGAACGGTTCGATGCCATCGTTACTGGAGCAGCACCCAAAGGTACGTGGGTCCGTCTTTTTCATCCTCCCATTGAAGGGAAACTGGTGCAAGGTTTCGAAGGTATCGACGTGGGACACAGAATTCGCGTGCAACTGATTCACACAAACGTGGAGGAGGGATTCATCGACTTTAAGAGAGTTGACTGATCAATTTATTACCTTAGGACTGCTTCCAAGCGTAGCGGGGAATCTGGAAAGATGCACACCAGGAGTAATATAACGTGATAACTGTATCCAACACTACCGCAAGGAAGAAGATGAGACTTAATTCAAAAGAATCGGAATATTTTCATGCATCAATCGAGGAGAAACGAACAATGAGCACAGCAACCGGGGCTATTCTTCATCCGACGGAGTTAGATCAACTGTCGATCAACACGATCCGATTAATGTCTGTGGATGCCATCCAAAAGGCCAATAGCGGCCATCCGGGTCTGCCGCTGGGCGCGGCGCCCATGGCCTATGTGTTGTGGACACGGTTTCTCAAACATAATCCAGCCAATCCGCAGTGGTTCAATCGGGACCGATTCGTCCTGTCGGCTGGCCATGGTTCGATGTTGCTCTACAGTTTGCTGTATCTGATGGGCTACAATTTGCCGCTGGAACAAATCAAACGGTTTCGGCAATGGGGTAGCATCACGCCCGGCCATCCCGAGCGCTGTTTGACGCCTGGTGTGGAAACAACCACAGGCCCCCTTGGTCAGGGATTTGGCAACGGCGTGGGCATGGCGATTGCCGAAAGGTATCTTGCCGCCCGCTACAATCGGCCAGGGTTTGAGATTATCAATCATTTTACTTACGGACTTGTCAGCGACGGTGATCTTATGGAGGGCGTGGCAGCAGAAGCAGCCTCGCTCGCGGGTCACTTAAAACTCGGGAAGCTGATTTATCTCTACGATAACAACCACATCACGCTCGCCGGCTCAACCCAGCTCACCTTCACCGAAGACCGCGCCCAACGCTTCGCGGCGTATGGCTGGCAAACACAATCCATCGAGGATGGTAATGACCTGGATGCTATTGATCGCGCTATTCGCATTGCTCGCCAAGAACAGGAACGTCCCTCGATGATTCTGGTACAAACGCATATTGGTTACGGTTCACCCAATAAACAGGACACCTTCGCCGCACACGGTTCGCCCCTGGGCGAGGATGAGGTCAAACTGACGAAACAGAATTTGGGTTGGCCCATCGAGCCGCCATTTCATGTACCCAGGGAAGCCGAGCAGCATTTCCGCCGGAGCACCGACTGTGGCCGGCAAGCAGAAACGGAATGGAACACGAACTTTGCTGCGTATGAAAGGCAATATCCGAAACTCTCCTGCGAACTCCGCCAGCTTATCAACGGAGAACTACCCAGAGACTGGGATCTGAACATTCCCCAATTTCCAGTGGACGCCAGGGGTATGGCTACCCGTGTCGCCTCGGAAAAAGTGATGGAAGCGATCAGCCCGAAACTGCCGGGCTTAATCGGCGGCTCGGCTGATTTAAATCCGTCCACGTTCACCGAACTGAAAGATGCGGGCAATTTTGAGAACACCGCAATGGCGGTCGGAGATCTGCAAGGTTCAGCAGGCGGGGGCTGGAGTTACACGGGCCGCAATCTGCAGTTTGGGGTTCGTGAACACGGAATGGGCGCGATCTTGAACGGGCTGGCCACGCACGGTGGCACTATTCCGTTCGGCGCAACGTTTCTGACTTTCTCCGACTACATGCGCCCGTCGATCCGGCTCGCAGCGTTGATGGAGGTACAGGTGATTTATGTTTTCACGCACGACAGCATTGGATTAGGCGAAGATGGTCCGACCCATCAACCCGTTGAGCACATCGCCAGTCTGCGAGCCATTCCGCGGCTGATGGTGATCCGTCCTGCTGACGCCAACGAGACCGCCGTGGCGTGGCGCGTCGCGATCGAAACGCGGAACCGGCCAGTGGCCTTAGTTTTGACCCGGCAAAGCGTGCCGACTCTCGACCGAAAGCATTTTGCCTCGGCGGAAGGCCTTCGCCACGGGGCGTACGTTCTGGTCGATGCGCCGCAGGAAAAACCGCAATTGATCTTGATCGCCAGCGGATCGGAGGTCGGTCTGGTTATGTCGGCGCGAGAAACATTGCAGGAGCTAAAAATCCCGGTGCGCCTCGTTTCGATGCCGAGTTGGGAATTATTCGAGGCACAATCCCACGAATATCGCGACTTTGTGCTGCCACCGTCGATCCGTGCCCGGCTCGCGGTCGAGGCAGGCGTAACCCAGGGGTGGCATCGCTACGTTGGAGATCGGGGGGACATGATCGGCATGGATCGCTTTGGCGCTTCAGCTCCCGGGCCGGTGTTGATGCGCAAGTACGGATTCACTGTGGAGAACATTTGCCAAAGAGCGTTGGCTCTGTTAGAAGGGAATAACAATGGCTGATTCCCGGACACTGTTCCCAAAGACGCCATACCCCGGGGAGGGAAACTCACCCTTGAGACCGCCAATGCAGAACTGGATGAAGAGTATGTTCGTTCCCGTGCCGGGTTCCTAATGCTTATATTGTGCTTTTGATAACTTTAAAACGGGAATAAACGAAATAGGGAGGGCGTATGAGAAAAAAAGTTGGCTTAATAGTAATGGTGCTCACAATACTTTTAATGGCTAACCTAACGTTAAATGCCAACGCCCAGCCTGTTGTACACGACCTACAAAAACAAATTGATGCAGGAAACTCACAGATACAAGGCTTACAGGCGGCTATAAAAAATTTGGAGGGACAATTACAGGAGAAGCAGAAGGAGATAAAACTGTCGGAGGATAAGAAAGATGATATACAGCAAGAGCTGAATGCGTTGCAACAAAGCGTAGATAAATCTTTGTCTCCGGAGGAGGATAAATCTGTAGATAAGGATACACAACAGAAGTCACCGGTTTTTACGAAACGGGGAGGGAAACAAGCCAAAGTGCAGCAGTTAACACAGGAGTTACAACAGATACAGGGACAGATAGAGCAGAAACAGCAAGAGCAAAAAGAGCTAAAACTGAAACTACAGCAGTTACAACAGCAGGAACAACAAAGACAGGGGCCGCCTCACAAGCTCGGGCATTAAAGAATCTGGCTTCAAAGTTTGAGAAACTTTGCCTTTGCTTTTGGTGTAGCCCAAACGATTTAATGACCATTATTCCGGTTAAAAAGGGGAAAGAAAAATAAAAAGGAGGGTTCAAATGGTTCTTACTTTAAGGAAAGTGTTTTTAGCTTCATTTATTGTTTTGTTTTTCCTTATTGCTAACTCTGGATGCTCAGTTTTTATGGCAGCAAAACAGCCAAGTAAAAAAGATGTTGATTTGTTTAAAGTTGGAACTCAAAGAAGTATGCTTTTGGCTGAATTCGGGGCACCAACCGGAAGTGAAGTTAGGGATGGAAAGAAATTTGAAGTATACAAATTTGTTAACGGGTATAGTACCGGAGCTAAAACTGGAAGAGCTGTTTTCCATGGGGTATGTGATGTTTTTACTCTGGGGATTTGGGAAGTCGTTGGGACTCCTACTGAAGCTATCTTAGATGGCGATGAAATGGCATATGAAGTAAGTTATGATGAAAATGATAAGATTGACCAAGTTATTCTTTTAAAGAAAAAATAGAATAGCTGGTAATTGAGACCCTTTCTATATTCTTCTTAGAGTATAAAATCCGCTTGCTGTCTGTCCTAATATGTGTGTACCCCAAATAATCAAAAAGATTTTGGGCTGGTTGAGTCGGCTGGTGCTGGCTGCGGGCTTCAAACCCGTTAGGCAAACTGTGCAAGGTTTGCTGTTCGGTTCGATTCCGAAACCAGTCTTCATCTTTTAGATTAATATAATAAAAAAAACCGGTTGATAGCCGGGTAAACGAAATGGAGTAAAAAAAATAAAGTTAGAAGGTATAAGCTACTTGAACCGTCCCACCAAAAAGACGATAAAGCCAACCAATATCGCTATACCGCCCGTTACAGCGACAAAAGGGTTACCGACAAAAAGCATGAACATGCCGAGGATGATGAGGATGAAGCCTATGCCCTCCCACTTGGCGCCGGTGCGAGTGACATTAGCGTGCGATGAAGGTTTAAGCGACACAACCGGAGATGACGGGGCTATTGGTGCCCCACAACCAGGACAAGCCGCCGCTTTATCTGAAACTTCTTTTCCGCATTCCTTGCACTTGATGAGTGCCATTATTCTTTTCTCCTCTTTTTTTGCTCAGGTGACCGTAACGATGCCTAACAATTATTTATATTGATCCTATTAATTTCTTTTTTTTAACCCGCGGGAGGGAAAAAGTCAATAATAATACAGAAATTGTCTGAGTAATAAAAAACCCCGCATTTCTGCGGGGGTTCTTCAGGGAAAGGGAAGACTTTCATCCCCTGATTAAAGGTTACAAAATTTTAAGATTTTCTGTAAAAAAAAGGCCTCGAATTGAGACCCTTTTTAAATTGTAAGGTTTTTGTCAAGTAGACAGACCAAAACAGAGCCAAACAGACTAAAAGTGAACCATTCCCGGAAGCTAATTTTTCCAAATAAACTTAACCAGTTAAAAACAAACTTAAAAACATAAAGGTCACTAATTTGTAACTACCGTTTCTTCGGGCGCCCGCTGTTTAGCGTGATCCGTAGCGAGCAACATGTACATCGCAGGCACCACGAACAGGGTAAACAGCGTGCCGATCGCGATGCCGGTCATGATTACCAGACCCATGTTGAAGCGGCCTGCTGCGCCGGCGCCCGTTGCGGTCACCAGCGGCACTACGCCTACGACCATCGCCGCTGTCGTCATCAGGATCGGCCGCAAACGGATACCAGCGGCCATTTCCACCGCTTCGCGCTTGCTCTTACCCTCGCGCTGCAGGTCGTTGGCGAACTGTACGATCAGGATGCCGTGCTTGCTGATAAGGCCGATCAACGTCACCAGTCCGACTTCGGTGTAAATGTTCAAGCTCGCTCCGCCCACTCCTATGCTGATAAAGATCATTGCCCCACAAATCGACATCGGTACGCTCACGAGCACGATGAGGGGGTCGCGGAAACTTTCGAACAACGCAGCCAGCGCAAGAAAAATGATAATCAGGGCAAAAAAGAACGTCACCAGCAGAGCGCTCGACTCCTGCACGAACTGCCGCGATTGGCCGGCGTAATCGATGCTGTAACCCTGGGGCAACACTTCCTCGGACAAAGCTTTGAGTTTGTCTAATGCCTGCCCGAGGGTGATGCCGGTAGCCGGTACTGCCCCGATCATTGCCGAATTGAGCTGCTGAAAATGGTTGAGCGACTCCGGCACGACGATTGTCTTGAGACGCGTAATGGTGGAAATCGGTATCGAAGCGCCGCTCGCGGTATTAATGTAATAATTCTGCAGTTGCTCTGCGTTGAGCCGATCACTCCGCATCACCTGGGGAATAACCTTGTATGAGCGCCCGGCGAGGCTGAAATAATTTACATACCCGCCGCCCAGCATCCAACCCAATGCGTCGCCTACGTCACGCATCTTCAAACCTAACTGTGCCGCCTTGTCGCGGTCAATCTCTACGGTGGTCTGCGGTTTATCGATCTTGAGATCAGAGTCCAGGTACGCGAACATACCGCTCGCTCGTGCTTCATCCATCAACGCCTGGGAAACTCCGTCCAGGCGTTCATAGGATTCGGTCGTACCGATCACGAACTGCACCGGTAACCCGCGACCGCCACCGGGTAACGGCGGCCTTAAAAAAGCTACTGAACGTACCCCCGAAAGCTCACCAAGATGATCCTGAACGTCCGGCTGCAATTGCATTGAGGTACGCGTACGTTCGTTCCACGGTTTCATAACCATGCCCGCAATGCCCGAATTGAGTCCGTTGATCCCATCGAGTTGAAAAACATGGTCTGTCTCCGGGTAACCGGCAACGATTTTGTAAACTTCCTTCGAATAGAGTTGGGTTTGTTCCAGCGTTGCATCGGGTGCTCCCGTGATCAACGAAATAATGATCCCCATATCCTCCTGAGGTGCGAGTTCGCTTGTCGAGGTCACGAACAGGAAATAGTTGCTACCGAGGATAATCAGGGCGAAAACTCCCGTCACCGGCAGGTAGTTGAGGGCGCCTCCCAGTGCTTTCTCATATGTCTGGCGCAATCGCCTGAACTGGCAGTCGATAAAACCCATAAAGCGGTGACGACCATGATTGTCTGTAGGTCTGAGAAGGCGTGAACACATCATCGGTGAAAGTGTGAGTGCAATGATCGCCGACACGCTTACGGTTCCGGCGAGGGTGTAGGCAAACTCGGTGAAGAGGGCTCCGGTGAGGCCACCCATAAAGCCAATCGGCACATACACGGCGATCAGCACCACCGAAATCGCGATAATCGGCCCGGCAAGTTCCCGGGTGCCCTGAATCGCCGCCTGAAGGGGCGGTATACCGTCCTCTATATGACGGTGCGCGTTTTCAACCACGATAATCGCATCGTCAACAACGAGACCAATGGCCAGCACCAGTGACAATAGCGTCAACAGGTTGATGGTGTAGCCGAGCACCAGCATGATGAAGAAAGCACCGATCAGTGACAACGGTATCGCAATCGTCGGGATAATTACCGATCGCACCGAGCCAAGGAACAAAAAGATCACTACGGTCACGATCACCAAAGCTTTTACCAATGTACTGATCACCTCATCAATTGAGCTGTTTACGTACTTGGTAGCATCGTAAACAATGCGACCGCTGAGGCCTTCGGGTAACTGCTGCTCGATCGACGGAAATACCTTGTGAACGTTTTTGATCACCGTGAGCAGGTTTGCATTCGGCGCCACCTGAATGCCAATATACACGGCGCTCTTGCCGTCGAAATAAACCGCCGTATCATAATTTTCAGCGCCGAGCGTTACGTTGGCGATATCGGACAAACGGACAATTGCACCGTTCAGCGACTTGATCACGAGGTTGCGAAACTCATCGACTGAGTGCAGCCCCGTAGCTGCGGTCAGTTCAACTGTCACCATCTGCCCTTTGGTGCGCCCTACCGCTGAAAGAAAGTCGTTGTCGGCGAGTGCGTTGCTCACGTCCGTTCCGGTCAAACCGTAAGCAGCCATCTTCTTGGGATCGAGCCACGCCCGCAGCGCGAACTGCTTTGCACCGAGGATCTCGGCCGTTTGTACCCCGTCAACTGCCTGCAGCTTCGGCTGCACCACGCGTATCAGATAGTCGGTGATCTTGTTCGTCGGCAACACCTTGCTGTAAAAACCGATATACATCGAATCGATGGTCTCACCGATGGCCACGGTGATCACCGGCTGCTGTGACTCCTTCGGCAGCTGATTGAGCACCGCATTGACCTTGGTATTGATTTCGGTCAGCGCATCATTCGGATTGTAGTTTAGACGCAGGTTCGCCTGAATGGAGCTCTGACCCTGCATGCTCGATGAGGTGAGATAGTCGATGCCATTGGCCTGGGCGATTGAGTTTTCTAGAGGGGTGGTAATAAATCCAGAGACCAGCGACGGGTCGGCACCGTAATAAACGGTCGCGACGCTCACCACCGCATTTTGCGTTTCCGGATACTCCCGCACCGGTAGCAGTCCGATCGATCGTAATCCCAGTACCAGAATCAGCAAGCTGACCACGGTAGCAAGTACCGGCCGGCGAATAAAAATATCGGTGAAGTGCATCTGCGTGCCTTTCTCGTTACTGTTCCGGCGGTTTAGGGGCCGCCTCGTTGCTGGGTCGGACCTGGTTGTTAATGATTACTCTGCTGCCGTTTTTTAGCTTAAGCTGGCCGCTCGTAATCACTGTCTCGCCTTCCTTGATCCCCTTGAGGATAGCTATCTGATCCCCACGTGTTGGGCCGACAGTTACAAAGGTCTGTCTGGCGGTCAGAATGGGCTTGCCATCCGGGCCCTTTGCATCCTCCTCAACAATGAACACGGTCTCACCATAAGGGTTGAAGGTCACAGCAGTCTGGGGGAGTGTCAGGTAGCGCTGCACTGAGCCAGCCCTTACCTCTAACGACGCATACATCCCCGGCAGCAATTCGTGTTTAAGATTGGTGATAGTCGCTTCGATCTGGATGTTGCGCGTATCCGGATCCACTTTCGGGTTGATAGTGGTTATCTTGCCGTTGAATGTACGACCAACGTAAGTGTCGGTAGTGGCAATGACCGTTTGTCCGAGGGAAATCCTCGAGAGCTCCTGCTGGGGCAGGTAAAAGTCGAGGTAAATCGAATCAAGCGATTGCAGAGTGACAATCTTGTCACCGGGATTCACGTATTGACCGGGATTGACGGTGCTGATCCCCAGCTGCCCGGCAAAAGGCGCACAAAGGGTCTTTTTATCGACCACCGCCGCCTGTTGTGCAACCTGGGCACCCTTGCCCTTGAGATCGGCAGCGTCAGCGTCAAGGGTGGCCTGACTTATCGCTTGCGCGGCGAACTGCTTTTTGTCTCGCTCATAGACGGTATGTGACAATTCTGCCGCAGCCTCAAGGGAGTGCAACTGCGCAATATCAGAGTCGGCGTTCAACTGCACGAGAAGTTGACCTGCCTTGACCTCGTCTCCAGAGTTGAAATGCACGGTTCGCACTAGTCCGGAGATTTCGCTGGTCACGTCAACGCCGCGCACAGCGCGTAGACTGCCCACAGCCTTGAGTTCCGGCTGCCAGGAATGGACTTCGGCTTTGATTGTACTCACCGTCAATGGTGGCTGGGCGGAGCCCGTTAATTTATTCAGCATCTGCGAGTAAAATGCCTTATAGCCGAAAATACCGCCAAACAACAGGCCGACTGCCACCAGCATGATCACCATGCGCTTGGTCATCAGAGATTCCTCCATTTAAGTTTGAGGGTTATCTGGATTACTTTTTGTTTGTCGTTGCTGTAATGTCATTCTGCTGACGGCGGTTCCACCACCCGCCACCGAGGGCCTGGAACAGCGCCGCAGTATCGGCGAAGCGCGCTGTCTGCGCCTGAATCAGACTGATCCGCGCTTGCTGGTACTGGCGCTCGGCGTTGAGGAGCGAGAGATAACTTACTGCGCCCAGCTGGAATTGTTTCTGCGTGAGGTCGAGTGTATCGCTCGCGGCACCTTCGGCGACCGCCTGTGCTTCGAGACCACGCGCATCCGCCTCCAGGGCGCGGAGCACATCGGCCACGTTTTGGAACGCCTGCAAAACTGTCTCGCGATATTGCGCAGATGCCTGTTCGTATAATGCGATGGCAGCACGCCGCTTGGCTGAAAGCTCCCCGCCACGGAATATATGCTGCAGTAACCCCGCACTAACATTCCAAATAGGCGGACCGTTATTGAACAAAGTGCCGATCGTAATGGCTTCCGACCCATAACTGCCGGTCAGCGTGATTTGTGGGTAAAGGTTCGCTGTCGCTACGCCTACCTGCGCGCTTGCGGCGTGCAGCAGAGCTTCCGAAGCCGCGATGTCCGGACGCTGGCGAACCAGGGACGATGGTAGACTTACTGGCAGCTCCTGCGGCAGTTGTAAGCTGTCGAGCTCGAACTCGGGCAAGGCAGCTTCGCTCGGCAGCATGCCGGCAAGCACCGCCAACTGATGGCGAGTCTGTGAAAGTTCCTTTTCCAGTGGCGGTAATGTTGCCCGAGTCTGCGCAACTTGCGTCCGCTGGGCAAGCACCTCGGAACGCGATACGCCCCCAAGCTGGAACTGACATTCGACTACATCGAGCTGCTTTTCTTGCGCCGTCAGAATTTCCCGGGTCGCCCGGATCTGTGAGCGCAGTGAAGCCTCTCTTACTGCCGCGGTGACTATGTTGGACGTGAGCGTGAGATACGAACCCTCAAGCTGAAACCGCTGGTAGTCGACTTGGGATTGTAATGACTCCAACTCGCGACGTCCGCCACCAAAAATATCCAGCAAGTACGAGACACTCACCGAAGCATTGTAAAGGTTAAACGTTGTGCCCGTGGTGCCGGTATGGCCGAAGGCGGCACCAGAAATTTTTTCGCGCTCGGCAGAAAAATTCGCATCAACCGTTGGGGAAAAAAAGACGCCGACTTGAGCGCGCCGGTTCTCTTGTGCCTCGCGGAGCTTTGCCTGAGCTGCTGCGAGCGTCGGGCTGTCCGCCAGCGCCAAATGAATCAACTGGTCCAACGTTTCGGAATGAAACAGTGTCCACCACTGAGCAGGAATGTCCTGCCCGGGAACAAAGCACTGCGCCGCGCCGCCAATCCCCGGTGCGGCGGCGGTCTTTTCTGGCAGTGGTGTCGCTGTGTAGGCATTCGTACTCGGGGCTTTGGGCGACCGAAAATCGGGGCCGACAGCACATCCCGGCAACAACACACCGACGATCGCCACAACAACCGCGATCCTCAAACGCAAATAAGATGTCACGTCCTTACGTTTCAAAAGCTTGTCTCCAACAGCAAGCATAATGCTGTCTTTATCCTGGCAGTCCAAAAAAATCATCCTGCCAGAAGTCTTAATGCCTGGGCATTGTAATGACAACGGATGGCTTCCTCTTTAAGCCCAATGCCACGCAGTAAAAACCAAACGATCTGCTTGATGAGATTCTTCCGTGAAATGCCATAATTTAGGACAGGAATCGATGGCAAAAAATCGGTCATGATCGCAAAGACTAAACGCTCTGTAAAACAGGCGCGCAGATGAAGCGGTACTGGGCTATCCAGGATGTCTCCTGATGCGATAGCCGCTTTAATGTTTTCCTGGAGCTTCGGAACCAGATTTCTATAAGGCTCTTTGAGTATGAAACGCGCAAACTCGCCGTCCCCTGTGAGGCTCCGAAGATAAAAACGGACTAAATCATCACGTTCAGTCAAACGGACGAATATAAATTCGGAAACCATAAAATGAACGATTAACACAAGCGTCGAGGTGGAAGGCTCGAGAGATAAATTTTTTTGCACCTTCTCAGAAACCTTATCAACGCAGGTAGTCAGTATCGCATGATAGAGTGCCTCTTTATTGGGGAAGTGTTTAAAAAGCAGCCCCTCCGAAATACCAGCCGCTTGAGCCAGTTCCCGAGTCGTGGCGCCTTCGAGACCTTTGTGCGCGAACAATTCGCGCACCCTTGTTAGGATAAGCTTTCGCCTTTCTTCGCATGTCTTTCTCGAGTTTGTCCTCATGATTTGGAAATATAGTAAGCACTCACTTACTTGTCAAGAAAAAAGTTGGTATTTGACCTTACCCCACTCTATTTCTTTTCCTGGTTTTCCTTTCAGGTACTTTTTTTCTAAATGTATTAAAACTTATAAATGCTCATACAAATAACGTCTAACAAAATCCCTAACCTCCCCTCCATCCCATTGAGACTGTCATTTTCAATCCAGTAAAAAAGGGCCTCGAATTGAGACCCTTTTTCATTTGTATAGTTTTTTGTATAGTAGAAAGTCCAAAACAGGCCAGAACAAACTAAAAGTGAATCATTTCCGGAGCTAATTTTCTATAAACAAACTTAAACAGTTATAACCAAACTTAAAAACATAAGAGCAATAGTTTTGGGCTGTTAATCACTTGGTCGGCGGTTCGAGTCCGTCCCGGAGAGTTAATGATTTCAAAAGGTTAGCAAAATATTGCTAAATCATATTAACTAATTTTTTTTAATCTTTGCACTGAGGGGAGGTATCGGCAGAATATCTTCGTAAATATCAAAAATATCTTCCTGCTCCATGTGTAAAAAGTGTCCTGCGCCTTTTACGACTCTAACCTCGGATTGAGGAATTTGGGAAGCAAGAAATTTAACATCTTCCAAATCGATAATCGTATCTTTTTCTCCGTAAATCAAAAATGTTTTTGCCTTAATCATTGAAAGGTTAA
>Ga0209048_10005283_pt1 | contig 12208 bp, 12 predicted proteins | sample FrelakmetCRP12CR_FD_187146 | JGI IMG/M metagenome (GOLD analysis project Ga0209048, IMG submission 187146) | Freshwater lake sediment microbial communities from the University of Notre Dame, USA, for methane emissions studies - CRP12 CR (SPAdes)... | ecosystem: Environmental > Aquatic >... | reverse complement strand
AGGCCCGTCGGGTGTTGCCCGCTCTGCTAACGCACTACCTGTTGCTCCAGCCACGCTGCAAAACCGGCTTCCGCAGGCTTTCCTTCCGCCAGTCGCAGCATGGCCAGAATGCAGTCCGCGCCGTCTACGTTGCCGATAGCGGTCAGTTTCAGTGTGAGCAATGCACTATCGCAGGGGTTTTAGGGAACGCTGCTTCTGCACCAAGTCTTCCATAAGTGGTTGCAGGATGATCTCCATGGCCAGGCCCATTTTACCACCGGGAACCACGATGGTATTGCGGCGCGACATGAACGAGTCGTGGATCATTTTGATCAAATAAGGAAAATCTACATTGGTTTTCCTGGGATTGCGGAAGCGGATCACGACAAAGCTTTCGTCGAGGGTGGGAATGTCCCGCGCGATGAAGGGATTCGACGTATCGACGGTGGGCACCCGTTGAAAGTTGATATCGGTGTGGGAGAACTGCGGAGTGATGTAGTGGGTGTAGTCATACATGCGCCGCAAAATGGTATTGGTTACCGCTTCGGCGCTGTAGCCCCGCTGGGCGGTGTCACGATGGATCTTTTGAATCCACTCCAGGTTTACGATCGGCACCACGCCGATCAGCAGGTCCACGTACCGGGCTACATTGACGGTCCCCGTGACCACCCCGCCATGCAAGCCCTCATAGAACAGCAGGTCGGTGCCCTCGGGAATAGGCTCCCAGGGTAGGAATGTTCCCGGCTCCTTGACATGGTGGGCCGCTTGCGCATCGTCATGGAGATACACTCGCCGCATCCCGGTGCCGGATTCGCTATATTCCCGAAACAGGTCCTCCAGTTTCTCGAACAAATTGCCTTCGGGACCGAAATGGCTGAGTTTTCTGCCTTCTTCATGGGCTTTTTGCAGCTCCTGCCGCATCTCGTGGCGATCATAGCGGTGAAAGCTATCCCCCTCGACAATCGCGGCGTTATAGCCTTCCCGGCGGAAGATATGTTCCATGGTCATCTTGACAGTGGAGGTGCCGGCTCCAGATGAGCCAGTGATTGCAATGATGGGATGGTGTTTCGACATGCACTTCTCCAAAGCTAGCCATTCACATCAATCCTGTGCCATGGGTGAAATTTTTAATCATTGTATTCATTTGGTTTTCGATCCTGATTGAACAAGGATGATGGAATGGAATAACACTAAGTAGCTGACCAAAAGTTGCCTTGGATTTTAAGGGTAGCGGGCAAGGTGTAGGCTACAATATCTTTTATCTCCACTGGTCGCTACTACGATGAAGTTGGTTGCCCCGTTGATGGAAGCTGAACGGATCACGCTCCTTGAGGCGCGTGATCAGGGGCCCACCGCACCGTTGCGTCGCCGTGCGCAGGCGGTGGAACTCAGCCGCCGCGGCTATCGGCTGACGGCCATTGCCGACCTGTTGGACGTGCATCGACAGGCGGTATCCGGGTGGTTGACCTTGTGGACGACCCAGGGGCTACGGGGCTTGTATGACCTACCCCGGAGTGGGCGACCACCTTAAGGCGGTAGCGCACGGTGTCGAGCGGTGGCTGGCTAAGGGGGTTGGGGTGCATTTCCTGCCGCCGTACTGCCCCGAGTCGAATCAGATCGAGATCCTCTGGCGCAAAATTAAGTATGAATGGTTGCCCTTGCGAATTGCTATAGCTGCCGCTGATCAGCGCGCGCGGCCATCACGGGGAGCGGCCGTTTCGAGCGGGTGGACGCCGCCCGGGTTCAGAAGCGCCCGATGAAGGTCGCACCGAAGAGGGGTGCCGGGTCGAAGTCGTCCTCGCGCAACAGACCTCCGGATGAGTTCTCGACGCGCAGCCGCCCGTTCGCCACGACGCCGCCATAGAGGTCCAGCGCCATCTGGTTGGTGAAGTTGTGCGTCACCCGCACGAACACCGGCACACCGCGCTCTTCGCCGACGCCGTTACGCACTAGGCCGGTCTCGCTCAGGCGAAAGCGCAGGATCCGGTAGGCCGCGCCGACACCCGCGGTCCAGCCGCCATCGAAGCCGTAGTCGAGCTCGAGGCCGGCCGGCCCGGTCGGGCCGCTGGAAAGGGGATTGATGAGGCGCCAGCGGTCGCCGAAGCGCCAATCGACGACCAGGAACGGGAATACATTGGTCTTCTCGATCCGGTCGAATACCCCGACGCCGAGGCCGAGACGATTGCCATCCTCGAACCGCTTGGACCCGGAGAACGTGGCGCCCCACGAGAGCGAATCGCCGGTGTTCGCACCGTTTTCCTTGAACCAGTCCACCGAGGGTGCGACTCCTACGCTCCAGCCGTCTCCCACCTCGAACGAGAGTGGTACCGACACGCCGTAACGCTGAACGATGTTCCACGGCGCGACCCGGCCGAAAGCGCCCGCGTTCGAGAACGAATAGTCGAGATAGTCGTAGTTGAGCGTGATGCCCGCGCGGTTGCCACCGCCGAGGTCGTAGGAGACGCCACCGCGCAGGATCACGCCGCCGACGCTGAAATCACCCCCACGGTCGAGGTCGGCGTTGCCCTGGTAGACCGGCGTGACCGAAACGAACGGTTGCCAGCCCGTCTCGGCCGCCTGCGCCGTGCCCGTGGTCGCGAGCAGCGCGGCAAGCGCGGTCACGGTCGAGTATCGTCCCAACGAAAAGCTCATGCGCATCTCCCTCCCGATGTGTCAGATTACCACTATTCTACTGTTGTTGAGTCCACAATCGAAAGGGGCTTCTCATTATTCCGCGGGGATCTCGGTTTGGTGTAGCATCGATCAGACACGTTGCAACGGATCAAAGGATAGGAAATTCAACGGCACCTCTGGCGTATTTCCGAGCTTACAGGCGCAGTCAATCCGCGATTTCGTGCCGAGAATGGGCCGTATCCACAAAAAAGACCGCTCGCTCACCGGTGTGCGCTTCGGCTAAGCGGGGCTCCAAGTTTTTTTGATACTCGTGTTGCGCCGCCGGATCGGCTTTGGCCGGCAGCAACCCCACCTTGCGGCATTGCAGCCCGAGTTGCTTGAGAAACAGACGGACCTGAGTCGGACTGCGGCGAATGCCGGTCAGGGTTTCGAGCACAACGACGGCTTCCTTGATCGTCTGGGGCGGGTGTTCCCGCAGGTGCGCTTCAAGGGTGCGTGTGTAAAACACTATTAAACTCTCCATGGCGCATCGTGGTATTCTGCCAATTCGCCGGGTTTTCACCGGCGGCGGTCGGATACCGCAAGGACTGGCATCCGCGCGGATAACAATGCACATAAGGTAAGAGCCATGACAGTAGTCGCCGCACTGCAAATGGCCTCCGGGCCGAATATCAACGCCAATCTTCTGGAAGCCGAACGGCTCATCGCCAAGGCCGCCGCTGCCGGCGCCCAACTGGCGGTATTACCGGAGAATTTTGCCCTGATGGGCCTGCATGACGCCGATAAATTGGCGATCAGGGAAACCGAGGGCGAAGGTCCCCTGCAAGCCTTTCTGGCCCGCCAAGCGGCTCGCTATAAGCTCTGGCTGGTAGGCGGCACGATCCCCTTGGTAGCCAATGATGAAGGTAAGGTGCGCGCCAGTTGCCTCTTGTTCAATGACCGGGGCGAGCGAGTGGCACGCTACGATAAACTGCATCTGTTCGATGTACAAATCGTCGATAGCGCGGAAAGTTACAACGAATCGGCCTGCATCGAATCGGGCGACCGCCTGGTCGTCGCGGATACCCCATTCGGCCGCTTGGGGCTGGCGGTGTGTTACGACCTGCGGTTTCCGGAACTGTTTCGCGGCCTGCTGGATCAGGGTATGGAGTTGCTGGTGCTGCCGGCAGCTTTTACGGCCATCACCGGCAAGGCGCATTGGGAACCGCTGCTGCGCGCCCGGGCCATCGAGAATCTCTGCTACGTGGTGGCCTCCGCCCAGGGCGGTTATCATGCCAATGGTCGCAAGACCCATGGCGACAGCATGATCATCGATCCTTGGGGGGTCATTCTGGATCGCTTGCCACGGGGTCCGGGAGTCGTGTTGGCGCGCATGGATCGAGGTCGCCTGGAAAGTACTCGGCGCTTGTTCCCGGCGATTTACCACCGGCAACTGCGCCATCCTTGAACTGAAACCAACGCTCCCCGATCTCCACCCATAGACGGGAAATCAACCCCATTCCACAGAGACAGCGTATGACCAACGCTTTTGACATTGCCCGCGCGCATATCCTCGCCCCCGCCGGTTTGAACGAAGGCGATCTCAACAAGGCCCTAGACTGTTTGTTGGGCCACGCCATCGACAGCGGTGACCTGTACTTCCAGTCGAGTCGCCATGAGTCCTGGTCCCTGGAGGATGGCAGCGTGAAACAGGGAAGCCACCACATCGATCAGGGCGTGGGGGTACGCGCGGTGAGCGGCGAAAAGACCGGTTTCGCCTATTCCGACGAGATCGTCCTTCCGGTCTTGCTGGAAGCCTCTCGGGCGGCCCGTGCCATCGCCCGGCAGGGCGGCGCTGGCCAGGTGCAGGCGTGGCGTGCCAGCGCGGGCCGCACGCTGTACCAACCCCTGGACCCTGTAGAGACGCTGTCCGCCGAAGAGAAGGTTCGCCTGCTGGAAGCGGTGGACGCCGAGGCCCGTCGTCAGGACCCCCGGGTCAGTCAGGTCATGGTGAGCCTGGCCGCGGCCCACGATGCTATCCTGGTGGCAGGCAGCGACGGTACGTTGGCCGGCGACGTGCGCCCTCTGGTGCGCCTCAGCGTGAGCGTGATCGTGGAGCACAACGGTCGCCGTGAGCAGGCTGGCAGCGGCGGTGGTGGGCGAGTGGCCTACGGGTATTTCCTGGATGAGGAACGCGCCCTGGGTTATGCCCGGGAAGCGGTGCGCCAGGCCTTGGTGAATCTGGAAGCGGTGGATGCGCCCGCCGGCACCATGACTGTCGTGCTGGGGCCTGGCTGGCCCGGTGTGCTGCTCCACGAGGCGGTGGGCCATGGTCTGGAAGGGGATTTCAACCGCAAGGGCACATCGGCTTTCGCCGGCCGTATCGGCGAACGGGTCGCCACCCCGCTGTGCACCGTGGTGGACGACGGCACGCTGGCCAGCCGGCGCGGTTCTCTCAATATCGACGACGAGGGCACGCCTACCCAGTACACGGTCCTGATCGAGAACGGCATCCTCAAGGGTTATCTGCAAGACAAGCTCAACGCCCGGCTGATGGGCGTGGCCTCGACCGGCAACGGCCGTCGCGAGTCCTATGCCCATCTGCCTCTCCCACGCATGACCAATACCTATATGCTGGCCGGCTCTCATGATCCGGCCGAGATCATCGCCTCGGTTGACAAGGGCCTGTACGCCGTGAATTTCGGCGGCGGCCAGGTGGATATCACCTCCGGCAAGTTCGTGTTCTCCACGAGCGAGGCCTATCTGATCGAGAACGGCAAGGTCACCCGCCCGGTGCGGGGCGCCACCCTGATCGGTAATGGTCCCGAAGTGCTGACCCGGGTATCCATGGTGGGCAACGATCTGAAACTGGACGCCGGCGTGGGTACCTGCGGCAAGGACGGCCAGAGCATCCCCGTGGGGGTGGGCCAGCCTACCCTGAAGATCGATGCGCTGACGGTGGGCGGAACCAGAGCGTAGCCGCAAACTCACTCGCCGCTGCCAGCAACGATCTCCCGCAAATAGCGGAATAGTGCCCGCCGGGATTTGGGCGGGTTACCCCGTTCCAGTTCCAGGGCGGCACTGCGCATAAGTTGGCGCAACTGTTGGCGATCGGCGCTGGGATGTCGGTTGAAAAAATCGGTAAGGCTGGCTTCGTTGCCTTCCAGCAAGGCGGCGCACAGGGTTTCCAGTTGGTGGTGCTGGCGCTTGGCGGCAGTGCTGCTGGCTTCGAGGGCCTCCAGCGCGGCCCGGATCGGGTCCGCATCGATCCGCCGCATGAGCTTGCCGATGTACTGCAACTGGCGCTTGCGGGCGCCCCGCTGGGGCATGTCCTGGGCGGCGCGGATGGCTTCCATCAGGTCGGCAGGCAGGGGCATTTTGCGCAGTTGCACGGACGTCAGGTTCACCAGCTTTTCCCCCAGGTCTTGCAGGGCGGTAGCCTCCCGTTTGCGTTGGCTTTTACTGGGACCGCTGAACGCCCCCTCATCGCCGTAGTCGCTATAATCATCATCATTGTGCTCAAGCATGGCCGTATCCATCTCGCTTCCGTAAATCATCCCGGATGGTAACCCTTTCAGGGACTCCGGCAAACAACCAAGGTAGCCCTATGTCAGAAACTGTCCAGAGTATATCTTCCCGCCTGCCAGATCAGAGCCAGTTGGAATCCCTGGTCGCCGCCATCCTGGACGAGGCCGGCAGCCAGGGCGCCACGGCTTGCGAAGCGGCGGTCAGTTTCGGCAGCGCCCTGTCGGTGACAGTGCGCCTGGGTGAGGTGGAGACCTTGGAATATCACCGCAACCGGGGGCTGGGCGTGACGGTCTATTTCGAGCAACGCAAGGGATCTGCCAGCACCTCGGACTGGCGTCCGGAGGCCATTCGCGAGACGGTATGCGCCGCCTGCGCGATTGCTCGACATACCGCCGCCGATCCCTACGCGGGGCTGGCGGATCCCGACCGGTTGGCCCGGCAAATCCCGGATCTGGATTTGTACCACCCATGGGATCTCCGCGCCGAGCAGGCTATCGAGATCGCTCGTGCCTGTGAGGCGGCGGCCCTTCAACACGATCCCCGCATCCGCAATTCCGAGGGTGGCAGCGTCTCCACTCACAGCGCACAGGTCTTCTACGGCAACTCCAACGGTTTCAGCAACGGCTATCCTACCAGCCGCCATTCCTTCAGTTGCTCGGTGATCGCTCAGGACGATGAGGGCATGCAGCGCGACTACTGGTACAGCATAGCCCGCGACCCGGCTGATCTGGAGGCCGCCGAGGTGATCGGCCATGAGGCTGCGGTGCGGGCGTTACGCCGCCTCCACAGCCGGCGCCTGAGCACCCGCCAGGTGCCGGTGCTGTTCGCCCCGGAACTGGCGCGGGGCGTGATCGGCCACTTCATCGGCGCCATTCGCGGCGGTTCCCTTTACCGCAAGGCGTCGTTCCTCGTGGATCACCTGGGCAAACAGGTGTTTCCTGATTACCTGAGCATCCGCGAGGAGCCCCATCTACCCAAAGCACTCGGCAGCGCTCCGTTTGACAGCGAGGGGGTGGCGACCGCTCCCCGCGATCTGGTCCGCAATGGCGTCCTGCAAGGCTATGTGCTGGACAGCTACTCGGCCAGGCGTCTCGGGATGCAAACCACCGGCAACGCTGGCGGTGTGCATAACTTGATTGTGGGACCGGGTACTTTAGGCTTCGATGCCTTGTTGAAGCAAATGGACACGGGACTGTTGGTCACCCATCTCATGGGCCACGGCATCAACCTGGTGACCGGCGATTACTCGCGGGGCGCATCGGGCTTTTGGGTGGAAGGGGGCGAAATCCAATATCCGGTGGAGGAAATCACCATCGCCGGCAATCTGGCGCAGATGTTCCTGGGCATAACGGCGATAGGCAATGACGTGGACCCGCGGGGCAATATCCGTTGCGGGTCTTTGCTGGTTGATAAGATGACGGTGGCGGGGCAATAAATCCAAATTTTGGATTATATTTTCAACCCCTGCGGGCCGGACTCCCCGCAGCTTGCTGCGGGGTCGTTCAATGCGATCTTAGCGACAGCCCTGCTGCTGACCTGGTTGCTGCTGACCTGGTTGTTGTTGCTTGCACTCAGGCATACGCCTCTCTTGTGGGTGTTGGGGCTGGCGTTGCTTTTCTAAAGCCTGGGCTTCTACAGCTTGCTGCTGCCTGAGGCGCTCCTGTCCGAGCTGTTGCTGCTGCAGGATGGCCTGTTGTCTGGCCTGTTCCATGTCAGCCTGTCGCCGGTGTTGCTCCACTGCAGTCTGCTGCTGGCGTTGCTTTTCTAAAGCCTGGGCTTCTACAGCCTGCTGCTGCCTGAGGCGCTCCTGTCCGAGCTGTTGCTGCTGCAGGATGGCCTGTTGTCTGGCCTGTTCCATGTCAGCCTGTCGCCGGTGCTGCTCCACTGTGGTCTGCTGACGCCGCTTGTTTAACTCCTCGGCGCCCTCAATCTGGCGATTGGTACCCAGGGCGGGCTGTTCGTTCTTGTCCATTTCCACGAAGCCCTTGCGGTCCTGACCTTGAGGATTTGGTTTTGGTCCCTGCGGGGGCGTGCCCGGAAAGAAATGACGGGGTTGGTTTCCTGGCGGTCCGGCAGTGTGTGGGGCAAAGTCCGATTGCGGCGGTGTGATACCTGCCGCTTCTCTTGCCACTTGGGGCCGGAACAGGCTCACCTGCCTACCCCGTACCTGCGTTTCGCCCAACACTGGCCGGTTAACCTCAGCGACTTGGTAGCGCACCACTTTGGTCCGGGCCTCCCTTTCCAGTCGGTTGACGTCAATACTGTGATTCACAACCCGCTCGTTTATCACGGTGTAGTTGGTGACGTTCACCGTGTTGTTAATGATGGTTACATTGCGGGGTCGCGGCACGATAACCTGTTCTATGCGGGGACGGAGAAACAACGGTTCCGGGACAAAACACCAGGAGTGCTGCCTTATACCGAATTCCAGATCAGGCGAAGAGAAGCCTACGCTGGGTGCAAACTCCACTGCTGGCGGCAGTGGCGCCCAACCAATGAAACCATCCCCGGTGCGCCAGCTTACCCAGGCCGGTCCCCACACAGTGCCGGGTACCCAGGCCCAGCTGCCGTAGTCGTCGTCAAAAAACCAGCGACCATAATGGAAGGGAATCCAACCCCAGGGCTCGTTAGAGATCCAGGTCCAGCCAAAGTCATCGGTGAAAACCCAATTTCCCAAGGTATAAGGCTGCCAATCGGCTGCTACACCGGGGTACCAGACCCAGCCATAGGGAGAAATCTGCCGCCACTGGCCATAAGGCGCCAACTCGTTGTAGAAAAAGCCGATGTCTACGCGCACCCCGGCTTGGGCCGTCGCGCCGCCCAGGAAGGTCAAGCGGGGCGAATCAACGGGACTTAAGGCGCCGTTCATTAACAGCACGGCGGTGCTTAGCGTGAGCAATACCTTGGCTTTCATGATAAGCCCCTTGCATCGAACAGTTTGCGATGCCGTATATAAATTTAGATCACTAACCCGGCGTAACACTGCTGTCTAGCAGTGGTTCGTAAGAGCTTGATTGAGTCACCCTCAGGTGTCGTCCGCCAGGCTAATGATCATTTAATCAAGGATAGGCTGAACCCTGGATGAACGGATTTTATTTTAGTTTTTCCAAAAAATCGGTGGTTTGGGCTAGAAACCCCGTTAGGCGGCCTGCCGCAATACGATTTGCCTCGTGACAAAAGGGCGAAGGAGTGGTCCGGTCAGGAAACCAAACCTGATTCCCGAAGCGCCTTATCGATAAACGCTGTGACGGCTGGATGGAATCGGAAAGTGCAATGAGCCCCCTGATAGTAGAGCACGGACGGGTGGTCCCAGTGGCGCCAAAGATTGCGGATTTGCTCGACCGGGGCAAGCTGGTCGCCTACCGCGCCGAACAGATAGCGGCGTTCCTTGGGGACCACCGGCGAGAGCGCGAGCGGCGACACCACGCGCATGACTTCACTGACCTCGTCGTGGACTAAGCCATGATGCTCGGCATAGCGGATATACAAGACCGGACCATGGCGCCACTTCAGTTCCACGAGTCCCGTTGCGGGAACCCCTGCAATCGCACAGGCCAGTTGTGCGTCTAAAGAAGCCAGCAGCGCAGCGTTATAGCCGCCGAGGGACAGTCCATACACACCCACGGGCAGTTCGCCTTGAGTGCGCAGCCAGGCGATGATCTGGCGCAGATCCCAAACGGCCTGGGCCTCGGCGTGGATGAGATCCATAAAATCGCCCGAGATAAAACCCTTGCCATGCCAGCGGCCCGCCTTACGCGGGCCGTGATACGGCAGAATCGGAAAGGCCAGATTAAGACCCAACTGCTGGTGCAGATGCGCCGCCTGGAAAGTGCGAAAGATGAGTCCCGGGCTGCCCATGGTGTAGCCGTGGATGCAGACCAGCCACGGCCGCGGTGGACCCGGATGGCGCAGCAGCCAGGCATGAGCGGTGTCATTCGACGCATTGCTCAACCAGCGCTTGCGGCCAGGCTCTCCCGGATGAGGTTCATAGAAACTCTCGAAACTAAGGTGCTCAAACCGTAGCCTGCTGCTGCGCCGCAGTTTCATCCAGTGTTGTTCGAGCGCGGGCGGTGTCTGGTGATAAGCGGCCGGATTGGCAAGCCAGCCGTGCCCCTGGAAGAGTACACGGGCTTCATGCACTTCGCGGCGGATGTTGGCGGGATCGCGGCCTACCATGATAGGCACCATGAATCCCAGGACTCCAAGCACGGCATCGTCCACGGCGATCTCGGCGGCGAGCCGGACGGAGCGCTCAGGTTCTGGGACGTCTTTGACGTGCGGCTCCTGAGTCAGCGAGACCGCTCCGGCGCAGATAAAAGCAGCCGCGGAAAGAACCATCAAGGCCAGACCAAGGAGCGGTGAGGCCAGGAACAACACGGGTATGCCAAGAATAATCCCCAGCAGCCCACCCAGCGCGATGAATTGAGGAATCCGGCCATCTCCCGGATAAAGCAGCGCCGCGAAACCGGACGACAACAGCAGGCAACCCGGCAGGACCGCGAGGAGAAGATCGAGAATGCCGAAACTGTGAGCGTATTTTAGCCAGACGAAACCAGCCACAATCGGCAGCAGGGCCTCTGCGGGCCAACGCTTAGGCTGAAACATAGACGCTTTGGCGCAACCCGAGAACCGACAAGACAACCGCGATGATGACGATCGCGCCGACGAGCCAGATGATGTTGTTCATGAGTTTTTCCTTCGCGTGGGTTAATTGTGCGCTATGTTCGCTAGCGTACGGACTTGGCGGACTTTTCAGTTTACCTTTGCCAAGATTATGCCGCAAACGGAAATGTCACTCCAGCTTATCCGAGTAAGGCCCGGGCAATGCGGGCGAGTCGGTTGCTGATACTCCGCGCTGAGGCGATCGCCTGATCCACCGACGTTGATCAGCGTTACCAGACGCTGATGAGGTCTGCTTGGCTGCTCATAATATCGTGGACAGAGTTTTTTCTATACACATTCGAAGGATCTAGGTAACCTGGATTCGGGCCCCGTTCCCAAGCTCATGGGGGAAACGATGAACAAACTAAGTTTGATCGATTGGGCATTCCTGCAAATGGAAACGCCCGAAAAACAAGCGCACGTGGCCGGGTTGTGGATCTTCCAGTTGCCCAAGGGCCATCGCGGTAATTTCTTCCGTGACCTGATGGAGGGCCTGGCCGACTGGCAGCGCGTTAACCCGCCCTTCAACCTCAAGCTCAAAACCCCTTTACCCAGGCTGGATTTGCCGAGTTGGGTCGAAGACGAGCATGTCGACCTGGATTATCACGTGCGTTACGCGGCCTTGCCAAAACCGGGAACGCCCGACCAGTTGATGGAACTGGTCGAGCGCATCCATGGTTACTTGCTGGACCGCTCCCGGCCCTTGTGGGAGCTTTACTTTATCGAGGGTTTGCAGGGCAGACGCGTGGCCATTTACTGCAAGATCCACCATGCGCTCGTCGATGGAATCACCGGCATGGAGCTCATGGTGAATACCTTTAACCCTTCCCCTGAGGCACGTACCGTCCGGGCCGTATGGCAGCCGCCACCCGAGCTATCCGCTGAGGATCGTCCGGGCGGATTATTGGCCAGAGTAGGCAAAGCTTACGCCGGCGTGCTCAGCCAAATTCGCTCCCTGCCCGAGCTATCGGCCACCCTGGCGAAGACCGGCCTGCAGGCCCTGAATTTACGGGAAAGCAAGGTACCGCTTCCTTTTACGGCCCCCAAGACCTTGCTGAACGTGCCGGTTTCGGCACAACGTCGGTTCGCCGTCCATACCCTGTCCCTGACCGCGGTCAAGGCCCTAAGCGAGGCGGTGGACGCCACCGTGAACGACGTGATCCTGGCCGTTTGCGCCGGTGCGCTCAGGCGTTATCTCAGCGCTAAGCAGGCGTTGCCCGAGCAGCCCCTGGTCGCCTGGATGCCGGTCTCCGTGCGCTCCGCAGAGAGCGACCAGAGCGGCAATCAGGTAGCCGTTGTCCTGTGCTCCCTTGCCACCGAACTGGCAGATCCACGTCAGCGTTTCAGCGCCATCAAAGCCTCCGCCAGCGCGGCCAAGGCCCAGTTCCGCGAGCACTCTGCGGAGGCCACCAGCCAATATACCTTG
>Ga0209048_10005282_pt1 | contig 12210 bp, 16 predicted proteins | sample FrelakmetCRP12CR_FD_187146 | JGI IMG/M metagenome (GOLD analysis project Ga0209048, IMG submission 187146) | Freshwater lake sediment microbial communities from the University of Notre Dame, USA, for methane emissions studies - CRP12 CR (SPAdes)... | ecosystem: Environmental > Aquatic >... | reverse complement strand
GCCAATCCAGTCATCAACTACGATCCGCCCCCTCAACAAAGCGCTTCATCCGATCCCCCGCAAATCGCCAGAGAATCATAGCATCAAGGGCGTTTTCACACTGCCAGGGTCTATGGACACCGACGTAAGATATTGATTTCGTAACGGACGATCGGCAGCAAACCGGTCCTGTTGACAAGGAAAAGCCGCCAAGGGGACAATGCCACTGAGGTTTATCATGGGCGCCGAAGAGCAAAAGTTGACGCAGAGCATTCGAACACACGTCGAGCAGCTTGCAGGCGAGATCGGCGAGCGTAACATTTTCCGTCCCCAAGCGCTGCAGGCCGCCGCGTCGTATATCGAGCGCCAGTGGGAGCAGCAGGGCTATGCCGTCGAGCGGCTTGCCTATGAGGTCTCGGGAGTTCGCTGCCTGAACCTCGAAATTACGCGCAGCGGCAGCGCGCGTAAGCATGAAATCCTGCTGATTGGCGCGCACTACGACACCGTACCCGGCAGTCCGGGCGCCAATGATAATGCGAGCGGCGTTTCCGCCCTTCTCGAGATATCTCGTCTTTTCGCCGGCACCGAGCCGGCGTTGACCGTCCGCTTTGTCGCATTCGTAAACGAGGAGCCTCCATTCTTCACGAGTCGACAACAGGGAAGCATGGTGTACGCCGAATTGGCGCGCCGGCGAGGCGATGACATAAGGCTCATGGCGTCGATCGAGACCATCGGATGGTACAGCGATGAGCCGGGCAGTCAAAGTTATCCACCCTTGTTCAATCTCTTCTATCCGGATCACGCAGACTTCGTCGGGATCATTTCGAATTTCCGTTCGAGGGCGGCAATGAAGCGGCTTGCGGCGGCGTTTCGTGCAAATTCCAATTTCCCGGTTGAGACCGCGGCGACGTTCGCATTCGTCCCTGGAGTCTCCTGGAGCGATCATCGGTCGTTTTGGCGGCAAGGCTATCGCGCCGTGATGATCACCGATACGGCATTCTATCGGTATCGACACTATCACGCGCCCACCGACAAGCCTGACAAGCTTGCCTATCCTGAACTAACCCAGGTCACGTCTGGTTTGTACGCCGCCTTCTCGGAACTCGCACGTCGAGGTGTCGACTGACGGCTAGGGCTCAAGCCCGACGGTTATAGGGAACGTGTCCGAGACAGTTGCGGTAAGGCGCCACAGTCCATTCGAAGCGTCGATGGCGCCAAAAGAAGGGAGGATGTCATGGAGAGCGCAACTTTTCGCCGATGGCTGTCAGAGCGCGGTTGCTCCTTCGACGCCGGCAAGGACACGGTCCGAACGCAGGGACACGCATATGTGACTGTCCGGCTGGGAGATCGCAGGGCGGTTCTTCCCGATATTGGTTCCCACAAGCGGCTCGACCCCCGGGTCGTGCGGAAAATCGTCGACGAACTGGGCCTGGACTGGAACGAATTGCCCGGTCCCACGTCCCGCGTTTGACCGGCCGGTTTGGGAACTGAAAAGGAATGCCGTCATGCTGACTTTCATCATGTTGACGCGCCTAAGCCCGGAGGCGGCGCGATCCCCTCAGGCGCTTGAGCAGCTCGAGCGCAAGGCCATGGAACGGGTACGGAGAGACTGCCCAGATGTCGAATGGATCTCCAGCTACGCCATTCTGGGGCCTTACGATTATCTGGATGTTTTCCGCGCCAAGGACGTCGAAACTGCGAGCAAAGTTTCGACGCTGATCCGCACCTTTGGCCACGCCCAAACCGAGATTTGGACGGCGACCGAGTGGGACCGCTTCAAGGAAATTGTGCGGACTCTTTGAAAGCACGATGCAACGAAGCGGGAGGCCACCTCGGCCCGAAATGCCGGCCTCAGCGGACGCCTGAATGGGCGACCCAGAGGTCGATCCAATCTTGATTGGCGTCAGCAGGTTACATGCATGAGGCCGATCTTTTTCTCGTGCGACTGATTGAATGACCGAATGGCTTCGGGCGTAGGCTGCACCAGGACCTTACACCCTTTGTTGTTGAAATAATCGCTGGCCTCTGGAGACAAGCGCACGTTCCCTTCCTGGCCCGCTCCAACAATCAACATATCGCACCCATCCTCGAAGATGAACTTGGCTTCGTCCTTCGATATGATGTGCGATGTCCCATACTTCTCTTTCGACAGCTTCTTTTTCCGCTTCTCAATCTTTCCGGAAAGACGAACGATCACGTCATATTCATAGGTCTTCCCATCGATCCTGATGCTGCCGAATTTGGTGTCTTCGATCGCCATTTTTTCTCCAGCTGTTCAGGCGGGGACCGCGGCGCAAGCCAACCTGGATGCGCTCAGCGCCTCGCCGCCGCCGGCCACAATCCTCGCAACGGAAGCGGCAGCGTATCAATGATCTTTGCAGTCTCCCCCGGATCGAGTTCCTTCCACAGAAGGTCGAAGACGGCTTTTGTGACGCTCAGAGCGTCCTGGGGAAACTGCGGCGGCAGTTGGGCGGCGACCAGCGCCGCAAATTCGTTCGCTTGCCGTTCGTCGTCGGGTTTTGCGGCGAGGCGCCAGCCCTCGTAATAGATGCCGCGCACAAGGATCGGAAGCTGCGCGCCCAAATGCACGGCCTGTTCAGGCGTGAGGCGATCGCGTAGCACATGGAGCACGGCGCGCAACGCGTTGTAAGCATGATGCCGATCGCCCAGATGGTGATCCTCCGTCAGCTTCTTGAGCCAGACATTCGTCTGTTGAACCGTGTGGTCAAGCGCCGGCACTTGGGTATCGCTCATGGCTTGAACCTCGCCTTAGAGATGGCGTCCTCATCGAACGCTCCCTCATGATCTTAACGCCGTCGATCCAATCCGGCACCTCGAACCAGGAGAAAATTTCGGGCCAGAGCGCCGCTTCCAGTCACTCAAATTTCATCTGGAATTCTATCACTACACGATCGAAAAGTCGCACGGGAAGGTAACAAAAGGGATTCGTTGCGACCGGCGCTTCTTTGCAACGACTGTGCCCCATGGTCCATTCGTAACCGAAGTCGTTCATACAGCGAATAATGTGATCCTGAATGACAGGGCTGTTCTTGTGCCGCTCGTTTGGCAAGGCGGTCTCAGCATTGAGCCGACATTCTAGCGCGTCGCTCCGCTGACCATTAAAGAAGCGCATGCTCATGCTGCTGGTGGCGAAAATAAATTCCGTTACGACGATGAGCGCCAAACCTCCCGCGAGCGCCGTCCTCTCGCCGAATTTGGTTTTGAAGAAGTGAATATCTAGGAACGACAAAGCTCCCGCAGCGAAGAGGCCGGCGCCGAGAACCAACGTCACCGGCGCAACGAATGTGACCATGTCCTGGTCCAAAACGCGGTCTCCTCCTCACATTTCTGAAAGATACCTTGAGGTAAGGGTTCCGGCGTGTTGGTCAACCGCAGGGGGCCGTCGCGATGCACTAAGCTCACCGCTTACCTGTCCGACGCCGCATCCGCTTGGTGGCCCAGTCGCAAGGAGGCGAGGATCTTATAGCCGTTTCCACGGGGAGGAGGCAATTGAAAGAGTTCGATCGAGCCAACCTGCTGCGTGAATGATAATTCCTGATCAATCGGCTGTCGCCGCGTGATGGCGGATCCATTGCCGCGAATGCGCGCAAGCGTCACATGCGGCCGAAACGGCCGATCGTCGCTTTGATCGAACCTCCGGAGAAGCGCGGCGCGCAATAATTTGACGTGATCGGTGGCCGCGCACTCTGCCCACAGCAAACGGGGCCGTCTGGGCTGCGGGCCATAAGCCAGATGTTGGAATATCAACGCAAATATGCCGAATCTATCGGCTACCGCGCGAAGCTTTTCGACTGCCGTCGGTATGGAAGCTTCGTTCCATGGCGGCACGAGCGTAAGATGGATATTATTGGTCGACACGAGCCGAACGGAAAACCGTTCCAAACTCCGCGCAAGGCGAGCGAGTTCATGCGCAATTTCAGGCGCGACCTTCACGCCCACAAAGACGCGCGCTTCCCCTGCGTCGCTCTTGCTTGTCGCTGCGGCGTTTATTTCATTCGGCGGCTTGTCAGTTGTTGGCATCGCGAGAACTTCCGCACGGCGGACCTTGCGGCCAGCAGCCAGGCCATTATCATTTGGCGCAAAGTCGCCACGCTCGCCTGCGTCTAGAAACTCGACATGCGGCCGCTCTTGCATCCTAGTCTGGTCAATGGGCGCTTTGGAGATCCGGTTCTCTATGTCGAAACTCTGTTCGAGACGCGTGCGATCCTGTTTGACTTAGGCGACATCGCGGCTCTATCGCCACGGAAAATCCAGCGCCTAGAGCACATATTCGTTTCGCACGCGCATATCGATCACTTCGTCGGATTTGATCGCCTGCTAAGGCTGCTGGCAGGACGGGAGAAGAAGATCAGCCTTTATGGGCCGAGGGGTTTCATCGACCACGTGCGTCACAAGCTTTGCGCTTACCATTGGAACCTCGTCAATCGCTACCCTCATGACCTTATCTTCGTAGTGACGGAAATCGACTCCTCCTTGGAAACCCGAACGGTGCAATTTCGTCTGAAGACCGCGTTCGCCGACGAGGCGATCGGCGGCGGCGAGCTCGCCGAAGGTGTGATGGTCAATGAGCCGACCTTTCGAGTCTCGACCGCAGTTCTCGATCACCACACCCCTTGTCTTGCATTTGCGATCGAGGAAGCCGCGCACCTCAATGTCTGGAAGAACCGGCTTACGGAAATGCGTTTGCCGATCGGGCCCTGGCTGCGCGAACTCAAGCGCGCCGTGATCGAGAACAAGCCGGATGATTATCCGATCCGGATCGATTGCTTACCAATGACATCGGAGGTGCGCATGGCGCCGCTTGGGGGCCTGCGCAAGGCGCTCACGGTTACGCCTGGTCAAAAGATCGCCTATGTGACGGACATCGCCGACACCGCGGCCAATCGCACGGCCTCCGTCAGGCTCATTCGAAACGCCGATTTGTTATTCATCGAGGCCGCCTTTGCGCAAGCGGATGTGGACTTAGCGGCTGAGCGCGCGCATCTAACCACCACGGCAGCCGGATCAATCGCGCGTGAAGCCGGTGTGCGCCGGATCGAGCCGTTTCATTTCTCTCCCCGCTACGCTGGCGAAGAAGAGCGTATGCTGAACGAGGTCATGGCTGCTTTTTCCGGGCGATCTTCTGAGGGACGCGGCCCATGAAGGATTGGAACCTTGTCGTCAGCATTTATCAGGACGGCTTCAAGCGCGCGTTTCGAGCCTTGCGAGAACTCGGGTCGGTGGAGCGCAGCCCGTACCACAACGTTCTTGTCATGACGGTTGATAATCCTGTGGCGCTGCTCGACGCCGTTGAAAATCAAACCGACGTGAGACCCGCTCTCTACGATGCGATCTCGCGGGTCGCGCCGGCGATGCGCAGTTTTGAGTTCCAGTCTGCGGTGGAATTCCGGAACAAGGCCAAGGCGATCGTGCTCGAATGGTCGCCGAAATTGGCCGGTCGGTCGTTTCATGTCCGCTTCCATCGTCGAGGGTCGACGCATGATCTGCCGACGCCGGACGTCGAGCGCTTTCTCGATGATGCGCTGGCGGGCGCGCCCGGCACGGTGTCATTCTCCGATCCAGACGCCGTAATCGCCATTGACACAATCGACGATCGCGCTGGACTGGGCTTTTGGAGCCGAGAGGATCTTGCGCGTCACCGACTGTTGCGGCCAGATTAGTCCTGTTCGTCTGCGGCGGCGTCAACGCCAGCTGTGCGGAGCAATATGCACGCGACATGGCGTTCCTGGCTCGATCACGATGTCGGCAATGCCGAATTGACCGATGGTCCGGGCGTTAGTCGTGAGATGGCCGGTCGGCCTCGGCGCCGTGAAGGCGGAAGCGCCCTTCGCGAGCGCCAAAGGAAGCAACAGCTGATCTGCGAGGTGGAGCTCGACCGCGGCGCCCGAATCGTGATGTTCGCGGAAGGCGGCTACCGCCTCGTCGGCAACCGCCTCGGACGGCTTTCCCAGTCGGCCAAGGGCGGAGAAGCTCACCGTCAGCTCATCGTATTCGGCCACGAGAAAGATGCCGGCGCCTGGGCAGGCGGCGGTGACCCGCTGTGGCAGTATGTCCATCGGGACGCCGAGATCGCCCAGGGACGCCCGCGCCCGGTCGCTCATGCGTTGGGGAATATGAGCCGGCAGATTTGTGGCGACCGCGCGGCCGCCGATCCGCCGCAAAGAGCCGCGCCGGAGCAGTTCGATCGCGTTCGGCCAAGAAGCAGCGCTGTCGCCCGCGCCCGTCGCAATGCGGCATGCCACTTCACCGCCGCCGACCGGATACCAGCCCCAGCGATTCAATTCGGCGTCGACGCGAAATCCCATGCGGCGCAATATCGGGAAATAGGAACTCACAAGATGATCGAAGGGCGGCGACCATTCCACATGGGTTCCGCCGCGGAGCACGAGCGTGGAGATGCCATCCGCCCACGCCAGCGGAACCAGGAGCGTCTGCAGGACGAGAGTTACTGAACCGGCGCTGCCGCGTTCCGCCGTCTCCGCCACGTCGAACACGAAGCTTCCGTGTCTCGCCGGATGGCTAGGCGCGAAGACGAGCTCTGTCGAACCGAGCCGATCCCCAGAAACCACCGCGCCGCCGATCGTCGCCGCGGCTCTGACCGCCGACAGATGCTGCGGCAATAATCCGGGGTTGCGTCGGCCCGCGCGGATGTTCATAAGGCGAAAGGCTCGCGTTGCAATGATCGACAGGCTCAATGCGGTCCGCAGTATCTGGCCCCCGCCTTCACCTTGCGATCCGTCAATAATGAGAACCTCCGCCAAGCCGAGCCTCCGTCTGCACGATCAGGTCGCACTCAGTCTGACTCGCGCTCCAACACGCAACAATGTGGCGCTCGCGCGCCAGCCGCATCCTCGCTCAGCACTGTCCCGGTCACGGGATTGGGGCGGAATGTCGTGCAGCCTTTCAGGCCTTGGTCATAGGCAAGATCGTAGATCTGCCGAAACTCGGAGAATCGACAATCTTGCGGAACATTGATGGTCTTGGAAATCGCATTATCGACGAATGGCTGCAACGCCGCCTGCATTTCGAGATGGGCGCGGATCGGCAGGCCTGCGGCGCTGACAAATCCTTTTGGAAGCCCCGTAACGACGCCGGCGCTCGAACGCCACAAATCGAGCGCATAGTCGACGAGCGCGAATTCTTTCGCGCTTCCATCTTCCGCGAGCAGCTTGCGGACATAGGCAGTTGCGAAGATAGGCTCCACGCCGCTCGAAACGTTGCCGGCAAGGAGGCTTATCGTGCCAGTGGGTGCGATAGCGAGTAAATGGCTATTGCGGACGCCGTGCTTCGCAATTCCTTCCTGAATATCTTCGGGCAGGCTGCGGATGAACGCTCCCTGCAAGTATTTATCGCGCTCGAAAAAGAGGAATTCGCCTTTCTCCTTCGCGAGCGCAATCGAACTGCGATAAGCGGCGTGACAAATAAGACGCATCGCTTCGGCGGCGACAGCGAGCGAATGGTCGCCGCCATAAAGTAGCCCAAGCATGACCAAGGCGTCGGCGAGTCCGGTGACTCCAAGACCGATACGCCGCGAGCCACATGCGCTCTCGGCTTGCTGCGGCAGCGGAAAGCGCGACACATCGATCACATTGTCGAGTAGCCGCACGGCAATCTGTGTCGCCTCCACCAGCGCCGCAAGGTCAATCCGCGCTTCCAAGGTGAATGGCGCCAAAACAAAACGCGTCAGGTTGAGCGATCCGAGATCGCAAGCGCCATAAGGCGGCAGTGGAATCTCACCGCACGGATTCGTGGCGCTGATCCGCTCGCGGTACCAAAGATTATTGAGTTGATTGATGCGATCGATGAACAGCACGCCTGGCTCGGCGTAATCGTAAGTCGATCGAAGAATGAGTTCCCAGAGCTCGCGGGCGCGGACTCGCCGCATGATGCGACACGGAACCGCCGCGGCAGCGCCTGGCCATTCGCGCGCGATCGTCTCCCCTTCGGCGTCTAGCCCGGCGACAGGAAATAGCAGCGGCCAATCTTCATCGGCGCGCACCGCCGCCACGAATGGGTCCGTGACCAGGACGGAGAGGTTGAATCGACGTAGGCGGCCTGGTTTCTGTTTGGCGGTGACGAACTCCTCGATATCGGGGTGGTCGCAACGCAACGTCGCCATCATAGCGCCGCGCCGCGCGCCGGTAGACAGAATAGCGCCGCACATCGCATCCCATATATACATGAACGACACAGGGCCGGAAGCGACGGCGCCGGCCCCTTTCGCCGACGCTCCCCGCGGTCGAAGAGTCGAGAAGTCGTAACCGATGCCGCCGCCCTGCTGCATGGTGACCGCGCCTTCTTGCAGCGCGCGGAAAATGCCAGGGATCGAATCCTCAATCGTCCCCATCACGAAGCAATTGAATAGGGTGACGTTATGTGCGCTTCCCGCGCCTGCTTGAATGCGGCCACCCGGCAAGAACTTGAAATTTTTCAATATATCGAAGAAACGTTGTTCCCAAATAGCTGTGTCTTTGGGTTCGGCGGCTGCGAGCGCTGATGCGACGCGGTGCCATGTCTCGGCGATCGTGCGTTCCCGGCCGTTAAGATACGCATAGCGGTATTTCGTCGCCCAAATATGATGAGAAATATCGGTCGCTATTTCGTTCATGACTTGAACTCCGCCCGAGGACGGCGAGCAGCAGGTTTCGACCCGCTGCGAGTCGTCGCCAGTTCCTCGCGACATCAAAGCGTTGAGGAGCAGCTTCGCTCCAAGCCTCCCCCGGCGCCGGTCTCAATGTATTGCGCCGAGGCGTTCGACAACTTCATCAAAAGAGCCTTTCGTCACGAACTCGACTGGTTCTATGGCGCTCCCGCTGACTGTAAACCTTGCCTTGCCGCTTTCGGTCTTGTCGATACGATCAATCGTCGCGAGATTGAAGAGGACCGGCTTGTCCCAATTGATTTCGCCCTCGAAGCCCACTTCGTAAGCCACGATGTATTTAGTGCCAGCGTTGTTCTGCATTTGAGCATCCTTCCGCGCTTGAGAACGATTGATGCGACGCCGTGAAATCAAATCTTAGACTGGGGCGGTATGCCGCCGCTTACAGGGAGCCATACGCAACGGGGGAGACTAATTAGAGATCCAGTTCCGACGCGCGGAAAGCCGGACCGAATGGGATTTTGTCTCAAAACTAGAGCCCAAGTTGGACGGAACGCTAGAAAGGCGACCATGTCCGCGCCAAGTAAAATCAGCGACTGTGAAAGCCCGATAACGGCGATCGTACGAGGGGATCGCTCGCGACTTTCGTCTCTCTCTCGCGATCTTGCCCTTCGCATCCACAACGCAAACACTCGAGAGTTCCAAAGACACGTCGATCGCGGCATAATGTTCCATGGCTGTCCTCCGTCCTGCGATACTTGGGGCCTTGCGCAAAACCAGGACCCCGTTTCACCATCATATGGGGGACAACCACCTTTCCCCTCAGCTTAGGGCGGGGCCATTAGGCATCTAGCGACCCGCCGCGCTCAGGAAGCTGTCGAAGCGTCCTCGTCAGAAGGCCGCCCGCGGGGTCGCGCGAGCCGCTCGAGGGTGGTGATTACTTCCTCATCGCTGATTTGGCGAAAGTCGGCATAGAAAAAGCCTATGGCGCCGAAGTCCCGATGATCCTCCAAACAAACGATCTCGTCGGCCTCTTCGCGTAGCGCCCCGAGCGTGTCGGTCGGCGCGACCGGAACGGCGAGCACCAGCTTTTTCGGATGGCGCATCCTTATGGCGCGCAACGCCGCCCGAGTCGTCGCGCCAGTGGCGACGCCATCATCGACCACGATCGCCAGTCGCCCGCTCACCTCGGGCCGCACTCGATCGCCGAGATAGAGCTTGCGACGTCGCTCGATCTCCTCACGCTCGCTCTCGCGCACGGCGTCGAAATCCGCCTCGCTCACGCGCGCGAGCTGAATTACATCTTCATTGCGCACAGTGATGAGATTGCGGCCCTCGGCGATGGCGCCCATCGCAAATTCGGGCTGATAAGGAACGCCGATCTTGCGAACCAGGATCAAATCCAGAGGCGCCTGGAGTTCCGCCGCAATGATTGCAGCGACAGGCACGCCGCCGCGCGGCAGCGCGAACACCACCGCCTCCTCGCCCTTATAGTGCGCCAGCGCTCGCGCAAGGCGACGTCCGGCCTCCGATCGATCACGAAACGGCATGGCGGTTACCGGCGTCTTCGTCTTCCTCCACAGCCCGCCAAAGTTGCCGCCCAGAGGGCAATCCCCGGAAAGCTACGGATTTCATATAAGATCATGCGTCAGACAAACCCGCTAGTGCTATATTTCAGCCGACGTCGACGGTTCACTTCGGAGCGCGTTCCCCGAGCGGCTTTACCGAACTCGCCTGCGGTCCGTGTTCGCCTTCCTCCGGCGAAAAACTCACGCGGTCGCCGAGTTGCAGACGTTCGAATCCGTCGTCTGCAACGCTATTACGATGAAAATAGAGTTCGCGCCCATCCGCGCTCTCTAGAAAGCCGTAACCGTCGTCAAGCATAAGTCTTCTGACGACTCCGGTAGAGGGCGGCTCATGAAACTTCACCTGGCCCTCTATCCGACGCACTTGATCCTGTAGGCGCCGGCGCGCTCTCTTGAAAGCGTCGTTGAGCGCGAAGTCGAAATCTTGGAAGCGCTCGTCCTGATGCGGCGTCCGCTCAACGACGACCTCCCGGCCGTCAGGAAGCACCAGATGAACGTTCAGCTCGTAAAGTCCACCAGTCTGATGACGTCCGCCAGGCCCTTTGACAACGACGCGGCAAGCGATAATGCGGCCGTGTCGCTTTTCGAAGCGCTCGATCCGCTTTTCGACGCGACTGCGGAGGTCTGACGAAGGTTCCATACCCTGGAAATCGATCTCGGGCAAAGTCTGCATGGCAATTTCTCCTCCTGCACTCCCGTCGCGGCATCTAAGGTTAGCGACGAAGGCGATGTTCTATTTGATCGAGGCCAATTCGGCGCCAATTTGCGCACAGGGCAATAATAGGGCCAATGGCCGGTTGCGGATTAACAGAGAACGCGCAACAGTAACTTTAGGAATTTGCGTCATGACGGCGAACTTTCAAAACGTCGATGTCATTATCGGGCCACACCGGCTCGAAGGAATCTTTTGCATTCCACGCCAGGCGATGGGCCTCGTCGTCTTCGCACATGGCAGTGGCTCGTCCCGCTTCAGCCCGCGCAATTCATTCGTCGCCAGCGAGCTTGCGAGCCACGGCTTCGCGACTTTGCTATTCGATCTCCTCACGGAGGAAGAAGCCAGAGATCGGCGAAACGTGTTCGATATTCCCTTGCTCGGCGCTCGCGTCGTCGAAGCCGTCGACTGGGCGTCGCAGGAAGGGCTCGTGCGCAAACTGCCCATCGGCCTATTTGGCGCAAGCACTGGAGCTGCCGCGGCGCTGGTTGCGGCGGCTCAGAAACCGCATCTCGTCAAGGCGGTGGTCTCGCGCGGCGGCCGCGCGGATCTCGCCGGAGAGGCTCTGGCCCAGGTCGAACCGCCGACGCTGCTGATCGTCGGTGGTCTGGATTATGAAGTTCTCGAACTCAATCGCGAAGCTTTGCGCTTGCTGCGCTGCGAGGCGCGTCTCGAAATCGTGCCGGGAGCGACTCACCTGTTCGATGAACCTGGAACACTGGAAATAGTCGTCAAGGCGGCGGCGGACTGGTTTACTCGCCATCTCCCAGATGCTTCAAGCAATGAATATCGCGCTGCCAAACCAAGGCGCGAATTATAAGAGAGTGGGAACGTTACGTCGGCCAGAATCCACGCAACGCCTTTGGCGTCACCGCCTTTACGTCCTCAAGCTCGGATGCGGGCAGACGCTCGGCGAGCAGAGCCAGCACCGCCTTGGCGACCTGCTCGGCGTCGATGCCGGGATCATGATGCACGCCTTCGCGAATGCGTTCCAGGAAAGCGTCGCGGCTCTTGAATGTGCTGTACTTCGGCAGGCGCCAGCCCTCATAATAGAGGCCGCGCAACAGTATCGTTAGATAGTCGCCCAAGAAGACCGCCTCGTGAACCGGCAAGCTGTCGCGCAGCGCATGCAATGTCGCAACGAAGGCCAGATAGACCTTCTCACGATCATGCCAGCCGAGGCGCCGCGTCAGATCGTCGATCCATTCCTCCGCAGCGTGAGCTGCGCCGTCGAATTCTCGAATACCACTCATGGCCGCTAATCCCTGTTCAACAAATCTTGTCTCCGCGCGGACCTGCGACGAAATGGCTCG
>Ga0209048_10005281_pt1 | contig 12211 bp, 10 predicted proteins | sample FrelakmetCRP12CR_FD_187146 | JGI IMG/M metagenome (GOLD analysis project Ga0209048, IMG submission 187146) | Freshwater lake sediment microbial communities from the University of Notre Dame, USA, for methane emissions studies - CRP12 CR (SPAdes)... | ecosystem: Environmental > Aquatic >... | reverse complement strand
GAGGTGAGGGCCGTCGCCACCGGGCCCTGGGGGTCCGCCGCGGCCGCCCCGTCAGGGTCCTTCCCGTCCGGCAGGCCAAACAGAATGACGCCGGAAACCCCGAGGGCCGGGAGATCCCGGCATTCCGCAACCAGCTCGTCAACGCTCAACTGGAAGCAGCCGGGCATCGCCGGGATGGGCCGCCTCACGCCCTCGCCCGTGCACACGAACAGAGGTTCGATGAGGTTTGCCGGGCTCAACTGCGTTTCGCGCACGAGGCGCCGGATCGTCTCGGTCCGGCGGAGCCGGCGGGGACGCTGAATTGGGAAGCTCATGGCCTTGGACTTTCGATCGACTCAAACCAGCTTAACAGGGCGGCAGCCAGGTCACCAGCGGTCCTCGCCCCAGCTTCCAGGCCCGCGGGAGCGCCAAGACCGGCCAGTGCGGCGGACGTGGTGGGCCCGACGCTGGCGACCAGCGTCCGCCCGGCCAGCGCCGAGAGTGTGCCACCCGGCATCAGGGCTGCCAGCCCCGCCGCGCCGGATGGAGACAGGAACGTCACACAGTCGATGAGGCCGGCCTCGAGCGCCGCGAGCACGGCGGCGAGATTCGACGGACGGTCGCGCAGGGTGCGGTAGGCGACCGGCGCGACCAGATCCGCGCCTGCCGCGCGCACGGCATCCCCGAGATCGGGCCGGGCGATGTCGGACCGGGGCCAGAGGATCGCGCGCCCGGACAACGACCCGCCTTCGGCCGCGACCAGGGCCTCCGCGAGGGCACGAGCCCCCGGCGCGTCGGGAGAGAGCGCCACGGGAACCCCGTGGGCGAGCAGGGCGGCCCGGGTCATCGGGCCGACCGCCGCGATGCGGGGCCCTGGGGCGCCGGCCCACGGCCATCGGCTCCAGGCCGGGTACTGACACACCGCCTCGACCGCCCTTGCGCTCGTGAATGCCACCCAGGCGTACTCGGGCAGATGCGCTAGAGCCGCCTCCATCGGGGCCGGGTCAAGGGCCGGACCGTGGGTCACGACCGGCAGCATCTGCACGGCAACGCCGGCCTCGAGGAGACGAGCGGCCAGCGTATGTCCGGGGCCATCGGCCTCGGTGACGACGACGCTTCGGCGGCACCGGTTGCCGCTCACGGCACGTCCTGGTCGATCGCGAGGCCCCGTGCGTTGGACCGGATCTCGGCGAGAATGTCGCCGGCGCCTTGCTGCAGCAGGCGCTCGGCCAGGCGCAGTCCCTCGGTTACGGCCTCGGCTTCGGTTCGGACGGCCGCCCGGCTGCTGCCCCGCACGCTCCGTTTCCCCTGCAGCGCGGCGACGACTCCGTTCAGGGTCATCACGCCATCCGCCCACGTGGCGAGGGCACCGACGGGGGCCTGGCACCCGCCTTCGAGCCTCGACAGCAGTGCGCGTTCTGCGCAGGTCGCCAGGCGGGTCGGTCGATGCTCGATCGCCTGGAGAAGGGAGGTGACGCCGACATCATCCGTTCGGGCTTGGACCGCGAGTGCGCCCTGCCCGGGAGCGGGCATGACGACCTCCGGTTCGATGACTTCAGCCACACGAGCGTCGAGGCCAAGCCGCTGCAGTCCCGCGTGGGCCAGCACGAGGGCGTCGTACTCACCCCGGTCGAGCTTCGCCAACCGGGTCGGGACGTTGCCGCGCACCTCGATCATCGACAAGTGCGGCCGCTGCGCCAGCAACTGCGCCCGGCGGCGGGCCGACGATGTGCCGATGCGCGCGCCGGGCGGCAGATTGGCCAGCCGTGTTCCCGGGGGCGCCACGAGGGCGTCTCGCGGATCGCCGCGCTCCAGCACCGCCGCCAGCGTCAGGCCGCCCCGAAGGCGCGTGGGCAGGTCCTTCAGGCTGTGGACCGCGATGTCGATGGTCCCGTCCGCGAGGGCCTCTTCGATTTCGCGCGTGAACACGCCGGTGCCGCCGAACTGCGCGACCGGCGTCGCCGGGGCGCGATCCCCGGTTGTCCGGATCGCGCGGATATCCACCTTGACGTGAGGGTGGGCTGCCAAGACCAGGCGGGCCACCTCGCGGGCCTGCCAGAGGGCGAGATCGCCGCCGCGAGTGCCGATCCGCAGGGTCAGCGGCGGGCTAGGGGGAGCCACGGCCGACCTTGGTCGAGGGACCGCATGGGTCGAGCGCGAACAACTCGCGCAACAGATCGAGGCGCACCGACTCGACGGCGGGCGAGAGTGTGCCGGACGTCAGCTGCGTGATGGGGGGACGGAGCAGCCGGTTGACCAGCGTCTTCGTCATGCGGTCGATGCAGGCCTCCTCTTCCGGATGGAAGTGCTTGAGGTTGCGGCGCACCTCTTCCTCCCGGACCCGCTCGAAGCGCTCGACCAGTTCACGGACGACCGCAACCGCCCCCTGGCCGCGGGTCCACGCCATGAGCCTGGCGCACTCCTCCTCCAGGATCGCTTCGACGCGGGGGATCTCGCGGAGGCGATGAGCAAGGCTCCGATCGACGAGCGTGCGGACGGCGTCAATGGAGAAGAGCGACGCGTGTTCGACAGTGCCGGCGGCGGGATCGATGTCGCGGGGCACGGCCACATCCACCAGCGCCATGGGCCGGTGCGCTCTCCCGGCGACGGCGCGGCGTACCATGTCGCCCGTCACGATGAATCCGGGGGCTCGCGTGGCCGACACAACAGCGTCGACGTCCGGCAGGATCCCGGCGATCGTCTCGAGGCCGATGGCGTCGCCGCCGAAGGCCTCGGCCAAGGCGGAGGCGCGCGTGATGGTCCGGTTGGCCACCCAGAGGCGCGCCGGGCGGCGGTCGGCGACGTGCCGCGCCGCGAGACGGCAGGTGTCGCCCGCGCCAATCAGCAGCACGCAACGGCCGCGGAGGTCGCCAAGGACGCGTTCCGCGAGGCAGACGGCGGCCTGCGCGACCGACACGGCGCCCATCCCGATGTCGGTCTCGGCGCGCGCCCGCTTGCCGGCGTGGAGGGCCGTCGCCCACAGCCGGTGGGTCAGGGGCCCGAGGGTCTCGGCCTCCTGGGCCCGGCTCTGCGCCTCCCGGACCTGGCCGAGGATCTGGTGCTCGCCGAGGATCATCGAGTCGAGGCCCGCGGACACCCGGAGCAGGTGACGGGCGGCCTGCTCTCCCGCGTGCGCGTAGGCGTGTGCCGGCACGAGCGCCTCGCCACCGCCGGCCAGGCGTCCGAACACCTGCCGCATGGCCATCTCGGCTGCCGCAGGGTCGGCCGTCGCTACGTAGAGTTCCGTGCGGTTGCAGGTCGCGAGCAGGACGGCTTCCGCCACGGCCGCGTCGCTCCGGATGTCCCGCAGCACGGCCAACACGCTCGCGCCATCGAGCGCGAGTTTCTCCCGCAGCTCGAGGGGCGCGGTGTGATGGTTGATGCCGAGCAACTGCATGTCCATCAGTGCCACTCCCACTCGATGTACCCGGGCTTCACGTCGGCCATCGCGTTCACGATCAGCTCCGCGAGCCCGCCGTACAGGATGGCATTCTGCTCCCACAGATCGTAGTACGCCAGCATGTCCCTGAACTGGCCCTTGCAGTTGCTGCACGGCGCGCACAGGTACTTCGGCGTCGACGGCTCGAGGCAGTCGGCGAATGCGCCGAGCACCTGGTCGAGCTTCTTGCGGCCCGCCACCTGGAACCGCCAGTCGGCGAAGTTGTGCCCGCTCATGATCGCGAACCCGCTGCCGCCGCCGCAGCAGTAGTTGTCGACGCCGTGCGGGGCCATCTCGCGGAACTGCGGGCAGATGGCGCGCACGATTTCCCGCTGGGGCTCCACGATCCCCATCAGCCTCACCATGTTGCAGGGGTCGTGCAGCGTGACGGGGAAGCTGTTGCGGGCCGGGTCCAGCGTCAGCCGCCCGCTCATGACGATGTCGCGCAGCAGCGTCAGGGCGCTCTCGCGCGGGATGTTGAGCTCGCCGGCCAGCACGCGGTCGGCCACGACGGACAGCGCCTTGTGCGCGTGGCCGCATTCCCCGATCACGATGCGCTTCACCCCGAGTGTCTTCGCCGCCTCGGCGTGCTTGATCGCGACCCTGGCGAACTGGGCGTCGTCGTACCAGAGGCCGTAGTTGATCGAGTCGTACCCCGCCAGCTCAGACGACATCGTCCAGGAGAGGCCCGCGGCGCTGAAGATGAGCGAGAACGCCCCGACGCTTTCAGGCCAGGCGAGGATCTCGCCGGCGTTGTGGATGAGCAGGACATCCGCCCCTTCGACGTCCCACGGCGTTTCGACGGTGATGCCGGTCTTCTCCGACGTCTCCTCGTCGATGAACTGCATGTTGTCCTTCACGACGGCCGACGACATGCCGGTCGACGACCCGACCTTCAGCTGCAGCATCGACCCGTTGTCGTGGATCTCGCGGGGGGCGATGCCCATCTCCTGGCTGAAGACCTTGCGCAACTCGTGGGCGATCAGGCCGTTGTCCACCCCGATCGGACACGTCTGGGCGCAGCGCCTGCAGAGATTGCAGCGGTACGCCAGCTCGATGAGCCGGGCGACCAGCGGCCAGTTCACCTCGATGTCGCCGTGCCGCCAGGCGGACAGCATGCCCCCGCGCCGCACGCACTTGAAGTACAGCCTCCGCATCACGTCCGAGCGGTAGGTTGGGCGGTAGACTTCGTTGCGGCCGCTGGCCTCGAAGATGTGGCACGCGGATGCGCAAGTCTGGCACCGGGCGCAGTGCTCCATGCTGAGCAGGAGCGGCTGCAGGAAGGTCCAGTTGTTCTCCCGGGTGAAGAGCTTGTCCAGGCCCGACAGGAACGCCCGGACGAGCCCATCTTCCTCTTCCTTCGTGGCGGGCCTGGGCACGCTCACCGCGCACGTGTCGTCGAGGATGCACTCGTAGCGCGCCGACGCCTGGTCCGATAGCGGTTTCCATGGGTGTTCCCGCGCGGGGTCGTCGAGCGGCGCCCGCAGGGGCATCAGGTCGCCGGCGCCGACATGGGTGATCGGCACCCGATCGGGTCGTGACATGGCGCCGGGATCGGGGGCGTCTCGGTCCTTCATCGTCTGGCCTTGTCGGGCGGCGGTGTCGTCACGACCTCAGCCCATGTGCGCGAGCCGTCCGCGGCGACGTGCGGGGCAGCCCAGGTCGGCCGGTAGGTGAGGTACGCCGCCATCGTCTTCTCGATGGCGCCCCCTCGCCGCGCCACCGCATCGTCCCACCTCACCGCATGATACGTGAAGTACTTTCCGACGAAGTGCGACATGTGGGTGAACGGGATGTAGGCGGCGAGCAAGGCCGCGAGCAGCAGGCCGGCCGCGAGCACCCCGGGCAGGCGCACTCCCGTGTCCCAGGTCAGAAGGCCGACGGCGACCGCGAGCGGGCCCGGCGCGTCCGCGGGCCGGAGGGAGTAGCCGGCGCCGAGGACGGTCAGGGCGACCACGAACGCGGCAAGGTTGAACAGGTCGCCGGGCGTGGTGGCCCGCCGCAGGTCCGGGTCGGTGAGCCGGCGGTGCAGCAGGGCAGCCGCACCGGCGACGGCGAGAACGAGCCCGGCTGTCCCCGTCGCGCGGTAGAGGCCGTGGACGACGACCCCGGGCCAGCCCGCCATCACGGATGGAAGCCAGAGCGTGGCCGCCGACGCGCCGAGGACGAGCGCGACCGTCGTGCTGAGCAGATAGAGGCCGAAGTGGAACGGAAACGACCGCCACCACAACGGGCGGTTGAACTCGCGCAGGGCCTGAAGGAACAGCACCTCGGCCGCGATGGCCTTCAGTGTGCCCCAGTGGTTGGCGCGCCATGGCCGGGTCCACCACGCGGACTGCTCGAAGTAGGAGCCGCCGTGTGCCGAGCGTTCGGGTGGTTCGTGCGGCACCGGGTAGAGTTCCCACCGGAGGTGCAGCGGCGCCCGGGCATACCAGACGGCGCGCACGGCCGTGGCGGCGGTGAAGACCGCCGCCGACAGGCAGAGTACGACGTAGATCACGCTCGTCATGGCAACTCCGTCGCCGGAGGCCCGCGCCGAAGCCGGCGCCGCGCGGGTCCGGCGATCAGGTGTAGATGGGGTCGAGCACGTCCCGCACGTAGCGCATGCTCGACCGGCACGACTCCCCGGGGGTCGTCGCGGTGAAGTCCTGCTCGACGTCGATCCAGCCCTGGTAGCGGAGATCCCTGAGCGCGCGCATCACGCCGGGAAAGTCCACCTCCCCCTTGCCCAGATCCCGCAGGTTCGGCAAGAAATCCGGCCGGGCGAAGGGCCGCACCGCATCCTTGAAGTGGAAATAGTTCAGCCGCGCCCCGTGTTTCCTCACGGCTGCCACGACATCGCCGCCGGCCAGATGGAAATGCCCCGTGTCGAGGGCCAGTCCCACGAATGCCGGGTCACACTGCGCCATGATGGCGTCGGTTTCCTCCGGCGTCTCGATGACGGTGTTCAGGTGCGGGTGAATCCCGATGACGATCCCCTGGCTGCGCGCGTGGCGGCCCAGTTCGGTGAGGACCGGTGCCATGCGCGCGATGACGTCCATGCGGTTCTCGCCGGCCGGCGCGGCGGGAGGACCGATCACGAGATGGCGTGCGCCGAACGCGCGCAGGCTCTCGATCTTCTCCTGCGCCTGCGCGAGGACCTCCGCCTGCTTCGACGGATCGTCAAAGGGGCCGGAGAGGTAATGCGCTGACACGACCAGCCCGGAATCCCGCAGCATCTGTTTGACCGATTCGATCGTGAGGCCGGAGGCGGCAAGTTCTCCGGGTCTCGGCGTGAACTCGATGCCGTCAGCGCCGGCCGTCTTCAGGTCCTGCAGGGCGTCTGCCAGCGTGAACCGGCGCGGCTTGTAATCCCGCCAGAGCAGCCAGCCCGCCGCCCATCGGATCCTGCGCTGCGGCGGAGCCTGCGCGGCGTCCGCCCGCGGCCACATGCCCAGCGCCACGGCAGCGCCGCCGAGGCGCCGCATCAGCTCACGCCGCGACGGACGCGTCGTGTTCATCGATCCCTCTGTCTCGTTCGCCATCCTGGCCTACACGCGCATGCCCAGCGAGACGTGCTTGGTCTCCAGGAAGGCGTCCAGGCCTTCAGTGCCGAGTTCGCGTCCCCAGCCGCTCTGCTTCACGCCGCCGAAGGGGCACTGGCTGGTCGAAGGCACGCCGTCGTTGATGCCAATCGTACCGGCCTCAAGGGTCTCCATCAACCGGAACGCGCGGTCCAGGTTCGTCGTGAACGCGTAGGCGCTCAGGCCGTAGATCGAGGCGTTGGCCTGCTCCAGCGCCTCCTCTTCACGGTCGAATGCGCAGACCGGCGCGATCGGCGCGAACGTCTCCTCCCGCATGCACGCGCTCTGGGGGGCGACGTCCGCCAGGACCGTCGGCTCGACGAAGAAGCCCCGGCTGCCGGGAACCCGCCTGCCGCCGCACAGCAGCCGCGCGCCGCGGGCGACGGCGTCCTCGACATGCTCGACGGCTTTCGCCACGCCCGCCTCGTCGAACAGCGGGCCGATGTCCACGCCCGGCTCCAGTCCGTCGCCCACCTTCAGGCTGCGCGCCTTCGCGACGAAGGCCTCGAGGAACCGCTCGTAGATCGGGCGCTCGACGAGCACGCGGTTGGCGGCGATGCAGGACTGGCCGGTATTGCGGAACTTCGCGGCCAGGGCGCCCTCCACCGCGACGTCGAGGTCGGCGTCCGCGAAGACGAGGACGGGGGCGTGCCCGCCGAGCTCGAGCGACAGCGGCTTCACCGACGCGGCGGCTCCGCGAATCAGCACGCGGCCCACCTCGGTCGAGCCCGTGAAGGTGATCTTCCGGCAGAGCGGGTTCGACAGCATCTCGTCGCCGAATGCCGAGGACGGTCCCACGATGACCTGGAAAACCCCCGGCGGCACGCCGGCGGCGTGCACGCACTCAGCCAGCAGCACCGCGCAGATCGGCGTCTGGGACGCCGGCTTCAGCACGACCGTGCACCCGGCCGCCAGCGCCGGCGCGACTTTCCGGGCAGCGAGAACGAGGGGAAAATTCCACGGGCTGATCGCCCCGACGACACCCATCGGCGATTTGATGACCAGATGCCGCTTGCCGTCGACCTGGTTCGGGATGACCCGTCCATACGCCCGCCGGGCTTCCTCGGCGAACCACCGCAGGTGGTCCACCGTCATCGTCACCTCGCCGAGGCTTTGCGCGAGGGGCTTGCCGTTTTCGAGGGTGATCGTCCTGGCGATTTCGTCGCGCCGCGACTCCACCTGGTCCGCGATCCGGTGGAGGTAGGCGCCTCGTGCCTTCCCGGTCAGGCGCCGCCACGGCGGGAAGGCGGCGTGGGCGTCTGCCAACGCCGTGGCGAGCCGCGCGCGGTCGACGGTCGCGATCATCGCGAATGCGTCGGCGGTGGCCGGGTTGATGACGGCCATCGTCGTGGCAGACGGGACGAACTGTCCGTTGAGGTAGAGCGGATAGGTGGTCACTTCGGCACCTTTGCCCAGTCCTTCAGGAACAGGTCGACCGCCACGTCGGTGAGCGGATGGTCGTAGAGTTGCTGCATCACGTCGATTCCCATCGTGCAGACGTCGGCTCCCGCCAGCGCGGCCTCGAGCACGTGCGTGGGGTGGCGAACCGCCGCCACGATGATCTCGGTCTTGAACCCGTAGTTCGTGTAGATGGTCTTGATCTGGCGGACCACTTCCATTCCGAACTGCCCCACGGCGTCCAGGCGCCCGACGAAGGGGCTGATGTAGGTGGCACCGCACTTGGCAGCGAGCATCGCCTGCAGGGGAGAGAACGTCACCGTGACGTTCGTCTTGATGCCCTCGGCGCTGAGCGCCTTCACGGCCTTGAGCCCCTCCTTCATGATCGGCACCTTGACGACGACGTTCTTGTGCAGCCGGGCAAGCGCCCGGGCCTCCTCGATGATCTCGGGCGCCGACAGGCTGATCGTCTCGAGGCTGACCGGACCGTCGACGATCGCAAGGATCTCCCGGTACACGTCCTGCGCGGGCCGGCCCGTCTTCGCGACGTGGCTCGGGTTCGTCGTGACGCCGTCGATGATGCCCCAGCCGTGGGCCAGGCGGACCTGTTCTGGATCTGCGGTGTCGATGAACAGCTTCATGGTTGCCTCATGTTGCGAATGATCCGTGACGGCGGCGACGGGAGGCTGCGGACTACCGTTTCATCCGCACCAGCGGCTCGACCTTGGCCCGCACGTCGTCCTCGGAGAACCCCAGTTCGATGTCACGGTGGAGCTCCCAGCGCTCCTCGTGTTCCACGACCGCGCCGGGCTGGAGGATTCCGAGCGGCCCCAGGGTTTCCAGCTCGAGCATGCGATTGTTCGAGAAGACCTCGAGCGAGGAGTTGAAGTCCGGGTAGTCTGCGCCTTCGACGGGCGTGAACCGCTTGATGAACAGGAACGGTTTCAGGTAGTAGGCCGCCCACCCCAGGTTGTCGTTGATGCCGACCTTGGTTCGTTCCTGGCCCTGCACGACCTTCTGCCGGAGCAGGACGTAGTCGGTGCCCCACAGCCAGCGGTCGTCGCGCATGTCGGTGTAGGGCCACAGCGTCAGGGCGCGGTTGGGCAGGAGGCGATCCGGGTGAAAGGCCGTCGGCAGCGGGGCGATGGCGAAGCCGCCGGGAGCCATCACGCTGATGGCCCACGGCGCGAGTTCGACCGGCCGGGCGCCCGTGTTGCGCAGGCGGTGGATCACCCGCACCAAGGACGAGGCGGGATCCAGCGTGATCTCGACCGATTTCTGGATCCCGCTCAGCGGCCCGGGCGGCATGGTCAACAGCAGCCCGTTGGTGATGACCTGCGCCTCGATGGGACCGTTGTCGGGCTCGTACGTGCGCACCTTGTCTTCGGGCGCGTGCCAGACCCGGTGCCCCCCGTAGTTCTTCCATTCGGCTCCGCCGACCTGCCCGGCGAAATCCTCGCGGACGAAGAACAGGTTCGCGCCGCCCACGAAGCCGAACGAGATGATGCGGGGGCCGACGTCGGTCGTGGCGACGAACTCCACGGTGCCGTTCGACACGCGGTAGCAGTTGGGCCAGCCCCGGAACGCGGTTTTCTCGATTTTCACAGCGGAACCCGCGTGGCCCGTCGCGGCCGCCGCCAGAATGGCCGCGGCGACGAACCACAGAAAAGGCCGACGGCGCTCACCCGTCGTCCGGCGGCCGTTCATGGCGACACCTGCAGAGGGACTTGTTTGAATCGCCCGGCCAACGCGAAGAGGATCAGGAGTCCCGCCGCCGGCATGAGAGAGGCCATGGCGAACACGGGCGTGTAGGAGATGCGGTCCACCAGCATGCCCGTGAGCAGAGGGAACGCCATGCCGCTCAACCCGCTCGCGATCCCGGTCAGGCCGGTCACGCGCGCCACGGCGGAGCTGGGGAAGATGTCCGAGATGGCGGCGAACATGTTGGCCGACACGGCCGTGTGCCCGAAGAGCACGCAGCAGATGGCGATGAGCGCCACCGGCACCGTCTTGACGAGGACGACCGCGAGGCTCAGGAAGCACAACGTGGCGCCGAACCCCATGGTCATCATGCGCGCGGAGCGCACCGAATAGCCCCGCCGGATGAGGAACCCGGACGCCCAACCGCCGCCGATGCTGCCGAGGTCGCCGAAGAGGAACGGAATCCACGCGAAGAACGCGATGTCGGTCAGGCTGAAGCCCCGCGCCCGGTAGAGGTACTCCGGCATCCAGTAAATGTAGAACTGCACGACCGGACCCACCAGCAGGCGGCACAGCATGAGGCCCCACGTGGGCCTGAGGCGGAGCAGTTGCGCGTTGGTCGGCATCGGGCCCGCCGTCGGGGGCTCGCCGTCCCTGATGTAGGCGGCCTCGGCGGCCGTCAGCCCCTTGTGGTCCTCGGGCGCGCGGTAGAACAGGTACCACACGCCCGCCCACACCAGGCCCATCGTGCTCGGCACCAGGAAGGCCACCCGCCAGCCGTACCAGTGCATGAGCGGGACGATCAGGAACGGCGCCACCGCGCTGCCGATCATGGACGCGCTGTTGAAGATGCCGACGGCAAATGCCCGCTCGCGCACGGGGAACCACTGCGAGACGACCTTGTTGCCTCCCGAGAAATTGCCGCACTCGCCCGTGCCCAGCCAGAAGCGGAAGAAGCTGAAGTGCAGCAGGGAAGTGGCCACCGCGTGCAGCGCATTGGCGATCGACCACCAGAGGACGGCGAACGTCAGGCCGGACCTGGCGCCGCGTCGGTCCATCAGCCAGCCCATCGGGAACTCGCCGAGGACCATGCCCATCTGGAAGGCCGCGACGATGATGCCGTACTGGGTGTTCGACAGGCTGAAGATCTCGCGCAGCTTGGGCGCCGTGACCGACAGCGTCTGCCGGTCGACGAAGTTGATCATGGTGACGCAGAAGAGCATCGCCAGGATCCACCATCGGCGCTGGCGGAACAGGGGGGGCATCCGCAGCCCGGCCGCCGCCGCCGCGCCGTCGTCAGGTCGTGATGGAGTCACGCTTGCCCGCCATGAAGTCCTTGTTCTTGTCGCCCACCCAGTACCGGGCGCCCGCGATGCACCAGATGAACACCAGCGGGCTCTCCTGCGAGAACACCGGATGATAGTTGAGGATCGGGATGGTGATCATGTCCCCTTCCTCGACGCTGTGCACGAAGGACAGCTTCTCGGGCGACTCGTACACCTCCATTGCGCCGTGGCCCTTGATGAAGATGTAGACCTCTTCCTGGTCGGTGTGATTGTGGGGTGGCCAGGACCGCTGGTACGGCAGGAAGAACGTGTACCCGGCGACCAGCTTGTCGGCGGCCTCGCCGACGTCGAACATCAGGTAGACGTCCTTGCCTGCGAGGTGCCGGATGCGGTCTTCGCGCGCCGAGAATTCGGCGAACCGGGAATGGAAGACCGGATGCGCCGTGGCCGCGGGCGCGCTGCACTGGATGAGCACGGCCGGTTCGGCCGATCCGTTGTGCAGGCGGAAGGCCTCGCCGCGCGGGACGTAAAGCGTGTCGTAGGCGGCAAGATCGTACGTCTGCCCGCCAAGCTCCACGGCGGCCGACCCCTTCCACATGAACAGGAGGCTCTCCTCCTCGGGGCGACAGAAGGGCACCGAGGCGCACCCTGGCGGCACGGTGTACTCGCCGCAGTTCAAGAACTGCAGGTTGGCGCTCTCCGGCACGAAGTGCTGGCGGTAGATGACTTCGGACGCCGCGTCGCGGAACAGGACGCCGGGCTTGACGGCGGCGGCTGGACTCTCGGCGCGCACAGGTTGGTCGGCCATGATGCTCCGCGTCTTGGGGGGCGACAGGGTGAAGGCG
>Ga0209048_10005280_pt1 | contig 12213 bp, 11 predicted proteins | sample FrelakmetCRP12CR_FD_187146 | JGI IMG/M metagenome (GOLD analysis project Ga0209048, IMG submission 187146) | Freshwater lake sediment microbial communities from the University of Notre Dame, USA, for methane emissions studies - CRP12 CR (SPAdes)... | ecosystem: Environmental > Aquatic >... | reverse complement strand
TTGGCCTGCGGCGCGACCGAGATCGTGTTCGAAGGCGTACCCACCTATCCCGATGCCGGGCGTTTCTGGAAGACGATCCAGGATCACAAGGTCACGGTGTTCTACACGGCGCCGACGGCGATCCGGTCGCTGATCAAGGCGGGCGGCGACCTGCCGAAGAAATACGACCTGTCGTCGCTGCGCATTCTGGGCACCGTCGGCGAGCCGATCAATCCGGAAGCGTGGATGTGGTACTACCAGACGGTCGGTGGGTCGCACTGTCCTGTTGTCGATACGTGGTGGCAGACGGAAACCGGCGGCCACATGATCACGCCGCTCCCGGGCGCGACGCCGCTCAAGCCCGGCTCGTGCACGTTCCCGCTGCCGGGCATCATGGCCGACATCGTGGACGAGACCGGACACACGGTCGAATTCGGCAAGGGCGGCATCCTGGTGATCAAGCGCCCGTGGCCCGGGATGATCCGCACCATCTGGGGCGACCCCGACCGCTACAAGTCGAGCTACTACCCCGAGGACTTCCACGGCAAGTACTACCTCGCGGGCGATGGCGCCAGCCGGGACCTCGAAGGCTACATCCGGATCATGGGGCGCATCGACGACGTGCTCAATGTCTCGGGACACCGGCTGGGCACGATGGAAATCGAATCCGCGCTGGTCGCCAATCCGCTGGTCGCGGAAGCGGCCGTGGTCGGCCGCCCCGATGACCTGACGGGCGAGGCGGTGTGCGCATTCGTCGTGCTGAAGCAGGTGCGGCCGGAGGGTGCCGAGGCGGACCGGATCGCGAAGGAGCTGCGCGACTGGGTGGCGAAGGAAATCGGGGCGATCGCCAAACCGAAGGACATCCGCTTCGGTGAAAACCTCCCCAAGACGCGCTCCGGCAAGATCATGCGCCGCCTGCTGCGCTCGATCGCCAAGGACGAGGAAATCAAGCAGGACACCTCTACCTTGGAAAATCCGGCGATCTTAGACCAGTTGAAGCAGGTCAACTGAGGAAGCAGGACGGCGTCGACCCGAGGGCCGCCCGCGTTCAGGCAGCGGGTGGTTCGGTCTCCTGGAACGACGGCCGCTTCGCGAGCTTTTCCGCGAGCCGGGCCAGGTTAGGATAGTCGCGCCGCCAGTCGAGCTCGGGATACCGCAGATCGAGGTAGCCCAGCGCGCAGCCGGTGGCGATGTCGGCCAGCGTGTAGGACTCGCCGTTGCACCAGGACTTCTCCTCGAGTTCGCGCGAAAGCTCGGCCACGCCGGCACCGAGTTTTTGCTGCTGACGTTCGATCCAGGAATTGTTCTGCTGCTTGGCCGGCCGCCGCAACTCCAGCACGACCGCGATCATGGCGTCGCAGATGCCGTCCGCGAGCGCCTCCCAGCGCTTGACTTCGATGCGCTGCCGGCTGGGCTCCGGAATGAGCCGCGAGACCGGGCTCACCGTGTCGATGTATTCGACGATCACGCGCGAGTCGAACAGTTGCGTGCCGTCGTCCAGCACTAGCACGGGCACTTTCCCCAGCGGACTCCATGCGTGCACCGGGTTGCCCGGCTCCCACGGCGAAGCTTCCACCATCTGGAATTCGATCCTCTTTTCGGCGAGCGCGATGCGCACCTTGCGCACATAGGGGCTCGTCCTTGACGCGATCAGCTTGAGCACGGGCAGGCAATTTTCAAGTAATAGACGGAGGAAAAGTATAGCATCGCGACGCGCCGCGGCGGTCGCGGCCCTGCGTACCGGCGCAACGGGAGCAGGGGCACCGCGTGCTACACTGGGACAGCCTCCCGCGAGCGATGACCACGTGGCCGCCGTAGACGTCTTTCCCGCACTCACCGCACTCTCTCCACTGGATGGCCGCTATGCCGGCAAGGTCGCCGCGCTGCGCGAGCACTTCAGCGAGTTCGGGCTCGTTCGCCATCGCGTGCGCGTCGAAATGGCCTGGCTCGTCGCGCTTGCCGACGAACCCGCGATCCCGGAAGTGCCGCCGCTTTCCGCGGCGGCGCGTGCGGCGCTCGACCGGGCAGTGCAAGCCTTCGCTCCGGCCGACGCTGCGCGCATCAAGGACATCGAACGCAGGACCAATCATGACGTCAAGGCCGTCGAATACTGGCTGAAGGAGCGCTTCGCCGCGGTCCCCGACATCGCGCGCGTCACGGAGTTCATCCACTTTGCCTGCACATCGGAGGACATCAACAATCTCGCCCATGCGCTGGCCCTGGCGGCGGCGCGCAAGGACGTGCTGTTGCCTGCGCTGCGCGACATCGCGGCGTCGTTGCGCTTGCTCGCGCACGCGAACGCCGATGTGCCGATGCTGTCCCGGACGCACGGCCAGCCGGCCACACCGACCACGCTCGGCAAGGAAATCGCCAATGTCTACGCGCGGATCGAGCGGCAGATCGTCGCTATCGACCGCGTGCCGATCAAGGGCAAGGCCAATGGCGCCGTGGGCAATTACAACGCTCACGTCGCCGCCTATCCGGAGGTCGACTGGGAGCGGCTGTCGGCCAGGTTCGTCGCGGGGCTCGGCCTGGAATTCAATCCCTACACGACGCAGATCGAGCCGCACGACTACATGGCCGAGCTCTTTGACGCGATTGCGCGCGTCAACACCATTCTGATCGACTTCGACCGCGACCTCTGGGGCTATGTCTCGCTCGGCTACTTCCGGCAGCGGGTCGTCGAGGGCGAAGTGGGCTCGTCCACGATGCCGCACAAGGTCAATCCGATCGACTTCGAGAATTCCGAGGGGAATCTGGGACTGGCCAACGCGGTCCTGCGCCACCTGGCGGAAAAGCTGCCGATATCGCGCTGGCAGCGCGACCTCACGGATTCGACGGTCTTGCGCAACATGGGCGTCGCGCTCGGTTACGCGCTGCTCGGGTGGACGTCATTGCAGCAGGGCTTGGCCAAGCTCGACGTCGATGCCACGCGCATGGCGGCCGACCTCGATGCGAACTGGGAAGTGCTGGCGGAGCCGATTCAGACGGTGATGCGACGCCACGGCATCGCCAATCCGTATGAACAGCTCAAGGCCCTGACGCGGGGCAGAACCGGCATGACCCGCGAATCGCTGCACGCGTTCATCCAGGGCCTCGCGCTGCCCGCGGATGCCAAGGCGCGGCTCATGGCGCTGACGCCTTCCAGTTACATCGGCAAGGCGGCCGAACTCGCGAAGCGCGTCTGACCCGTCGCATTTCCGTGTCATCCGGAGGAACGGACTGACGAGGGATCTGCAGTTGACGGCAACATGCTACTGGCGCCGGCGGCGCTCGGTGACGAACGTCGACAACGCAGGGATCACCGAGACGATCACGATCCCGATCACGATCAGCGACAGGTTCTGCCTGACCCAGGGAATGTTGCCGAACAGGTAGCCCGCGTAGACGAGCAGGCCGATCCACAGCACTGCGCCGACCACGTTGTACGACAGAAACCTGCGGTAGGTCATGCCGGCCACGCCGGCCAGGAATGGCGCGAACGTCCGGATGATCGGGATGAAGCGACCGATGATGATCGTCAAGCCACCGAACCTGTCGTAGAACGACTGCGTCTGCGCAAGGTGCGCCTGCTTGAACCAGCGTGAATCAGGCTTGTCGTAGACCCTGGGGCCGATATAGTGGCCGACCGCGTAGTTGACCGAGTCCCCCAGGATGGCCGCGACGATCAGCAGCGCGACCAGCAGATGCACGTTGAGGCCCGCGGTCGCGACGATCGTGCCGGCGATGAAGAGGATGGAGTCCCCGGGCAGGAACGGGAACACCACCAATCCCGTTTCCGCGAAGATCACGACGAACAACAGCGCGTAGATCCACAGGCCGTACTGTCCGGCCAGCGTCACGAGCGTCTGGTCGAGCGCGAACAGCGAATAGAAGAGCGTGGTCAGCATGCGGTGTCAGCGGCAGTCTTTTTTGCGCGTCGGTGCGGGCAGGCATTGTAGCCCGGCGAAACATCGACGGGGACCGCTACGGCAGGATCTTCTCGCCGCCGATGCCTGCCTTCTTCTCCGGCTTGACCAGGTCCTCCCGCGACACGCCTAGCCACATCACCAGCGGGGCCATCACCAGCACCGACGAATAGATGCCGAAGCAGATGCCGATGGTCAGCGCCAGAGCGAAATAGTGGAGCGTCTCGCCGCCGAAGAACAGGATCGACAGCACCATCATGAGGGTCAGGCCGTGCGTGATGATGGTCCGCGAGATGGTGCTGGTGATCGCGCTGTCGATCACGTGCGTCACCGTTGCCTTGCGCATCTTGCGGAAGTTCTCGCGGATCCGGTCGGCGATGACCACGGATTCGTTCACCGAATAACCCAGCACCGCGAGAATGGCCGCAAGCACCGGCAGCGAGAACTCCCACTGGAACAGCGCGAAGAAACCCAGGATGATGACCACGTCGTGCAGGTTGGCGATGATCGCCGCGATCGCGAAGCGCCATTCGAAGCGCAGGGCGAGGTAGGCGACGATGCCGAGCGAGACCAGCAGCAGCGCCAGCGCTCCGTTTTCGTAGAGTTCGCGGCCGACCTGCGGGCCGACGAATTCGACTCGCTGCTGCGTCGCGGCGGGATCGTCGATCCGCAGCTCCCCCATCACGCGGTCCGACAACTGGGCGCTGGATACGCCTTCCTTCAGCGGGAGCCGGATCAGCGCGGTATCGGAACGGCCGAAGCTCTGCGCCGAATACTCGCCAAGGTTGAGCTTGTCGAGTGCGGCGCGTACGCGCCCGAAGTCCACCGCGTGGCCGTAGGTCACCTCGATCACGGTGCCGCCGCGGAAATCGACGCCCAGATTCAGGCCCTTGGTGGCCAGGAAGAACACGGCCAGCAGGAAGGTCACGAGCGAGATCACGTTGAACGTGAGCGCGTACCGCATGAACGGGATGTCGCGCCTGATTCTGAAGAATTCCATCGTTTAGCCTTTTCCTTGATGCGGCGTTCCCGCTCGCGCGGTCGCGAAACTCAGGCCCTGGGCACGGTCGCCGCTTCCGGGCGCCACACCTGGCCGATCGATATCCCGTCCAGCTTCTTGCGGTTGCCGTAGATCAGCGCGACGATGCCGCGCGAAACGAACACGGCCGAGAACATCGACGTCAGGATGCCCAGGCAATGGACGACGGCGAAGCCGCGGATGGGTCCGCTGCCGAAGATCAGCAGCGCGATGCCGGCGATCAGCGTGGTCACGTTCGAATCGAGGATCGTGCCCCAGGCGCGTTCATAACCTGCCTGCAGCGCCGCATGCGGCGTGGCGCCCCAGCGCAGTTCTTCGCGGATGCGCTCGTTGATCAGCACGTTGGAGTCGATCGCCATGCCCAGCGCGAGCGCGATCGCCGCGATGCCCGGCAAAGTCAGTGTTGCCTGCAGCATCGACAGGATCGCGACCAGCAGCAGCAGGTTGAAGGACAGCGCGATGGTCGAGATCAGGCCCATCAGCATGTAATAAACGCACATGAAGATGGCCAGCACGATGAAGCCGTACTTCACCGAATTGAAACCCTTGTCGATGTTCTCCTGGCCGAGCGAAGGCCCGATCGTGCGTTCCTCGATGATTTCCAGCGGTGCCGCCAGCGCGCCGGCGCGCATCAGCAGCGCGATGTCGGTGGCTTCACGCGTCGTCATGCGGCCGCTGATCTGCACGCGTCCGCCGCCGATTTCCTCGCGGATCGCTGGTGCGGTGATGACCTCGGCCTTGCCCTTTTCGACCAGCACGATCGCCATCCGCTTGCCGACGTTGTCCCGCGTAAGTTCCTTGAAGATCCGCGCGCCGCTGCCGTCCAGATTCATGTGCACGGCAGGCTCGTTGTTGCGTTGGTCGAAGCCGGGCTGGGCGTCGTTGATCCGGTCGCCGGTCAGGACCACCTGGCGCTTGACCAACACTTTCTGGCCGCCGCGCTCGACGAAGAGGTCGCTGCCGAACGGCACGTTGCCGGCCAGCGCGGCTTCCAGCGCGCCCGGTTCCTCATTGACCATCCGGATCTCGAGCGATGCGGTGCGGCCCAGGATGTCCTTGGCGCGCGCGGTGTCCTGCACGCCCGGCAGCTGCACCACGACCCGTTCCGCGCCCTGCTGCTGGATGATCGGTTCGGCCACGCCCAGTTCATTGACGCGATTGCGCAGGATCTGGATATTCTGCTGGACCGCGCCTTCCTGGATGCGCTTTTGCGCCTCGGGCTTCAGCCCGGCGATGAGCAGCAGTTCGCCGCCGGTACCGTCGCCCTCGCGCAGCGCCAGGTCCGGATAGTTCTTCTCGATCACGGTCCGCGCCTTGGCCCGCTCCCCGCCGTCCTTGAAGCGCATCACCACGTTGCCGCCGTCGCGGACGATGCCGCCGTACTGGACCTTTTCGTTGCGCAGCAGCGAGCGGATGTCGGTCGTGTAGCGATCCCCGGCCTTGTCGAGAGCGGCCTTCATGTCGACCTGCAGCAGGAAATGCACGCCGCCACGGAGGTCCAGGCCAAGGTACATCGGCAGCGCGCCGATCGACGTCAGCCACTGCGGTGACGACGACAGCAGGTTGAGCGCGACGATGTAGTTCTCGCCGAGTTTTGCCTGGATGACATCCTTCGCCTTCAATTGCGTGTCCGTATCGGCGAAGCGAACCTTGATCCCCGTGGGGTCCAGTGCGGCGCCGCGATAAGGGATATTGGCGGCCTTGAGCGCGTCCTCGACCATGCCGAGCAGTGCCGTGTCGGCTTTTCCCTTAGCCGTGCTCACCTGCACTGCCGGCACTTCGGGAAAGAAGTTGGGGAGCGTGTACAGGATGCCGACGACCAGCGCGACGGCAATCAGGAGGTATTTCCAGAGCGGATAGCGATTCATGGCGAACAGCCGATATCAGGTGGGGTGCGCCGGCGCAATGGCGCGCGGGATCATGGGAGCCAAAGTCGGACCGGCTTGTTGGATTGCGTGCAGGCCGGCCGGGGAAGCAACGACGGCCGGCCTGAAGTCACAGCGCCTTGATCGTGCCCTTCGGCAGCAATTGCGCGATCGCCGCGCGCTGCACGCTGATTTCGACGTTGGGCGCGATTTCGACCGAAGCGTACTGGTCGGTCAGCTTGCCGATCCTGCCCACCAGGCCGCCGGCGGTGACGACTTCGTCGCCTTTTTGCAGCGCTTCCAGCATCGCGCGCGTTTCCTTGGCACGCTTCTGCTGCGGTCGGATCAGCAAGAAATAGAACACGACGAAGATGGCGATCATCGGCAGGAACGTCATCAGGTCGCCACCCGGGAATCCGCCGGGGGCTTGTGCGTAAGCGTTGGTGATGAACACGAAGGAGTCCTCCAGGGCCACGACCCCGAAGATCGGGTCGGCGTAAAGCTCACAATTCTACCATGCGACCCCTGTCCGCCTTGAATCGCGCCACGCAGGCCGGAAGGGCGTCCGCGGCGATGGCCTCCCGCAGGTCCGCCATCAACTGGTGGTAGTAGAACAGGTTGTGGATAGTCGCCAGCCGCGCGCCGAGAATTTCATTGACCCGGTTGAGGTGGTGCAGGTAGCCGCGGGAGAAGTTGCGGCACGCGTGGCAGCCGCAGGTGGCGTCCAGCGGCTCCGTATCGGACTTGTATCGCGCGTTGCGGATCTTGATGTCGCCGAAGCGCGTGAACAGCCAGCCGTTGCGCGCATTGCGCGTCGGCATCACGCAGTCGAACATGTCGATGCCGGCCACCACGCCAGCGACCAGATCCTCCGGCGTGCCCACGCCCATCAGGTAGCGGGGCCGGTCGGCGGGAAGCCGCGGAGCGACGTGGGACAGGACCCGGAGCATCTCTTCCTTGGGTTCGCCCACCGACAGGCCGCCGATGGCATAACCGTCGAAACCGATCCCGACCAGCCCCGCCAGTGACTCGTCGCGAAGGTCCTCGTACATGCCGCCCTGAACGATGCCGAACAGCGCGTTCGGATTGCCCTGGCCGTCGAATTCATCGCGCGAACGCCGGGCCCAGCGCAGCGAAAGTTCCATCGAATCGGCGGCTTCGTCGCGGGTCGCCGGATACGGCGTGCATTCGTCGAAAACCATCACGACGTCCGAATCGAGTGTGCGCTGGATCTGCATCGACAGTTCGGGCGACAGGAACAGCTTGTCCCCGTTGACCGGCGACGCAAAGGCGACGCCTTCCTCGGCTACCTTGCGCAGCGGCCCCAGGCTCCACACCTGGAAGCCTCCGGAATCGGTCAGGATCGGGCGATCCCAGCCCATGAATCGGTGCAATCCCCCGTGCGCAGCGATGACCGCCTGGCCCGGACGCAGCCAGAGATGGAACGTGTTGCCGAGGACAATCTGCGCGCCGAGTTCGACCAATTCGCGCGGCGCCATCGCCTTCACCGTGCCGTAGGTGCCGACTGGCATGAACACCGGCGTCGCGACGACCCCGTGCGCGAGTTCAAGCCGGCCGCTGCGGGCGGCCCCCGACGTGGCGAGGACGGTGAAGCGCATCTCGAGGACGCGATACGGGCCCGCGGCCGGCGGGCCGCGCGGCGGCTAGCGGTTGCCGAGCAGGCGTCGGCGCTGCGAGAACGCGGCGGCGAGGACCAGCAGCACAGTCAGTGCGAGGCCGCCGTCGGAAAGCGAGGGGATGCCCTTGACCGTGCCGCAGGAATTTGCCGCAAAGTCGAAGGCGTTTTTCCAGACCGTATAAAAATCGCCGGTAAAGTTGCCGTAGCCGGGGTCGACGCCGACGGCGTAGTCCGGCGCGATGCCGATCTGGACGACGCAGGTCGTGCCGGTCAGGCGATAGGCAATGGCGGGGTCCGGAAGGTTGCGTGCATTCAGCTCGGTCCAGTTGGCCAGGACGATGGTTCCGGGCTTGGCCTGGTTGCCTCCGGCGAAACCTCCTGTGGAACCTGACCCTGCGGACAGTGCGGTGACCCCTTGGGTCAATGCATGGGGCACGATGGTTGCCGCATTCAGGACCCGGGGACGATTGGGTTTGCCGGTAGCGTCGGTCGGGACGCCGGTTCCGTCGGTCGTATCGGGGTCGATCAATTCGAGCGCGCCCCAGCCACCGGGGGAGGGAATGACGATCAGCGCGGGGTTGGCCACATCACTGCGATCCTGATCGTAGAACGTGCCGAGAACAACCGGCCGGCCGGTGCCGGCAAAAGCAGCGACGACGTCACCGACCGCTTTCGAATTGATGAATCGGCCGTCCTCGAACACCAGCAACACGTCGAACGAGCCCATCAGCGAGGGAAATGTCGGCACGCCTGCGAACGTATCGACACCGGTGAACGTATGTGCAGGTATTTTGGCCGCGAAATCCGCTGCCGTTTCCACCGCGTATTTGTTGGACAGGACGCCCACCCGCGCAGCGTGCGCGGGTGGGGAGGCCACGACGGCTGCGCAAAGAGCGAATACTCCACACACCGCAGCCAATTGGCGGCCGACAAGCGAAGAAACGGTTTTCATGGAAATGCGGATTCCGTGTCCCGAATTGAAAGTCGGGCCGTTTTCCGCTAATAATTCAGTTGCCGTGAGAGTAGCGCGTTACCCCGATGTTGCCAAGACAATCCGGCCGGCAGAGGTCTCCGTACATCGGCTATGTTGTACTGGAACCGGACTTGGAGGCAAATGTCGCCAACCAGCGACGTTTATGAATCACGGGTGTCGGGCTTTGGCGTCAGTCGGCGCCGGCAACGGGCGCCCGCTCCAGCAGCATGGCATCGCCGTAACTGAAGAATCGGTATCTTTGCGCAATGGCGTGCGCGTACGCCGCGCGGATGTTGTCGTAGCCGGCAAACGCCGAAACGAGCATCAGCAGCGTCGATTTCGGAAGATGGAAGTTGGTCAGAAGCCGGTCGACGACACGGAAGCGAAAGCCCGGCGTCACGAACAGCGCCGTTTCTCCCGATCCGGCACGCAGGCCGCCGCCGGCGGCGGCCGATTCCAGCGCGCGCAGGCTGGTCGTGCCAACGGCAACGACGCGGCCGCCGCGCGCGACCGTCGCCGCCACGGCGTCCACCGTTTCCTGGGGGATCCGGTACCACTCCGTGTGCATTCGATGCAATGCGAGGTTCTCCGTCTTGACCGGGTGGAAGGTGCCCGCACCTACGTGCAGCGTGACGAACGCCCGCTCGACGCCGCCCGCGGCGATTGCCGCGAGCATCACCTCGTCGAAATGCAGGCCGGCCGTCGGCGCGGCAACCGCACCGGGTTCGCGCGCATATACCGTCTGGTAGCGGGTGGCGTCAGCGGTTTCCGGCCGCCGGGCAATGTAGGGTGGCAGGGGCATATCGCCATGCACTTCGAGCCACGAGGCGAGCGGACCGGTACCGGCGAATCGCAATCGTCGGAACCGGCCGTCGCAAGCGACCACGATGGCGCTTGCTTCGCCCGGCAGCCGCAGCGTGCCGCCGACGCCCGGAGGATGACTGGCGCGCAGCTGCACCCACGCCTCGTCATCCGCCGCGATTCGCTCGATCAGCAATTCGACCTTGCCGCCCGTGGGCTTCCACGCGAACACGCGCGCCCGGATCACGCGCGTGTCGTTGCAGACCAGCAGGTCGCCGGGCCGCAACAGTCGCGGCAGGTCCGCGAACCCCAGGTCCGCAAGCGATGCGCGGTTGACGTGCAGCAGGCGGCTGCCCGTTCGCGTTGGCGCAGGCGTTTGCGCAATCAGCTCGGCCGGCAGATCGAACGCGAAATCGGCGAGAGTATGGGCAGGCATGGGTCGGCGCAATGACGGGAGTGGCCGGAATCGCTGCGCGCCGCGCCTAGCCATCGCGCAACGTCCATACGTTTCACAAGCCTTTGGTGCCCGGAGTCGGAATCGAACCGACATGACCTTGCGGTCGAGGGATTTTGAGTCCCTTGCGTCTACCTATTTCGCCATCCGGGCGGCATGGGCGCGCACGGGGACCGGGTGCACCTGGCCACGATACGCCGCGCTGGGTCCGCGTGCTGCACGGGCCGCATTATCCTTCGAAACGCCTGTTCCGGGCGCAATTGGCCTGCCGCTTGCGCGCGCCGCGGTCAAATGTGCGCGAAGGCGAGCGCGGCGACCACCAGGCTGCCGATGCCCGCGCCATAGGCCATCCATTGCAGCCACTTCTGGCGCGTGAGCAGGGTGATCGCCGCGAGCGCTATGGCGATCTGGATCAGCGCCATCGACTGCGCCCAGCGGTGGTGGAGGTGCATCGACTCCTCGCTCTTGCCGTCCGCTTCGCGGCTGGCCTGTTCCAGCGCCTTGGCGTCCGCCATGATCTTTTCCTTTTCCTTCTTGTAGCGCTCGACCTCCGTGCGATAGTCGTCCGCGACCTTGCCGGTGGTGAGCGTCGCGCCCAGTTCCGCCAGATTCTGCTTGTTGCTCTTGGCCTGGTAGAAATTCCACTGATCCGATGCCTCGGTCTTCTTGATCGCCGCCTCGTTCTTGTACAGCAGCGCGGCGTTTTGCGTGGCGCCGCCCTGGTAGCTGATCAGCGCGCCTACCGTGGCCAGGATGGCGGTCATCACGGCAACGCGCGCGGCGAAGCGATCGCCCGAATGCGCCTGATGTTCGACCTGGTGGTCGTGCGGGCCGTGCACGTGGAAACCTTCCGACATGATCTGTTCCCCTGGAGTTGCGGTTGACGTGAAACGCGCCATGAGCGGTCAGCGGCGCTCGTAGGTCACGAATGCGTAGGCGAATCCTTCCGGCGCGAGATGCTCGTCCCGAGCCGTTTCGCGCCACGACGATGCGTCGAATTCGGGAAAGTGCGTGGCGCCGGCAAAGTCCCGGTCGATCCGCGTGCAGTGAAGCGTGGTCGCACGCGGCAAGGCAAGAGCATACAGTTCACCGCCGCCGATGCAGAACACCGGTGCCGGCCACGTGGCCGCGCGCAGCGCTTCGTCCAGCGAGGACGCCACCCGTGCCCCATCCGCCGCGTAGTCCTGCTGCCGGGTGACGACGATGTTCTGCCGTCCGGGCAGCGGGCGGCCAATGGATTCCCACGTCTTGCGCCCCATGATCACCGAATGGCCGGTAGTCAATGCGCGGAAGCGCTGGAGGTCAGCGGGCAGGCGCCATGGCAGCGCGTTGCCGTCGCCGATGACGCCGTTCCTTGCCACCGCGGCGATCAGCGCGAGTGCTGTCATAATGGCGCGAATTATAACGGCTGTCGAACGCCTACTTCGCGTGTACTACCCGCGCTCCTTCCTCAAGTTCATCCTGCTGGGCTTCCTGCTCGTCAGCCTGCCGCTGCTCTATGCACTCGGCGAATTGATCTATTCGCTCGATCGCCTGGCCTCGGAGAGCCGGCAGG
>Ga0209048_10005279_pt1 | contig 12215 bp, 9 predicted proteins | sample FrelakmetCRP12CR_FD_187146 | JGI IMG/M metagenome (GOLD analysis project Ga0209048, IMG submission 187146) | Freshwater lake sediment microbial communities from the University of Notre Dame, USA, for methane emissions studies - CRP12 CR (SPAdes)... | ecosystem: Environmental > Aquatic >... | reverse complement strand
CCAGGCCGGCCTTGCGTAGCCTGGCCACGACCTGCTCGAGGTAGGCCAGCGGCAGCCCTTCGGCCTCGGCGATCGCCTTGAGGCTGGTGGGGTGCTCGGGCGACTGGCGTCCGAGCTCGACCATCAGCCGGACTCCGTACTCGGCTTTGGAGGAGAAGATCACGTGATAAATCCTACCAGCGCGGTTGGTATAGCTGAAGCCCGAGACTCGGTGGATTGGTTGCTTGCCTCACAGACTGGCGACATCTGCCACCAACTCCAATAGGATTGGCCGCGGACCGAGGGCTGCACGACGGGGGAGCTATGGCTGTGGACAGGCGCAGGGTCAGGTCGGATCGTGGATGACGCGATGCCGCCGGCGCTGGCATCCTCGGCCGACGTGGCCGAGGTGGCGGCGGTCGCCCGTGCCGCCGGACGACTCGGGATCGACACCGAGTTCATGTCGGAAGGTCGCTACCGCGCCCTCCTGTGCCTGGTGCAGGTCGCGGTCGATGACCCGAGCGCGGAGAACGGCCCCCGGATCATCCTGATCGACTCGATCCGCGGCGACGTCGAGGTCACCCGTCTCGCCGCCCTGCTCGCCGATCCCGGCATCGAGATCGTGCTCCACGCCGGCCGCCAGGACGTGGCAATCCTGCGCCGGGCCTGGAAGACCGAGCTGACGAGTATCTTCGACACCCAGATCGCCGCGGGGTTCGCCGGCGCCAGCGCCCAGTCCGGGTACGGGAACCTGCTCGGCTCGATGCTCGGCCGCCGAGTCGGAAAGACCGCCAGCTACACGCGCTGGGACGTGCGGCCGCTCACCGCCGAGCAGCTCAGCTATGCGGCCGAGGACGTCGCCCACCTGCTCGAGCTCTCGGACGAGATCCAGCGACGCCTGCTGGAGAGCAGCCGGCTGGAGTGGGCCCGTGAGGAGTGCCGGCGGCTGGAGGCCGCGACCGATGAGCGCGACCCGGACACGGCCTGGGAGCGCCTGCCCCGCGTCGGCCAGCTCGATTCCCGCTCGCGGGCGGTGGCCAAGGAGCTCGCCGCCTGGCGCGAGCGCACGGCCTCGAGCGAGGACCGCCCGGTCAGCTCCGTGCTCGCGGATCCGGCCCTGGTCGAGATCGCCAAGCGACGGCCGGCGAACAACCACGGCCTCGAGCACATCCGCGGCGTGCATCCGTCGGGCATCAAGCGCCGCGGCGAGGCGATCATCGCCGCGATTGCGCGCGGCCTCGAGGCATCGCCGATCCCGCGCGACGAGCGCCGGGGCGTGTCCGATCCCGCCGACGCGCCGCTGATCGCGCTGGCCGAGGCCCTCCTGCGCGCGCGGGCGATCGACGCCGGCCTCGCCTACGAGCTGATCGCCTCGCGCTCCGAGCTCGATCTCATCGTCGCCGCGGCGCGGCGCGGCGACCCCGAGCCACCGGTGCGCACACTCAGCGGCTGGCGCCGCGAGCTGGTCGGCGTGGACCTCCGCGACCTCCTGGCCGGGCGCAGCGCGGTCGTCGTCGGGCGCGGGCGTCGGCTGGAGCTGACCCCCGCAATGACCCGCGCTCAGGCTGAGACCGACGCTAGGTGGGACCCAGCTCCATCATCAGCGACATCGTCGGGACACGAGCGAACATAGCCCGGGAGAGCGCCAGCTCGATCACCCCGGAGCGGTGGATCCAGCCGAAATCGAGGCCCTTCAGGTCGCCGTAGGCGGTCGAGTAGCTGAGGTGGATCTTCTGACCCGGTGAGTCGGCCGCGAGCTCGTCCCCGGTGTCGGCGTGCGCCCAGGTCCAGCCATTTGCGTACAAGGTCTGGCGCTCGAGCCTCACGAGCTCGCCCGAGGTGCTGAGCCCTGGCGCGGTGACGACCATCTCGACCGCGCAGTAGGCGTTCGCGCCCGAGTCGCACTGCCGGACCTGGGTGACCACGTGGCTGCCGGTGACGAGCGGCAGCGCGCTCGCCTGCGGACTGCGCGTGGCCCCCTGCCCACCACAGCCCGCGAGCACCGTCGCGAGCACCAGCAGCAGGCCCATGGGTCTCGCTGCCGCACGTCGAGACGGCCGAGAGTCTCTTACAGTTCCGCCGGTCATGGGATGCAGCGCAAGCGTAGCCGAGCTCCCGAGGCCCAGCCCCCGGCGGCCGGGCTGCCGGGACGCGAGCCGCGCGTGACTGCCGCCCGCTACGCCCTCGGCATCCTCGCCCTGGCGATCACGGTCGGGGCCCTGGCCACCACGGCACTGGCTCTGCGGCGCCGGTTTCTCCCCGCGTGGGAGGGAGCCCCGGCGCGCCTGAGCGAGATCGTGCTGGGACTCGCGGTGATGACCGCGATCCTCGAATTGCTCGGCACGGTCGGCCTGTTCCGGCTCGTCCCAATCGTCCTCGTCACCGTGGCCACGGCCGCGGTGACGGCACGGGCAACGCGGGGAGCCGGCGCCCGGGACGCCGGCTCGCGGGACGCGGGAGCGCGGGACGCGGGAGCGCGGGACGCGGGAGCGCGGGACGCGGGAGCGGCGGACAAGCGCGGCGTCAGCTCCCGCGCCCAGATCGCCATCGCCGCCGCCGTGACCGCAGCCGTGATGGCCGAATGGGCGGTTCCCACCCTCAGCTCCTACGACATCGGCATCCGTGCTTTCGACTCGCTCTGGTACCACCTGCCCTGGGCAGCATCGTTCGCGCAGACCGGCCACATCGCCACGCTGCGGTTCACCGACGTCGAGTACCTGACGGCGTTCTACCCGGCCGGCGCCGAGCTCGTGCACGGCCTCGGGATCGTCCTTCTGGGTCGCGACACGCTGTCCCCGGCGCTCAACCTGTTCTGGCTCGGCCTGGTGCTGCTCGCGGCGTGGTGCATCGGCCGCCCGCGGGGACTCGGAGCGCTCACCACGTGCGGCGCCGCGCTGGCCATGGCGACGCCGATGATGCGCTTCTCGCAGGCCGGCAGTGCCGCCAACGACGTCGCCGGCGTGTTCTTCCTGCTGGCCGCGATCGCCGTGTTCGTCAACCTGCGCGAGGACGACGGACGCGCGGCGCTGGCTCTGGCCGCGCTCTCGGCCGGGCTCGCGGTCGCAGTCAAGCTGAGCCTGCTGGCGCCGGTCCTGGCGCTCACCGTCGGTGTCGTCGTGCTGCGGGCGCCGCGGCGCCGGACGGCGGCGCTGTGGATCGCCGGCCTCGCGGTCGGCGGCGGCTACTGGTATCTGCGCAACCTGATCGCGGTGGGCAACCCGTTGCCGTGGCTGAGCCTCGGCGTGCTGCCGACGCCGGACCCGCCGCTCCAGCAGCACACCGCGTTCTCGGTCGCCCACTATCTGACCGACGCACACATCTGGACCCGCTACCTCCAGCCCGGACTGGCCGACGGCCTCGGACCGTGGTGGCAGCTGATCCTGGCCGCGGCCGTGATCGGGCCGGTCGTGTGCGCGCTCGGCTCCGACCGAACGGTCCGCATGCTGGGACTCGTCGCCCTGGCCGCGATCGTCGGCTATCTGCTCACGCCCGAGAGCGCCGCCGGTCCGGCCGGCGCTCCGTCGGGCTTCGCCTTCAATCTGCGCTACGCCGCGCCGGCGCTGACGCTCTCGCTGGTCACGCTTCCGCTCGCGCCGGCGCTCGACGGTCCCCGGCGCCGGCTGGCGACGCTGCTCGTGCTCCTCGCCGCGCTGGTCGCGACGGTGGTGCAGGCGCGGCTGTGGCCTGGGGCGTACATCGCCGGCGCGGTCCTCGTCGGCGTCCTGGTGGGGGCCGTCGCGCTCGTGCCCTGGCGCCGTCTGGGCGCGCCACTCGCGGGTCCGGGGGTTCGCTCGGCAGCGCGCGCGGTGCTCGTCGCCGGGCTGATCCTGCTGGCCGGAGCCGCCGCGGCCGCCGGCTACGGCGGACAGCGCCACTACCTGCGCGGACGCTACGCCTACCAACCCGGCGTCTCGTCGCTGTCGACGCTGTGGGCGTGGTTCCGCTCCGTCCACGATCAGCGCGTCGCACTCGCCGGGACGTTCGGCGGCTTCTTCTCCTATCCCCTGTTCGGCCTCGACGGATCCAATCGGGTGCAGTACATCGGTCGCCGGGGGCCACACGGCTCGTTCACTCCGGTGACCTCGTGCGCCGAGTGGCGGCGGCTGATCGACGCCGGCGCCTATCGCTACGTGGTCACGACACCGGGTCGCGACCCGTGGCACCCCCGGACCCTGTTGCCCTCACCGGAAGCGGCCTGGACCGCGTCCGACCCCGCCGCGCGCCTCGTGTTCAGCCACCGGGCGCTGGGGCGACAGATCTCCGTCTACCGGCTGTCCGGACCGCTGAACCCTGCCGCCTGCCGCTGAGCGGCGCGACGCTCGGCCTGCCGTACGTAGGCCGACTCGACCAGCGCGCAGACCTCCGCGGGCTCCCGCGCGACGTGCAGCAGATCGAGGTCGGCGGCGTCGACGCGGTGCGTCGAGAGGGCCCGCAGGCGCAGCCACTCGAGCAAGCCCTCCCATTCACCGTCGCCGAGCAGGATCACCGGGAAGTGGCGGATGGTCGCGGTCTGGATCAGCGTCAGCGCCTCGAACAGCTCGTCCAGCGTGCCGAAGCCGCCCGGTCCGATCACGAAGGCGCACGCGTAGCGCACGAACATCACCTTGCGCGCGAAGAAGTGCCGGAAGCGCAGCCCGATGTCGACATAGTCGTTGAGCCGCTGCTCATGCGGCAGCTCGATGTTGCAGCCCACCGACAGCGCGTCTGCCTCACGGGCGCCCCGATTGGCCGCCTCCATCAGGCCGGGGCCACCGCCGGTGATGATCGCGTAGCCCGCCCGGCCCAGCGCGCCGGCGACGTCGCGCACGAGCGCGTAGTCAGGATGGTCGGGCGGCGTCCGCGCGGATCCGAACACGGTCACCGCGCGCGGCAGCCCGGCCAGCGCGGAGAAGCCGCTCGCGAACTCGGCCGCGATCTCCCTGACGCGGCCGGCATCGGCGAGGCGCACCTCCGGCGGCTCGTCGCCGAGCCACAGGAGCAGCTCCTCGTCGAGCGTCAGCGGCCGCGGGCCGGCTTGCTCGCCCATGCTCATGGCTGAAGCGTAGGCGGCGGCCCGGAGCCTCACGTCCGAGCGCCGGCGGCCGGCACGCGCCGGTCCCGGGGTGGCGGTTACTCTGCGGGGGACGTGAGTCCGACCAGCGAGCATCTGCAGGATCCCGAGCTGCTCGGGACCGAGTGGGACCTGAGCCCGCTGGTCGACGGCGACGGAGATGCAGGCGTCGAGCGCGAGCTCGACGAGGCCACGTGCCGCTCGGAGGACTTCGCCCGCGCGCACGCCGGCAAGATCGCCGAGCTCGATGCCGCCAGTCTCGCCGCGGCCATGCACGAGCTGGCCGAGGTTCACGAGCTGGTCGGCAAGGCCGGCTCCTATGCCTCCCTGCGCTTTGCCACCAACACGGCCGATCCCGCCCGCGGCGCCCTGCTGCAGCTCGTGCAGGAGCGCGCGACGGCGATCGAGACCATGCTGCTGTTCTTCGAGCTCGAGTGGGCGGCGCTCGACGAAGAGCGGGCGGACGAGCTGCTGGCGCACGACGGACTCAACTTCTGCCGCCACTACCTGCGCAGCGTCCGGCGCTACCGGCCCCACCTGCTCTCCGAGCCCGAGGAGAAGGTGCTGGCCGAGAAGGCGATCTCCAGCCGCAGCGCCTGGGGCCGTCTGTTCGGCGAGCTCACGGCCGCGCTCGCAGTGGAGCTCGGCGAGGGCGAAGACGTCTCACTCGACGTCGCGCTGAGCCGGCTCCAGTCCCCGGAGCGCGAGGTCCGCCGCCGCGCCGCCGAGGCCGTCACGACGGCGCTCGAGCCCGGTCTGCGCACGCGCGGCTTCATCTACAACACGCTCGTTCACGACAAGGCGGTTGACGATCGGCTGCGCAACTACCCGCACTGGCTGGCCAGCCGGAACCTGTCCAACGAGGCCTCCGACGAATCGGTCATGGCGCTGATCGGAGCGGTGCGTGGCCGCTACGACATCCCCCAGCGCTGGTACGCGCTCAAGGCCAAGCTGCTCGGCCTGCCGAAGCTGGCCGACTACGACCGCGCCGCGCCGGTCCTGCCCGAGGACGTCACCCTCAGCTTCACCGAGGCCCGCGAGCTCGTGCTCGACACCTACAACTCGTTCTCGCCCGAAGCCGGTCGGATCACCCGCCGCTTCTTCGACGAGCACTGGATCGACGGGCCCGTCCGGCCCGGCAAGCGGGGCGGGGCGTTCTGCTCCTACACGGTGCCGAGCGTCCATCCCTACGTGATGCTCAACTTCACCGCCACTCGGCGCGACGTGCTGACGATGGCGCACGAGCTCGGCCACGGCCTGCACGCGGCGCTCGCGCAGCCGCAGGGCGTGTTTCACCAGTCGACGCCGCTCACGCTCGCCGAGACGGCGTCCGTGTTCGGCGAGGCACTCGTGTTCGGGCGCATGCTGAACGACGCCGACAGCCCCCGTGCGCGGCTCAGCCTGCTGACCGAGCGCCTCGACGGCGCCGTGGCCACCGTGTTCCGGCAGATGGCCATGAACCGCTTCGAGCACCTGGTCCACACGCGCCGACGGGCCGAGGGCGAGCTGTCGGTGGACCGCATCAACGAGCTCTGGACCGAGACCCAGGTGGAGCTGCTCGGAGACGCGGTCGAGGTGACCGACGGCTACCGGATGTGGTGGTCCTACGTGCCACACTTCATCAACACGCCCGGGTACGTGTACGCCTATGCCTACGGCCAGCTGCTGGCCCTGTCGGTCTATCGGCGCTACGTCGAGGAGGGCGAGACGTTCGTCTCCCGGTACCTCGAACTGCTCGCGGCCGGCGGCTCGCGCAGCCCCGAGGAGCTGGCGGCGATCGTCGGCATCGACCTCGCCGACCCCTGCTTCTGGGACGCCGGGCTCACGCTCGTGGAAGAGCAGCTGACCGCGGCCGAAGCGGCCGCCGACGCGCTCGAGGACTAGCCGGACCTTCCGACCCGGCTACGGGCGCCTGAAGGGTCGCCAGCACGACGTCACCGGCCGAGACGCCGCAGTCGCCTCGGCGTGCGGGGGCCGACCATCAGGCGTGGCCGCCGGCGCTACGCCGACGAGCCGGCGTCATGCATCAGCTTGCCCACCGGCACCGCGGTGAGGTGCTGCGCATCGAGCGCCGAGCGGAGCTCTGACAGCAGCGGGTCCAGCTGCGAGGCGCTGGCGACCGAAAGCTCGACCACCTCGCCGGCGTGGAGCGTGCCGACCGCGTCCCCGTGGTCGAGCCGCACGGCACCGGCGACCGGCAGTCCTCCGGCGCCGTGAGCGAGCAGCCATTGACCGACACTCGGGCCGCGCGAGGCGTACAGGAAGTGCCTCGTGTAGCCCATCGAGGAGATCAGGCGGTGCAGCTGCGCCCGCGTGCCGAGCCACCGCACGAGGCCGCCGGTCGGCAGCCGCGGGACGGCCTGATCGCCGAGGCGCACGATGCCCAGCTCGGACGCCGACGGCGCATGGTCGAGCGCGAACGAGACGCGCATGCCGCTGGCCAGCAGCGCGCTGGCGAGCGCGGGTTCCTGGCCCGACGGCGCGTCGACGAGCACGCCGACCTCGGGCCGGGTGGTCTCCACCGCAGTCGTGGGCCGGATGTGCGCGAAGTGGGACACGAAGCTGTAGGAGGCGCCGGTGGTGAGCGTCCAGGCGGCGAGCGCGCAGGCGGCCACCGTCGTCGTCGCCGCGCGGGCCGCGCGCAGGCGCCAGGCCGCGACCGGTGTCGCGCGCCGCTCCTCGGTGAACACGAGCGAGGCGGTCGAGGGCCGCAGCGCGAACGATCCGTCGGGCTCGGGGTGGCTCGCGAGCGCCCGCTCGATCGCCGGTCCGAGGTCGGCGCGCTGGCGCGCCACCTGGGCCAGCCCGAAGCGCTCGAACGCGGCGTTGCTGGCCCGCACGTGCCCGACGCCGAAGCCGAACGACACCACCGGGCAGCCGCGGATGATCGCCTCGAGCACCGTCAGGCCGGCGGAGGAATGCACGAGCGCGTCTCCGGCCGCGAGCACATCGCCCATCCGGTCGGTGAAGCCCATCAGCCGGAGCCTCGGCTGGTTCGGGTACTGCTTGGCCAGGCGGGCCCGCAGCTTGTCGTTGCGGCCACACAGCGCGAGGACGATCGCGTCGGGCACCTCGAGCGCCACCTCGACCGCCTCGACCAGGTTTCCGACCCCCCAGCCGCCGCCGGAGACGACGATCACCTGAGCGTCGGCGGGCAGACCCAACTCGTGGCGAGCGTCCTTGCGCGAGCGCGGAACCAGGAACCCCGGCGAGGTGGGCGGCTTGGCCCAGCGCACGCTGCCGGGGCCGGCGATGTGCTCGACCTCTTCGACCGATTCGGGGTGGGTCACGAAATGCAGGTCGATCCCCGGGTGGGCCCAGAAGCGCAGCCCGGCCAGGTCGGTGATCGATGAGAAGCACGGCACCGACAGCTTGCCCTTGCGGCGGAGCTCGCCCAGGATCGCCGTCACACCGGGATAGGTGGAGACGATCACGTCCGGGTCGTGCGCCTTGATCAGACGCATCAGGCCGCGGCGGCCGAACATGTACAGCAGGCGCTGGGAGAGCCACCGCGCCGGCGCGAAGTTCATGAACAGCCAGTACTGGAAGTCGAACAGCCACGGCAGCCAGACAAACATGAAGGCCGAGTTCTCGCGCAGGACCTTGGTCAGCAGCGGCCCCATGGCCGGCAGTCCGTTGACGATCGAGACGCGGGCGTCCGGGTCCTCATCGGCGAACTCGCGGGCCACCGCGCGGGCCGGCAGATCGTGGCCCTCGCCGATGTCGGCCGAGATCAGCAGCACCTTGCGGGGCGGCGCCTCGGCGTCGGGCTCCTCGATCGGCAGCGGCGGCAGAGCGGCCTGCTCGGCGGCGATCGCCGCCTGCTCGCGACGCCAGCCGACGTAGCGGCGCACGCCCTCGGAGAAGGGCGTCGCGGCCGTCCAGCCGAGCTCGCGCGCGGCGCGCTCGCTGTAGACGAGCTTGCCCCCGAAATCACCCGGCCGGGCCGGCATGTGCACGATCTCGACGTCGCCGATGATCTCCTTGACCGTCTCGGCGATCTGCTTGATCGTCACCGTCTCGTCGCTGGCCAGGTTGTAGACCCGGTTGAGCGCGACCTCGTCAAGCCCGGCGGCGACGCCGTCGGCGAGATCCTCGACGTAGACGAAGCGGCGCGATTGGCTGCCGTCGCCGGCGAGCGTCAGCGGCTCGCCCTTGAAGGCCTTGTTGACGAACGCCGGGATGACCGCCGCCTCACGCGCGCGGGGACCGTAGGGGATCCCGAAGCGCAGGATCGTGTAGTCGATCCCGTACAGCTCCTGGTAGGCCTTGCAGTACAGCTCGCCGGCGAGCTTGGTGCTCGTGTAGAGGTGGCTGGGCGGCGGCAGCAGCGTGTCCTCGTCGACCTCCTCGCCCGCGCAGTCGGAGTACACCCAGATCGTGCTCGCGTAGACGATCCGCTTGACCCCGGAGCGCCGGGCGGCCTCGAGCACCGTGACCGTGCCGCGGGCGTTGACCCGCTCGGCGTCCTCGGGCTCCGCGTGGACGTCGTTGACGTCGGCCACGGCGGCGAGGTGGGCCACCGCGTCACAGCCCTGCAGGGCCCGCTCGAGCGCCTCGCGGTCGGTGATCGAGCCGAGCACCGTCTCCACGCTCCCGGGCTCGTGCCACGGCGACGGGCGCAGGTCGTAGATCACGGGCTCGTAGCCCCGCAGTCGCAGCTTGTCGACAACGTGCGAGCCGATGAAGCCCGATCCGCCGGTAACCAGAACCCTCATGCCTTGGAACCCACCCTGCTCGTTCGACATCGTCACGCCACCCCGTCCGGCCGGTAGTACAGCGGAACGCAGGAATGGTTTCGCGCCACCCAGTCGGTGTTCGGCAGATCGACGTCGTGACCCATGATCCGATGGCACGGCTCGTCGTAGACGCGGCCGGTCGACTTCTCCAGCCAGTCGAACACGATGTACTTGTAGAGGCCCGAGGTCATCCCCGCGGGCAGCTCCAGCCGGGCCGGGTTGACCGGGTCCAGATGGGTGCGGGCGACCGCGTTCTTCCACGCCACGATCTCGGGCAGCCGCTCGATCTGGATCAGGCCGAGAGCGGCCGTGAATTCGCTCATGCGGAAGTTGAGCCCGGCGATCTCGTACTTCGGCTTGCTGTAGTTGCGGTACAGCCGCGCGTGCTCGAGCACCTCGGAACGGCTGCTCACGAGCACGCCGCCCTCGCCGGTGGAGATCGTCTTGGTGGCGTACAGCGAGTACACGCCGGCGTCGCCGTAGGTGCCGGGCCGGCGCCCGTTCCAGCTCGCACCGTGCGCGTGGGCGCAGTCCTCGATCAGGAAGATCCCGTGCTCGCGGCAGTAGTCGGCGATCGCCTCGACCTCGAACGCGATGTGGCCGCCGATGTGCACGAGCAGCGCCGCCTTGGGCTTGTAGCGCTCGGCCTTGGCCTCGAAGTCGCGGAAGGACATGCAGAGGTCGTCCCGGTTGCAGTCGACGAACTGCACCTGCGCGCCGGCCCGGACCGCGGCGAGCGGCGTCGCCATGAAGGTGTTCGACGGGCACAGCACCGTCTCCCCCGCGACCCCGGCGAAGTCGAGCGCGGCGAGCGCCCCGCCGGCCCAGCTCGAGCACGCCACCGCGGGCACGTCGTTGTGCGCCTCCCAGGCCGACTCGAAGCGGCTCTGCATGTCCGCCTCCGACCAGCGGTTGGAATCGAGCACCTCATCGATCAGGGCATGCAGGCCAGCTCGATCACGTTGATCGAACCCGATCGCGAAGCTCGCGAAGTCAGGCGCGCTCGGCTCGGGCACGCTGTGTCTGGAAGCGGTAGTCATGTTCTCGGCGGCATGCGAGGCTGCAGCAAGCGGCGCCATCCAGCCGGCCAAGCGCCAACCCCGCGTGCAGTTCGCCATCGTCTCAGGCGTCGTGCGCACTGATAAGCCTGTCAGACAGGCAGGACGCTAGCGGTTTCGGATCGTTTCAGCTCTGCCAGGATCAGCGGCAGGGCCTGTGCCGTGCGCTCGTGCGAGCGGCGGGAGGAGTAAAAGTCCGCGTCGTGCAGGAGAATCACGTCGCCCGGAGCGAGATCCCGGGTCGCGCGGGCGGCGATCCGGCCCGGAGTTGTGAGCTTTCGCCAATCCTTGCCCCAGCGCGACCACAGCAGCGGCCGGAAGTGCTGCCGGGCGAACGCCAGCCCGGCGGCACTGTAGATCCCGAACGGCGGCCGGTGCAGCGCCGGCGAGACGCCGGTCGCGTCCTCGATCGCCGCGGCGCCGCGGGTCAGATCGCTTTCCACCTCGGCCGCCGACAACCGCAGTTGCAGCCGGTGCCGGTACCCGTGCAGGGCCACGGCGTGACCGGCGGCGGCCACCTCGGCCGCCAGTTCCGGCCGGCGCTGCACCTGCTCGCCGATCATGAAGAACGTCGCCCGCGCGCCCTCGCGCGCGAGGATCTCGAGCATCGCCGGCGTTCCGTGCGGATGCGGCCCGTCGTCGAACGTGATCGCCACCCCCGCCCGGTCCTCGAGCCGGCGCGGGATGCCGAGCCCGCGGGCGAGCGAGGGCACTACGGGTGCGAGGGCATGACTGAGCACGCGAGGATCATCGCGGACCTGGTGTAGAACCGACTCGTGCGCCCTGATCTCGACTACTGGCTTGCCGACCCGGCCGTGGGGGTGGCCCACCGCCGCGAGGCACGGGTCGCTCCCGACGAACTGTGGAGTGCCGCGCGCGAGGTGCGCCTGTCCGACACACGCACGCTCGGGCACCTCGTGCGCTGGCGGATTCCCGGGCTCACGCCCGACCTCGCGTTCGACACCCTGTTTCGCAGCGCCCCGTTCGCCGTCCTGTGCGACGACGACGGCGCGCTCGTCTCGGGGCTCGTGGGCCGGATCTGGACGCTCCGCCGCGACTACCCGGAGCTCGACGATCCCGAGGAGTTCCGCCACTGGTCAGCTCGCGGCACCGTGCGGGTGATGCTGGCGAGCTGGGTCGAGTCGCAGGCGGGCGGCGCGGCGCTGTTCTCCGAGGCCCGGATCGCGCCGGTCGACCGCGAGGCCCGGCTCGGATTGGCTGCCGTGCGCCCGCTGATCGCGGCCTCCCAGCACCTGGTCGCCAGCGAGGGCATCGAAGCGGCGGTTCGCCACGCCGAGCGGAGCTATCGTCGCGCCCGGAGATGACCGCCCGCGCGTCGCACCCTGCCGCTGGTCGGACTCTCGAGCGCGCCGACCGTCAGCTACACGA
>Ga0209048_10005278_pt1 | contig 12215 bp, 15 predicted proteins | sample FrelakmetCRP12CR_FD_187146 | JGI IMG/M metagenome (GOLD analysis project Ga0209048, IMG submission 187146) | Freshwater lake sediment microbial communities from the University of Notre Dame, USA, for methane emissions studies - CRP12 CR (SPAdes)... | ecosystem: Environmental > Aquatic >... | reverse complement strand
GCGCAGGTGACGCAGGAGGAGGGGCCAAGCCTCATCTACCGCGAGGACCAGCAGCGCTATGTCCCGGTCAAGTTCTCGGTGCGCGGGCGCGACCTCGCCTCGACCATCGACGAGACCCGGGCGGCCATCGAGAAGTCGGTGCGTCTTCCCTACGACACCCACCTGGAGTGGGCCGGCGAAATCAATGAACTGAAGGAGACGAACGAGCGTCTGAATGTCATCGTCCCGCTCACCGTCCTGCTCATCGCCTTCCTGGTCTACACCTCGGTGAAGAGCTGGGTGGACACGCTCATCGTCCTGGTCGGGCTTCCGGTGGCCATCAGCGGCGGGGTGCTCGCGCTCCTGGTCAGTGGCACCAACTTCTCCATCTCCGCGGCCATGGGCTTCATCTCCATCTTCGGCATCGCCGTGCAGGACGCACTGATTGTCGTGACCTACGCCCAGCGGCTGTGGGCGGAGGGCCACAGCGTCGAGGAGGGCGCTCTGCTGGCGGCGGAGCGCCGGCTGCGCCCGGTGCTGATGACGACGTCGGTGGCGATGCTCGGACTCACGCCGGCCGCGCTCTCGCACGGCATCGGCTCCGAGACCCAACGCCCGCTCGCCATCGTCGTCATCGGCGGGGCCCTCATCCTGGCGGTGGTGCCGCGCCTGTTGCAGCCAGCGCTGCTGGTGCTGGCCCATCGGCGGAGGGAGCCGGCCCCGGGGACGGGCGCAGCCAGACCTCCGCTCGAGCCGGCAGCGGCGCCCTGACGCCTCAGCGCAGGTCGTCTTTGAGGAGTTCCATCATCACGCCGTCGTGCCACTGGCCGTCAGCGCCGCGCTCGTACTGCCGCATCACGCCCACCCGACGGAAGCCCGCCTTCTCATAGGCGCGAATGGCGCGGAGGTTCTCCGCGGCCGGGTCAATCACCACGCGGTGGTGCCCGCGAGACTGGAAGAGGTGCCGCGCCAGGCCCTTCACCGCCTCGCTGCCCAGGCCCTGCCCTTGCCAGGAGGAGGCGAGGAAGAGGTCCAATCCGGCATGCCGGTAGCTCGGGTCGGTCATCTCATAGAATTGAATGGCGCCGATGGGACGCCCTGCATGCTCAATGGCGAGCACGGTAATGTCCTCCCGCCCGAGGAGGGCCCGGCGAGCTTCCGCCTCGTCAAAGCCGGGCCACCAGCGGGCCACCTCCGGCTCCCGAAGGACGGCGACGAGGCTCGGGAGGTCGGCCTCCTCGAGTTCCCGCAGGACCAGGCGCTCGGTGCGGATGGACGCAGCCATTCGTCGTTTTCATGGTACCGCAAAGGCGGCCAGGCAGCGCCCGTCGGGCCCCGGGGCAAGCCGCCTCGCCCGCTTGGGGCTAGAGTCCCCAGGCTGAGAGGAGGCGGGTATGTCCAACGGGTTCAAACTGTCCACCGTGGTTCCGGCCCAGCCCGAGACCGTCTACCGTGCGTGGCTCGACCCCCGGAGGCATGCGGCCTTCACCGGCGGCGGCCTGGCCACGTCCGAGGCCCGCCCGGGAGGGGCCTTCTCGGCGTGGGAGGGCTACATCCAGGGAACCTACTTGGTGCTCGAGCCGGGCGAGCGCATCGTCCATGCCTGGCGCACCACCGACTTCCCCGCCGGCGCTCCGGACTCGCGGGTGGAAGTCTTATTCGAAGCGGCGCGCGGCGGGACGCGGCTGACGGTGGTGCACGCACAGATTCCCTCCGGGCAGGAGGGCGATTACCAGGCCGGCTGGTCCGCCTTCTACTTTCGACCGATGAAGAAGTACTTCCAGACGGCCGCGAAGTCAGGGCCCGCCAGCCGTCGCCGCAAGGTCAAGGCCAAGCCCGCAGCGGCGGCGCGCCGGGGCGCCAAGGGCCCAGCGCGCAAGAAGGCGCGGCGGTCGCGGTAGGACTCTCCCCGGGCACCCGGCCGCGCGGCCCAGCAGGGCCCCCCGGGGGTTGGGCTTCAGGCGACGGTGTGCAGACGTGGACTGCTCAGCGCCAGCACCGCGCCGGTGACGAGCGCCAGCAGCTTGAGGACTTCCAGCACGCCGTAGGCCGTGTGCGGGTTGGCGCCAGTGGGGACGCCACCGGAGATGACGGTCTGGGCGCGGGCGTCGAGGACCGGAAACAGGAGCCCCATCTGCACGAGCAGAATACCGCCGCCGACGGCCAGGCAGACCCACGCCCAGCGGGGCACCCGGCCAAGCAGGGCCGTTCCCAGGGCGAGCGCGGCCAGGCCCGCCTGGACCCACTGGGAGGCGGCAAAGACGGTGCGCCCCACGTCAAAGGCCACGGTGCGCGTGAGTGTCGGGGCGCGGAACTTCACCGGGGCCTCGATGAAGGAGATGCCGATGACGATGCCGGCCCAGAGCAGGCAAACGACGGCGAAGGGCAGGCGGCGGGTGGTGTTCACGCGGGAAGGTGGGCGCGGCGCGCCCGCATCTCCTCGACGATGGCCGTCCGCGCCGCGGCTGGCAGGCGGGACGCCGCGGGGAATAACTCGCGCTCCTCGATGGCGAGGTGGTCTTGCCAGCTGGCCACCACGGCGTCTGCGGCCGCGGCCAGCGCACCGGCAAGCTGGCTTGCCAGCTCCGGCCGGCCTCGCAGCTGCCCGCAGAGGGCCACCAGCGCTGCCACCGGCGGTTCCTGCCGCTGGTGGTCCGCACGCAACAGGGCGATGGTGGCGGCGATTTCCGGCGCCGCCTCGAGGAGGCGGGGGAAAAGGGAACGGTCCTCATCCTCCTCGTGCAGCGGGAGCGCGACGGTGAAGTACTTGTGCACCTGGGCGGCCACGGCACGGACCTCCTCCGCCGGGGCAGCTGGGCCCTGGCCGAGCGCCACCGCCAGCGCCGTCACCTTCCGCAGCCGCCGGTGACAGTCCAGCAGCGCCTCGGGCACTTGCCGGGCGTGCGGTGCATCAGTGCCACCGGAAGGAGGGCCGTGGTCCACGCTTCAGGCAGGTTTAGCGTCCCACGCGGCCCCTGGGCAAACCCCTCTGGCTTACCGGTGGCCCTTGGGGTGCGGCTTGGCTGCGGCCGCGGCTGCCGCGGCCTGCGCTGCCGCTGCATCGGCGGCCGCCTGTGCGGCGGCGGCGTCGGCTGCGGCCTTCCTCGCCATCTCCTCCGCCTGGCGCTTGGCCTCGGCCTCGGAGACCGTCTTCATGGCGAGCAGGCCCCGGTCGAAGTCCTTGCCGATGTCGGCGGTGAAGTCATGGAAGAGGGAGAAGGCCTTCGCCATGAAGCCGTTCTCTCCGCTCATCGTCCACGTCACTTTCGTCCCGCCGCTGGCCGGCTCAAACGCGAAGCCAGTGCTGGACGTCGCCCCGAAGGGGCGGATGAAGTCGAGCTTGATGTTGACTTCCTGGTTGGGCTTCGCCCCGGTGATGAGCATCTTCCCCTCACCCACCTTGTCGTTTCCCGACCAGCTGTAGGCCGCGCCCGGTCCGGAGACGGGCCCCGCGAAGGTCAGCTTCGCGGCCGGGTCGAGCTTCGCCCAGGGCGACCAGGCGTCCCAGCGGTGGAAGTCGACGACTTGGGCATACACCACGGCCGGCGGAGCCAAGACGGTGGTGCTGCGCGAGACGGCATAGGTGGACGGCCGGGTGAGGATGACGATGAGCACCACCACCACCACGGCGGCCAAGGCGATGAGGACGTTTCGGAGCATGGGGCGGCGTCTCCTCCTGGACGAAGCGTTTGGCCCCGCCGGGTTAGCACGGCCTCCCTGCCGAAGTGAAACCGCCGGCGGTGTACCGGGTGGCCGCCCCGGTCAGCGGGACGGGGGTGCGGCCTGCCACTCGGCAAACGCCTCGGTGGCGCTCTCGACGAAGGGCGGTCGCGGCTGCCAGCCTAGCGTCTGGGCCCGCCTGGAGGCCACCCACTGGTCGACACACATGGCCTCGGCGAAGGGCCCGAGGGTTCGCATCGCGTCGGCCAGGGGGATGCTGCGGACGGCCCCGTGCCGCCCGGCAGCCCGGCTGGCAGCCACGGCCGTGTCGCGCACGGTTCCGGTGCCGGCGTCCACCGCGTGGAAGATGCCGCCGGCGCGCTCCTCCAGCACCCGGCGGTACAGCTCCGCCACGTCCTCGCGGTGCACCTGGGGCATCCGGTTGTGTCCGTCGCCAACGAAGGCCGCGGCGCCCTCGGCCACCGCACTGTGGAAGTAGCCCGCGACGAGGCCCCCTTGACCTCCGTACACCCAGCCCGGACGGACCACGGCGGTGGCGACCGGCCCGGACGCGCCAGCCAGCACCCGCTGTTCGTGCGCGGGCCGCCAGGTGTTGAACACTGCGCGCGCGGTGGATGCGTCCTCGTCCGCCGGCGTTGGGCCGGCCGGCCCCAGGACCAGGACGCCCGAGGTGTACAGGACGCTGTAGGGCCGCCGTGCCGCGTGCGCTGCGTCCAGCAAGGTGTCCACCACGGTCCGGTCGAGCGCGGCCGCCTCACTCGAGGAGAAGCCGAGGTGGATGGCGGCGTCCTGTGCGCCAGCCTCCGCCGCGTAGCTGGACGGCAGCTTCATGTCGCCCAGCACCGCACGGGCGCCCAAGGAAACCAACTGCGCCTGCTTCTCCGCCGAGCGGACCAGCCCGGTCACGCCGTGGCCGGCCCGGACCAGGTGCTGCACGACGGCGCTGCCGATGTAGCCCGTTCCGCCGATGACGAAAATGCGCATGGCAGGGAGCTACGTTGAATGGAAGCCGATGCGCGCGTGGGAGCCGTCACAGAAGGGCTTGTTGGCCGACGCGCCGCACCGGCAGAAGGCCGCCGTGCGCGTCCGGAGCACGGTGCGGCCAGTGCCCGAGACGACTTCCAAGTTGCCGGAGACGAGGAGCGGTCCGTCGGGCCGCGGCCTGACGCTGACGGGTCCATTCTGCTGCGGGAGCGGCGCGCTGTCCTGCATGGCCGGCTCCCCCGTGGCAGTGAAGGCGGTGCGGACATGCGCGTTGTCACAGAAGGGCTTGCGGCGGGAGGCGCCGCAGCGGCACAGCGTGGCCCGAAACCGCGGTGCCTCGTCTTCGACTTCCAGCTGCGCGTGAAAGGCCAGGGGCCCGTTTTCCCGGACGCGGACGGTGTTGACGAGGGGCGCCTGCTCCTGCTCGCCACCGTCGAGGCGCTGGTAGCTGATGGCCCCGGAGGGACAGGCCTGCGCCAGCGCTGCCACGGCTTCCGGGCTTGCCGCGTCGGGATGAATCCACTCGCCCGGGGCATTGGGGACGAAGACGTCGGGCCGGCCGAGGACACAGGCGCGGGAGTGGATGCAGCGCTTGCCTTCGAAGCGCACCAGCACCTTCGCCCCCCGGACCTCGTCGACACCTTGCGCCATGGTCTGCCTCCCAGCCCGCGCACGCTAGACCACCGCCCTGGTTTGACAAAAGGAACGAACGTTCGTAAATAGAACTATCAGCATGTCCAAGGGCGACGATACGCGCGAGCGGATTCTGGAGCGGGCCTTCCGCATGGCCAGCCGGGATGGCCTCGAGGGCCTCAGCATCGGCGCGCTGGCCGAGGCGCTGGCCATGTCCAAGAGTGGACTCTTCGCCCACTTCGGTTCCAAGGAGGAGTTGCAGGTGGAGGTCCTGCGGGCGGCAGCCCGCCGCTTCGAGGACGGGGTGGTACGTCCGGCCTTCCGGGCGCCCCGCGGGACGCCCCGCATTCGCCACCTGCTGGAAAACTGGGTTCGTTGGGCCAATTCTCCGGACTCCACCGGCGGCTGTCTCTTCGTCACCGCTGCCGTCGAGTTGGATGACCGGGCCGGCCGGCCCAGGGACTTCCTGGTGGAGACCCAGCGGCAACTCCAGGAGGCGCTGGCGCGCTCGGCGCGCATGGCCATTGATGTGGGCCACTTCCGCAAGGACCTCGACTGCCGACAGTTTGCCTTCGAGTTGTACGGCCTGCTGCTCGGCTACCACCACGCCAAGCGACTGTTTCGAGACCCGCGCGCCGAGGTGGCGCTGCGCACCGGCTTCGAGCGGCTGCTGGCCGACGCGGCCGCCCCATCCTGAAGGAGGAAGCCCGAATGCCCCCGACTCGCGTTGTCCCGCTGCCCAAGAAAAGCACGAACGGTCGATTGTTGCAGCAAGGTCTGCGCGCGGGGTTCCGCGTCCTCTCCCGCCTCGCCCCGCGCACGTCCGACCGCAGTGCGGCCGCCCTCTTCCTTCGCCCGCGCAGGCGAAGGCGTCCCGCGCCGGGGACCCCCGGGCTGCGGGCGGAGCGCCTCCGGGTGGCCAGCGGCCGTGACACTCTGGCCGCGTGGGTCTGGGGCGCGGGCCCCACCGTCCTGCTGGCCCACGGCTGGAGTGGCCATGCCGGCCAGATGAGTAGTTTCGTCCGTCCGCTGGTGGACGGCGGCTTCCGGGTGGTGGCCTTCGACCAGCCAGCCCATGGCCAGTCCAGCGGTCGGCGTACCACCGTGCTCAGAATGGCCGAGGCGCTTCAGTCCATCGGCCGCGTCGCCGGTCCGCTGCATGGCGTGGTGGCGCACTCGCTGGGCGCCACGGCGACGACGCTGGCCCTGTTTGACAACCTACCGGCCTCGCGCGTCGTCCTCATCGCTCCCCCGGCCGACGCCCCCTACTTCGTCCGCAAGCTGGCGGCCTTCCTGGACCTTTCCGCCGAGCGCACCGAGGGGACGCTGGCGCAAGTGCAGCGGGAGGTCGGGGCCCACCTCGACGCGCTCGACCTTCGGCGCATCGGCGGGTGGCTGCGGCAGCCCGCCCTCATCCTCCACGACATCTCGGACCGGGAGGTCCCCTTCGACCACGGTCGCGCCATCGCCGAGGCCTGGCCGGCGGCGCGCCTCATCCCTCTCGCCGGGCTTGGCCACACCCGCCTGCTGGCCGACGCGGGCGTCGTCCGAGCGAGCGTCGCATTTCTGCGGGAGGGCGTCGCGGTGGCGGTGCCACAAGGGATGGCCACCTCCGGTTGAAGCGGGGCCACCGGCGCTATGGTGACGCCGTGTCCCAAAGCGTCACCGTCGCCGCAGCCTCTGTGCTGCTGGCGCTTGCCTTCACCGCCGAGGCATCCCTGCCGAAGCCGCCGTGCAAGCCCTTCGACGCGGTCGAGGTGCGGAAGGTGCTGCGGCTCAGCGTCGGCGCGCCGAAGGCGACAGTGGGCGCGGCCATGGTGAGCTGCTCCGCTCAGGCCAGCGGAGCGCAGGTGACGCTGAGCTACACACTCGAGCCCGACCGCGCGCTCGGCTCCGAGGGCGAGTTCCAGCAGTCCCTGGCGCGGGCCCGCGCCGCGGGGCGCGTCGAGGAGGCCACCTTCCAGCAGACACGCTGTGCCTCGCTGCTACCCTCGGGCGGGAGCAAGTTCGGCGCCTTCAAGGCCTGGTGCGTCCTGCACTCCAAGGCGGGCCGAGCCGTCACCGTGGAAGTGCTCGCCCCGAACGAGAAGCAGCTTCCTGCGCTCGACAAGGTGGCTGAGGTGGCAGGTGCCGCTGCCAGCCGCATCCCGTGAAGCTGAAACCGGACGCTTTCCCGGTGACAGCCGGTGGGGAGTGACGTTCACGGCGACCGGCGGATTTCGCCCATCCGCCCTGCCTGGAAGTCGAGGATGGCCTGGTGGATTTCCTCGCGCGTATTCATGACGAAGGGCCCATAGCGGGCGACCGGCTCGCCCAGCGGAACGCCGGACAGCAGCAGAAGCCGGGCCGGGGCAGTGGCCGCCTTGGGGGCGCCGAGCACCACGGCGTCGCCGGCGCCGAGCAGCGCCAGCTGCCCGTCCCGGACGGCGGTGTCCGCCACCAAGGCTTCCCCACCGAAGAGGTAGGCCGACGCCTGATGCTCCGCAGGCAGCGGCAGTGTCACCTGGGCGCCCGGGCGAAGCGTCCAGTCCTGGAAGAAAATCGGCGTCCGCGTCTCGATGACGGCGCGCGCGCCGAGCGCCTCGCCCGCCACCACGCGGACCTCCGCCAGGCCGTCCGCGGAGCGGCCGACGGGAATGCCCGCCGCCGGTACCTCCTGGTAGCGCGGCCCTATCAGCTTGTCCCGCCGTGGCAGGTTGACCCAGACCTGGAAGCCGTGGACGCGGCCCCCCTGCTCGCGGATGCGCCGGGAGGGCATCTCCGAGTGCACCACTCCCGAGCCCGCCGTCATCCACTGAACGTCGCCTGGGCGCAGAGTGCCTTTGTGCCCCGCCGAGTCCTCGTGCTGGTTTTCCCCCTCCAGCAGGTACGTCACCGTCTCGAAGCCCCGGTGAGGATGGTCGGGGGCCCCCACCGCCTCTCCCGGCCCGTAGTCGATGGGCCCCATCTCGTCGAGGAGAAGGAAAGGGTCGACGAAGTCCAGGCCGGCCGTCGGGTAAGGGCGGCGGACCAGAAAGCCCCCGCCTTCGCGTTGTCGGTGGGCGGTGATGACGCGGGTGACAGTCCGAAGCTTGCTCATGCCGGCCAAGCTAACCCCCCCGACGTCGGGAGCCAGTTGTCGGCCGGGCAACACTCCGTTGCACCGGGCTTTCTCAAGGGGCGTCCTTCCCGTGAAAGCCGAGGATGGCCTTGACGAGCCACTGCTCCGGTCCGGTGAAGCCGTAGCCGACGCCGAAATTCACGTCGAAGTAGTCGCTGACGAAATCGAGCGCGAGGAAGAGACGGTTGGTGGACTCGGAGATGGGAAGGGTCTTGGTGATGGGCCCGAAGCCACCGTAATACTCGGCGCCCAGCGCGAGCGAGCTGAGGACGTTGAACGCCACCTTGGCCGCCGGCTGGAACTGGGGCAGCCCCGCGTCGACCCCGGTGAAGTCGATGGCGAAGATGGGATTGACCGAGGCGTAGAAGAGACCCCAGCGCCCGTCGACGATGGGGCGGATTTCGCCGCCCCAGACGGCGGCCTCAAAGCGACGAGGCACGCTGGAGACCTCGAAGTTGATGGCGAGGCCGACGTGCCCGGCGAGCTTCTCGTCGAGTCGCAGCTTGCAGCGGAGCTTGACGCCGGCGTACTCGTAGCCGACGTTGGGCACGACGGCAGTCTGCACGTACATCCCGAGCTCGGCCCAGGTGCCGATTCCCAGGTGCGGCTCGAAGGTGATGTGCAACTGGTGCTCGCTGGGCAACTGGCCCTCGGGAGATGTCATGTTGGTCCCGGTGGCGACGTAGATGAGGTGGGTCTCGAGGCCCGCGTGCCAGGGGCCGGCCGTCTCGCTGTCGTAGACCTGAATCTCGAAGGTGTCCTGGGCGAGCGCACGCGCAGGGACGAGGGCCAGCACCAGCAGCACGAGGGAGCGGACGGACGAACGCGACACGGTCGGGAGAGCTGATAGCTCGTCCGGGCTGCCCCGGCTCGCACTTTCCGCGGATTGCATGCCGCACGCTGCGACAAGAAAAAGGAACGCCCCCGGGGGCAAGCCCCGGAGGCGTTGGAAATGTCTGACACCGAAGGCGACGGGTCAGCGCGACCGCAACTCAGCCCGACTTACTTCGAAGGCGTCCCCATGACCGCGTCCTTGGTCTCGCCGGCCTTCTTGGTGGTGGTCTTGGCCGAGCTGTGGGTGCTGCTCGCCTTGTGGGTGGTGGTCTTCGCCGAGGAAGCTGCGTCACTACCCTTGGTCGCGGCGCCCTGCACGTCGCCCTTGGAGGCGGCCTTACCGGCGGAAGCCGCCTTGTTCGCGGTGTCAGTCCCTGCGGCCTTGCTGTCGTTGGCCTTGGCGGCCGTGTCGGTGGCGGCAGCCTTCGTTTCGCCGGCTTTCTGCATCGCGTTGTCCATGCTGGAGGGAGTCTGGGCGAACGCGGCAGCGGAAGTGGCGAAAGCAACGGCGGCAATCAGGTTCTTCATGGTTGGACTGCTCCTTGGTTTCACAACGGCGGTACGGCATGTACCGCTCGGCGAGACGGGCTCAGGCATACGGCATGCCAGGTGAAATCCCAGGCGTTTGGCCCACGACGCCTGGGGAATTGTTCCTCAGTCCTGAGGACTGGCTGGGGACATTGTCCTCAATCGCGCCTGAGACTGGCTGTGTCGATGACGAAACGGTAACGCACGTCGCTCTTCAGCATCCTCTCGTAGGCCCGGTTGATGTCCTGGACCGAAATCGTCTCGACGTCTGCGGTGATGGAACGTGCGGCACAGAAGTCGAGCATCTGCTGCGTCTCAGCGATGCCGCCAATCAAAGAGCCGACGATGGACCGGCGTCGAGAAATCAGCGCCATGGCTGGGAGCGGCGCCGGGGTTTCAGGAACGCCGAGGAGCACCATGACGCCGTCGGTGCCCAGCAACTCGGCATAGCTGGCGATGTCGTGGGGTGCGGACACCGTGTCGAGGAGCAGATGGAACTGACGCTTCAGCTTTCCCAGTGCCCTCTCGTCCGAGGTCACCTGAAAGTGGTGGGCACCGAGTCGCTGTGCGTCCGCCTTCTTTGAGGGGCTGGAGCTGAGCAGCGTCACCTCCGCGCCGAAGGCCGCGGCGAGCTTCACCGCCATGTGCCCCAGACCGCCGAGGCCCAGCACGGCCACGCGCTGGCCCTGGGTCAGGTTCCAGCGCCGCAGCGGAGAGTAGGTGGTGATGCCCGCGCAGAGCAGCGGGGCGACGCGGTCCAGCGGGGCGTCCTTCTGGATGAGCAACACGTAGTTCTCATCCACCACGATGCTCGAGGAGTAGCCCCCTTGCGTCGGTGTCTTCCCGTCCTTCTCGACGCTGTTGTAGGTGAAGACCAACGGGCCATCGCAGTACTGCTCCTCGCCCTTCCGGCAGGCCGGGCAGGTCCGACAGGAGTCGACGAAGCAGCCGACGCCCACCGCGTCGCCTTTAGCGAAGCGAGTGACCTTCGCCCCCACCCGCGCGACGCGGCCGACAATCTCGTGGCCTGGCACCATGGGGTAGGTCGCGTTGTTCCACTCGTCGCGGACCTGGTGGATGTCGGAATGACACACGCCGCAATACAGAATCTCGATGAGAACGTCGTGCTCGCCGGGTTCGCGGCGGGTGAAGCCAAACGGGCGGAGGGGGGTCTTCGCGTCGAAGGCTGCGTAGCCTCGGGTCTCAATCATGGTGCGTCTTCTAGCGCCTTCGCGGGGTGTCACAAGCGCTTTTGCGCTCGCGCCAACTTCCTCCCAGGTGGGACGCGATGGCGGTCCGCAGAAGCCGGAGACTGGAATGCCGCCCGCAGCCGCGCAGAGGCGAACGCAACGCCAAGCAGGACGGGTCGGTGCCGCCGGCTGTCAGCCGGGGGGGTCACGTGGGAGCTGTCCAGTCGCCTCCCGCCGGCCGGAGGACCAGTTCATGCGTCCAGGCGTCTGGCGTCTGGGCGTGCAGGTAGGCGCAGGCGTGCGCGATGGCCGCCGGCGTCAGCAGGCGGTCCGCGGTGCGCCCGTGGGCGCGCGCTGCGTCGCTGGCAATGGGGCCGTCGATGGGGACGTAGGCGACGTGAACGCCTCTCGGGCGCCACTCGCGGGCCGCCACCTGCACCAGGGCACGCAGGCCATGCTGCACCGCGCCCAGGGCAGCAAACCCCTCCTTGGTGCGGATGCCCGAGGAGGTCCCCATCTGCAGGAAGGTGCCACGCCCCCGGTCGAGCAGCCCCGGGCCAAAGGCCTTCAGCAGATTCCAGGTTCCCTGCAGGTAGCTCGAGAGTCCCTGACGTAACTCGTCATCTGGAATCTCGAGCAGCGGCAGGGAGCCGAAGCGCACGCCGGAGGTCTGCGCGGCAATCACCAGGTCCACCGGCTCCGCTGCAAGTGGCGCCAGCGACGCCGCCTGCGTGATGTCGCACACCACCGGGACGCCGGCACCCCCGGCGTCGTTCACCTCCCGGGCGAGCTGTTCGACCGCGCTGCGGGTGCGCGCCCCGCAGAGGACGCGCCAGCCTGCGCGGGCGAAGTGCAGGGCAATCTCGCGACCCAGGCCCCGGACACCGATGAGGGCAAGCGTGCTGGACACACTCGTCTCCAAGTCTCGGCCGTCAGCGGCCGACGGGCTCCAGGCGGTCCGGCGGCCGCGGGACGGGGACGTTGCGGTTGTAGGCCCAGGTCAGGGCGATGCCGAGCAACGTGGCGCCCACGCCAAGCGCCCCGTTGACGAAGGGGGGGGCCGTCAGGGCGAGCCGGATGAGGACGGTGGCGGCGGCGAAGCCGGAATTCCGCAGCACCAAGTCGTAGGCGAAGCTGTGGCGCAGCGCGAGCAGCACCACCAGGATGTCGGCGAAGACCAGCACGGTGTAAAATTGTTCAAAAAAGTACTCGGCGCGCTGCGAGGCGGGTGCAAGTTCTCCGCCCGGCATTGCCCCCGCGGTCTCCAGCGCCAGGAAGGCGAAGAT
>Ga0209048_10005277_pt1 | contig 12216 bp, 8 predicted proteins | sample FrelakmetCRP12CR_FD_187146 | JGI IMG/M metagenome (GOLD analysis project Ga0209048, IMG submission 187146) | Freshwater lake sediment microbial communities from the University of Notre Dame, USA, for methane emissions studies - CRP12 CR (SPAdes)... | ecosystem: Environmental > Aquatic >... | reverse complement strand
GACGCAGCAGCCACGTTGACCGGTGCAGGCGCAGGCGCCTGCGTCGCCGCAGATACCGGTGCCGGCGCACTTGCCGATGCTTGGGCGAGAGCGGCTCCTTCGTCTGCCTCCAAGGTCAGAATCAGCGTCCCCTGCGCGATCTTGTCACCGAGCTTGACCTTCAGATCCTTCACGACGCCGGCGAAAGGCGCTGGGACCTCCATGGTGGCCTTGTCGCTCTCCAGGGTGATGAGCGATTGTTCCGCCTTTACGCGGTCACCCGGTTTGACCAGCACCTCGATGACCGGTACATCCTTGAAGTCACCGATATCCGGGACGACCACCTCCTTGATGGCTGCCAAATTACTCTCCTACCTCTGGTTCTGATTGATCTGCATTCGCTGCCCCTTTGCGTGCCAGGTTACACCAGCCAGGGCGATGGTTTGGCCGCGTCGATCCCGTATTTCTTGATGGCCTGCGCCACTGTCGACGCCGGCATCGCGCCATCGTCGGCCAGCGCTTTCAGGGATGCCACCGTAACGTAGTATCGGTCCACCTCGAAAAATTTACGCAGCTGCTTGCGGAAATCGGAGCGGCCGAACCCGTCCGTTCCCAGCACCTTGTAGCTGCGCTTGACGAAGGGACGGATCTGATCGGCGAACGTCCGCATGTAGTCGGTAGCGGCGATGGCGGGACCACTGCGTCCTTCGAGACACTTCTCCACATACGATTTGCGCTGCGGTTGCTCCGGATGGAGCATGTTCCAACGCTCCACCTCGATGCCTTCGCGCCGAAGCTCGGTGAAGCTCGGGCAACTCCAGATATCGGCGATCACGCCGAAGTCCTTCTTCAGCAGTTCCGCCGCTGCGATGACCTCACGGAAGATGGTCCCGCTGCCCATCAGCTGCACTCGCGGTGCTTTCTTGTCGGCGGCGCCTTCGGAGAACAGGTACATCCCCTTGAGGATGCCATCCTTAGCGCCGTCGGGCATAGCGGGGTGCTGATAGTTCTCGTTCATCACCGTCAGGTAATAGAACACGTCCTCCTGATCCTGGACCATGCGGCGCAGGCCATCGTGAATGATCACCGCGACTTCATAGGCGAATGTCGGGTCGTAGGATACGCAGTTGGGAATGGTCGAAGACAGTACATGGCTGTGGCCGTCTTCGTGTTGCAGGCCTTCTCCGTTGAGGGTGGTGCGGCCGGCCGTACCGCCGAGAAGGAAGCCGCGCGCGCGGCTGTCACCGGCTGCCCACGCGAGATCCCCGACGCGCTGAAAGCCAAACATCGAATAGTAGATGTAGAAGGGGATCATGGAAACGCCGTGCGTGCTGTAAGACGTCGCTGCCGCGATCCATGAACACATCGCGCCCGGCTCGTTGATCCCCTCCTGCAGGATCTGCCCGCTCTTGTCTTCCTTGTAGTACATGAGCTGATCGGCGTCCTCGGGCTTGTAGAGCTGGCCCACCGACGAATAGATACCGAGCTGTCGGAACATACCCTCCATGCCGAATGTTCTGGATTCGTCCGGCACGATAGGTACGACATACTTGCCCAGACCCTTGTCCTTCACCAGGATGTTGAGCAAGCGTACGAACGCCATGGTGGTGGAGAACTCGCGTTCACCGCTGGCGACCATTACCGGCTCGAAAGCCGACAACTCCGGCACCGGAAGCGGTGTCGCCTTCTGTCTGCGCCGCGGCAGTGAACCGCCCATGGCGGCTGTGCGCTCACGCAGATACTTCATCTCGGGGCTGTCTTCAGCGGGCTTGTAGAAGGGCACGTCCTCGAGCTTGTCGTCCGGAATGGGGATGTTGAAGCGGTCGCGGAAGGCCTTGATGGAAGTCGTCCCCATCTTCTTCTGCTGATGGGTGATCATCTGCCCCTCGCCGGCCTCACCCATGCCGTAGCCCTTGATCGTCTTCGCCAGGATCACGGTTGGCTGGCCCGTATGCTTCACCGCCGAGGCATACGCGGCATACACCTTGTGGGGGTCATGCCCGCCACGGTTCAGCCGCCAGATGTCGTCATCGGTCATGTTGGCGACCATCGTCAGCAGCTCTGAATACTTGCCGAAGAAATGCTTGCGCACATAGGCACCGTCCTTGGACTTGAAAGTCTGGTACTCGCCGTCGACGGCTTCTTCCATCCGTTTGAGCAGCAGACCTGCGATGTCCCGCGCAAGGAGCGGATCCCAATAGGAGCCCCAGATCACCTTGATGACGTTCCAGCCGGCGCCGCGAAAGTCCGCCTCCAGCTCCTGGATGATCTTTCCGTTGCCGCGTACAGGGCCGTCGAGCCGTTGCAGATTGCAGTTCACGACGAACACGAGATTGTCCAGCTTCTCGCGCGCGGCCAACGATATCGCGCCAAGCGATTCGGGCTCGTCCATCTCGCCGTCACCCATGAACGCCCACACTTTGCGGCCGTCGGTATTGAGAATGCCGCGGTCGCGCAGGTACTTCATGAAGCGAGCCTGGTAGATCGCCATGATCGGGCCCAGGCCCATCGACACGGTGGGAAACTGCCAGAAATCCGGCATCAGCCACGGATGCGGATAGGATGACAGCCCTTTGCCGTCGACCTCCTGTCGAAAGTTGTTCAGCTGATCTTCGGTGATGCGTCCTTCCAGGTAGGCGCGGGCGTACATTCCCGGCGAAGAATGGCCCTGCACGAACACCAGGTCGCCTCCATGGGTTTCATCGGGCGCGTGCCAGAAATGATCCAGGCCCACGTCGTAGAGGGTAGCGGCCGACGCAAAGCTGGCGATGTGTCCGCCCAGTTCGGACGAGACTTTGTTGGCTCGTACCACCATCGCCATTGCATTCCATCGCACGTAGGAACGGATGCGGTGCTCCAGCTCTGGATCTCCAGGCGAGCGCTCCTCCTGGCCGGGCGGGATGGTGTTGATGTACGCGGTGTTGGCGCTATAGGGCAGGTATGCCCCCGAGCGGCGCGCCTTCTCGATCAGCTTTTCAACGATGTAGTGCGCGCGCTGGGGGCCCTCGATCTCGAGTACGCCGTCCAGCGCGTCCAGCCATTCCTGCGTCTCTTCTGGGTCGATGTCAGGCAGAGCAGCCATCTTTTTCTGAATTCCCCGGGTAAGGTTCGAGTCCTCCGCGCTATGCATTCGTGATGCACGCGATCTCAAAGTATACCAGCGAGCGCTCGAGGCCCGCTTGGCACGCAGCCGTCAAACTTCTCGACCGCGGAGCGCCGTTGAGTTGGACGTTGAATTGACGGGCGGACAGCGACCGAATTGGCTAGGCGTTTGGGCAGCTTCGATCGCGTCAGCAATCGCTGGCGCCTGAACTTCATTTCTTGGGAGGCGGTGGTACGCGGCCAAGCAGGAAAAACTCGTCATTCGGCCGCATGGCGATGAGATGCGCCATCCGATTGGACAACGCGAAAAAGGCGGTGATTCCCCCGATATCCCAAACGTCCTCCTCGCTGAATCCCTGATCGAGCAGCTTCTGACGATCAGCTTCGTCAAGCGTCTCGGGTGCGCGCGCTAGTTTTACTGCAAAGTCGAGCATGGCCCTTTGCCGGGGGCCGAGATCGGCCTTGCGATGATCCACCGCGATCTGATCGGCAATTCGCGGGTTCTTCGCGTAAATGCGCAGAATCGCACCGTGCGCCACGACACAGTACAAACAGTGGTTCACCCCGCTGGTCGCCACCACGATCATCTCCTTCTCGGCCTTGGTCAGACCCGACTCTCTCAGCATGAGCGCGTCGTGATACGCAAAAAAAGCGCGGCATTCGTCGGGGCGATGGGCGAGCGTGAGAAAGACATTCGGGATGAAGCCGGCCTTCTCCTGCACCTTCAGCATCATCTCGCGCAGATCCTGCGGGAGGTCGTTGAGCGTCGGGACGGCGTAGCGGCTGATGGGGTGTGTTGGCATGGTGAGGTCTCTGGGTAAAGCGTAAACCTTCGACGCAAAGGCGCGAAGGCGCAAAGGAAAACCAAAGAAAAAATATATCGGATTGAAAATCGGCTTGTGCTATGCGGACGCCGCAACATCCTTCCCTGGTTTCATTCGATTGTTGCCTTCCTTTGCGCCTTCGCGTCTTTGCGTCGAAGATTTGCACACTACTACTCGTACTTGCGCAAATCCTCGATCACTTTCCCGTCGTTGGGCAAGGTTCCCGGCAGCTTGAACACCACGTCACCGCGCAGCTTGCACACTTCGCGGATGGTGTCGGCGAGCGCTGTGGCCAGGCCCTCGGGCGCGGCGCCGTCGATCTCGCACTGAAAGCTCATCGTGTCGTTTTTCTCGGCATCGTGCGAAACCGTCAAGCGTGCGCGCAGAATCTGCGGATGCCGTTTGACCACCTCGGCCACTTGAGACGGGTGCACGAACATCCCCTTGACCTTGGTGGTCTGGTCCGCGCGCCCCATCCAGCCCTTGATGCGCAAGTTGGTGCGTCCACACGGACTGCGGCCCGGCAGCACTGCAGACATGTCGCCGGTACCGAAGCGAATCAGTGGATACTCGGAGGTCAGCGTCGTGACGACCACTTCGCCAACCTCGCCCGATGGCACAGGATCGCCCGTGCCCGGACGCACGATCTCCACGATCACGCCCTCATCGACCACCAACCCCTCGCGTGCCTCCGTTTCATAGGCAATCAAACCGAGATCGGCGGTCCCGTATGACTGATAACCCGCAATACCCCGATCCGTAAGCGTCTGGCGCACGCTGGGGAGAAACGCTTCGCCGCTTACTGCGGCCTTACGCAGACTGGAGACATCGACCTTCATCTCGTCAGCCTTCTCCAGAATGATTTTGAGGAACGATGGCGTACCGGCGTAACAGGACGGCTTCAGGTCGGCCATTGCCTGTACCTGCAGTTCGGTTTGCCCGACCCCGGCGGGGAATACCGGACACCCGAGCGTTTGCGCCGCCAGGTCGAACATGAACCCGGCCGGCGTGAAGTGATACGAGAAAGTGTTGTGCACGAGCTCGCCTTCCCGGAATCCGGCGGCGTAGAGCGCGCGCGCGATACCCCAGAAGTCCCGCTTGTCTCCTTGCGGATCGTAGATCGGACCCGGAGACGCGAACACTCGCCCAAGCCTTGATAGCGGCACCGCGGTCATGTCCGCAAATGGCGGCGTAGCTTTTTGCAAGGCGATCAGTTCCGACTTGCGGGTTACGGGGAGCTTCGCCAGTGCCGCACGGTCTTTTACTTCATGCGGCTGCACGTGTTTGAACACGTTCGCGAAGTACGGTGCGTTTTTCTTCGCATTGCCGATCTGGTCTGCGAGCGCGCGGAACAGCTGACGTTCACGGACATCCGGGTCGCGCGTTTCGAGGTCGTCGAAGTATCTGGTCATTCCTGGTCCGGCGGGTGAAACAGCAGTAATTCGGTGAAGCAATTTTGAACCACGTAGGACACGGAGGAAAGACTCATCAGAGGAAAAGTAGCGATCGCCCTCGGACTGTGAGCATTCGACGACGGCCATACTCAAAACCTATAGATATCGACCGCCATCGCTCTTTTTGCCGCATGATTTGTTCTGAATTTCCTCCGTGTCCTCCGTGGCGAATGGTTTACTGACTAAGCGAGCCAGCGCTTGCGTCGCCGATAATGCTTCGCGTCGCGAAAGCTCTTGCGCCCGGCAGCCGAGAGGCCGAGATAGAACTCTTTGACATCCTCGTTAGCTCCTAGATCGCTCGCGGGCCCGTCCATCACGACACGGCCGTTCTCGAGAATGTAACCGTAGTCTGCGAAGCGCAGTGCCACGATGGTGTTCTGTTCCGCGAGCAGGAAACTCACGCCTTCCTTCTGGTTCAGATCCCGCACGATCTGGAAGATTTCCTCCACCACTTGCGGTGCCAATCCCATCGAGGGTTCGTCGAGCAGGATCATGCTCGGGCGAGCCATCAGCGCCCGGCCAATGGCTGTCATCTGCTGCTCTCCACCCGAGGTATAACCGGACTGGCTCTTGCGCCTCTCTCTTAAACGTGGAAAGTACGCGTACACCTTCTCGAGGTCCTGGCGGATCTGCGCGCGGGAGCCCGACTGAGTGAATGCGCCGGTGAGGAGATTCTCCTCCACCGTCAGGTGCTGAAAACAATGACGACCTTCCATCACTTGGACGACCCCGCGTTTGACCAGCTCGGAAGGATTGAGCTTGTCTACGCGCTGGCCACGAAATTCGATGGTGCCTTTTGTCACGTCCCCGCGCTCGGAATTGAGCAGATTGGAGATCGCTTTCAAGGTTGTGGTTTTGCCCGCGCCATTCGCGCCCAGCAGCGCTACGATCCGCCCATCGGGCACCTCCAGGGACACGCCCTTGAGCACCAGAATCACGTGGTCGTAGATGACCTCGATGTTGTTGACGGTCAGCAGCGATGCGCTCGAAGTCATCGTCCCAGTCGCCGGTGTCGTCCTGCCGCGAATGCGCGGATTTGCGTATCAACCACCCATGCACGCTGGTTTGATTCCCTTCTCCGCGGCGTACTTTGCAGCCGACTCTTCCACCATCTTGCGAATCAGGGCGCGATCGCCACTCATCCAATCGGAGGCCGATTTCCACTGCTGACCGTCCCATTGCTGGAAGCGCACATATCCGCTGCCGCTGTGATCGGTGCACGATACTTTGATCGGCGGCACCATCGTACCGAAGCCGAGTTTGTTGAGGCGGTTCTGATCCAGTGCCAGGTTCTCGATTCCCCAACGCACCTGCTCTCCGGTGAGCGGCTTCTTACCGAATCTTTCCTGCGCCTTGCGCACCGCTTCTACCGTGACCATACCGGCAACGACCCCTCGATTCCACAGGACGGTTCCGACCAGCTTCGGATTGGTCTTGTTGCCGCCTTTGCCGATTACGTATTTCTGGATGTCTTGAACTACGGGGAAGTCTTTACCCGCCAGATTCAGGCTGGCCGCGTAGTAACCATTGGCTGCGCCTTCGGCCGCTTCAGTGTCGATCTCCGACCCCGCCCACCAATTGCCGACCATCTTGTCGCGCGGAAAGCCGACCTTTTGCGCCGTCTTCAGTGCGGTCGCGTTCATCACGCCCCAGCCCCATAGAATCACCCAGTCGGGCTGATACTGCCTGATCTGCAGCCATTGCGACTGCTGCTCGTTGCCCGGATGCGGCACCGGGATCATCTTCAGCTCGAAGCCCAGGTTCTTGGACTCCGCTTCGAGTACCGGGTGTGGCTCTTTGCCATAGGCGGAGTCGTGATAGAGCAGGACGATCTTCTTCCCCTTGAGCTTCTCCGCACCGCCCTCCTTGTCGCCGATGAACTTGACGATTGCAGTGGCTGAATCCCAATAGTTGGACAACAGCGGGAATACCCACGGGAACACGCGCCCATCGGTTGCATCGGTGCGGCCATAACCGAGCGTGATGAGCGGGATCTTGTCGACCGGAGCCTTGTCGATCAACGAGTAAGTGATGCCAGTGGACATGGGGTGAATTGCAGTCGGGCCGGTCGGCGACATGGTCTTGACCCGCTCGTAACACTCGACACCCTTGGTGTTGTTGTACTCGGTTTCGCACTCTTCCCACGACAACTTCACCCCGTTTATGCCGCCGTCGCGCTCGTTGACCAGGCTCAGGTAGTCGAGAAAGCCACTGAAGAATGCGGCCCCGTTGGCACCGTATGGCCCGACGCGGTAGCCCAGAATTCCGATGAACTGAGTCCCGGCCTCTTGTGCTATTACGGGCACGCAGCTAAGCGTCGCGCCCGCAGCTGCCAGCAGCACGAGCATTGTCTGCTTCCATCCTCGCATGATTTCCTCCGATCTATTTGTTCACAGCCAAATCGATCCGCCACCCTCAATAGGGGAACGGCCACAACCGCAATTTCTCCTTGCCAATTTGCCACAAGCGGGCCAGACCGTGGGGTTCCACGATCAGAAAAAAAATGATCAGTGCGCCGAACACCACGAGCTGTGCCATGGAAATCGCGCCGCCCTGCAGATTCAGGTTGAACCCGTGAGCCAGCTTCGTCAATAACAAGTCGAGAAAGATCGGCAGCAAGGTGATGAAAGCCGCTCCCAGGAACGACCCCAGGATGCTGCCCACGCCGCCCACGATGATCATGAACAGGATCCGGAAGGAGAGGTCGAGATTGAAATCCTCCGGCTGCACCGTTCCGAGATAGGCGAATGCGTAAAGCGCACCAGCCACGCCGCAGTAGAACGAGCTTACGGCGAACGCCAGCAGCTTGGTCTGCAGCATGTGAATGCCGATCACTTCCGCCGCTACGTCCATGTCGCGCACCGCCATCCAGGCGCGCCCGATCCGGCTTCGCACCATGTTCTTCGCCAGCAGGGCCATCACGGCGGCGATGACCAGCACCAACAGATATTTCTTGATCGGCGTGTCGAAAGCGTAGCCGGCGATGACGACCGCCTGGGCCGTGATCACGCCCGAAGCGCTGTAGTTGGAGAACCAGCCGACTTTGACCAGCAGCCAGGGGATGAAGAATTGCGCCGCCAGGGTAGCGACAGCGAGGTAGAACCCTTTGATGCGCAAGCTGGGCAGACCGAAGGCGACCCCGACTGCTGCGGCACTGAGTCCTCCGAGGATGAAGCTGCCCAATATCGGCATCCCCGGCACGCGAAGTTGAAAGTTGTAGGCCGCGACTGCGCCGACCGCCATAAAGGCAGCCGATCCGAGCGAGAGCTGTCCTGCATAGCCGGTCAGGATGTTCAGGCCGATCGCCGCGACCGAGAACACCAGCAACGGTATGAGGATGGCGCTGAACCAGTAGTCGTTTGCGATCAGAGGCACGATGAAAATCGCAATCGCCAGGATCGTCGCGATTGCCCACCGATCCTGTCGGATGGGGAATAGCTGCTGATCAGCAGCGTAGGTCGCTTTGAATTGGCCGGCTTCGCGATAGAACATGACTTGAGGCTAGAGGCTAGAGGCTAGAGGCTAGAGGCGAGAGGAAGCGCACCAGCGGCTCCTCAAACTCGATCAATATGTTTCTCACCGAACAAACCTTCGGGTCTGATCAGCAGGAACAGGAGTGCCATCACATAGGCGAACCAGCCTTCGATGCCGCCGCCCACATGCGGACCTAGGTAGACCTCGGCAAGTTTCTCGGACGCGCCGATGATCAGGCCGCCGACGATGGCGCCGGCGACCGATTCGAATCCACCCAGGATCAGGACGGGGAGCGCCTTCAAGGCGACGAAGGTCAATGCGAACTGCACACCGTTGCGCGCACCCCACATCAAGCCTGCCACCAGCGCTACGAATCCCGCCACCGACCAGACGATGGCCCAGATGGTCTTGAGCGGGATACCGACGGCAAGCGCGGCCTGGTGATCGTCCGCGACCGCACGCAACGCCCGGCCGATCCGTGTCTTGTTGAAGAAGATGGCCAGGGTGGCAACCAGCAACCCCGCAACGCCGGCGGCAAAGACGTCGAACTTGCTGATGACCATGTTGAAGCGAGTCATCAGCGCCTCGATCGGCTCGTCTTTGATCCCGAGATCCAGCGGGCGCACATCCGTCCCCCAGATCATCTGCGCAGCGCCTTCCAGGAAAAACGCCAGGCCGATGGTGGCCATGAACAGCGTGATCTGCGGCTGATTCACCAGCGGGCGAAGCACGATGCGTTCGGTCGCGATACCCAGGGCTACCATGACGCCAAGGGTAAGGACCAGCACCGCCCAGAAGGGCAAGCCGGTCTTCTCCTGCAAGCCAACAAAGGTGAGGGCAGCGAGAAACACCATCGCGCCCTGCGCGAAGTTGAACACCCCCGACGCCTTGTAGATCAGCACGAAGCCCAGCGCAACGAGGGAGTACATCACTCCCGCGAGCAGGCCGCCGATCAGGACTTCGAAGAAAAACGACATTCTTTGGTACCCCAGTACTTCGAACACCTTCGACGCAAAGGCGCGAAGACGCAAAGGAAAAGCGAGAAGAGAATTTGGGACCTAGCCGAATGTGTCCGCACTTCCGAATATCCAGAAGTATTGGCGCCCCGGGCCAAACTCTCAGTCGATCTATTTCGTTTTTCCTTTGCGCCTTCGCGTCTTTGCGTCGAAGGTTTACCTCACAACGTTACCTCAATGTGTGACGCCCAAGTAAGCGTCGATCACTGCTTTGTCGGACCGAACTTCGCCCGGTAGGCCATCCGCGATCTTGCGCCCGTAGTCCAGCACCACGATGCGATCGGAGATGTCCATCACAACGCCCATGTCATGCTCGATCAGCACGATGGTGGTGCCGAACTCCTCGTTCACATCGAGGATGAAGCGGCACATGTCCTGTTTCTCTTCCACGTTCATGCCGGCCATCGGCTCGTCCAGCAGCAGCAGGATCGGCTCCGAGGCCAGCGCACGCGCCAGCTCGACGCGCTTCTGCAGGCCATAAGGCAGCCTGCCCACCGGTGTCTTGCGAATGTGCTCGATCTGCAGGAAGTCGATGATCTCTTCGACCTTGGCGCGGTGTTGCAACTCCTCCCGCTGGTTGCGACCCAGATAGATCGCCTGCTCGAGCAGCGTTGCGCGCATCTTGAGATTGCGCCCGGTCATGATGTTGTCCAGCACCGTCATGCCTTTGAACAGGGCGATGTTCTGGAACGTCCGGGCCACACCCTGTGCCGCGGCTCGCTGCGGGTTCATGCCCCTGCGCGCCTCGCCGCGGAAACGTACCGTTCCCTGTTGGGGTGAGTAGACGCCGTTGATGACGTTGAGCATCGACGACTTGCCGGCGCCGTTGGGGCCGATGATGGCGCGGATCTCTCCTTTGCGCACGTCGAAAGTCACTCCACTCAGGGCCTTCACGCCACCGAAAGATAGCGAGATGTCCTCGACTCCGAGCAGCACGTCGCCGATCTGGCGTTCAGCGGGTGGCAGCGTGTTCATGCTGCCGCCCTCTTTCCGCTGAGCACTCTGGTTTCCCCGATACCGGTTTGCTTGTGGACGGGAAGCGTGGATGCTTCGCCGATTCGCACATCTGCGCTGATCTTGCCTTTGCGACCGTCTTCGAACTTCACTTCGGTCTCGATGAAGCAGCTGCTCACATCCGAATACAGCGCAGCGACGAGAGGGGCGTATTTGTCTGCGATAAAGCCACGGCGCACTTTGCGGGTGCGGGTCAGTTCGTCGTCGTCGGGGTCGAGTTCTTTATGCAGCACCAGGAAGCGATGCACCTGCGAGTCGGCGACCATGGGGTCGCCGGCGAGTTCGGCATTCACTTTGCCCACGCAATCTCGAATGAGCGCGTAGACCTCCGGGTTGGCGGCGAGGTCGGTGTAGCCGGAGTAGGCTAGGCCACGCCGTTCTGCCCAATTTCCGACGGCTCCAAGATCGATATTGATGAACGCACAGACCCTGTCGTGCTCGTGACCGAAGGCCACAGCTTCCTTGACGTAGGGGAAGAACTTGAGTTTGTTCTCGATGAAGTTCGGTGCAAACACCGCGCCGTTGTTCAGCTTTCCAACGTCTTTGGCGCGATCGATGATCTTGAGGTGACCGTCCTGGTCGAAGTAGCCGGCATCGCCGGTACGGAAGTAGCCATGTTCGTCGAACACCTCGGCGGTAGCGTCCGGTCGCTTGTAGTACCCGCTCAGCATCGCTGCACTCTTGACCAGCACCTCGCCCGTGTCTGCTATTTTGACTTCGACGCCCGGCGCGGGCGGGCCGACGCTATCGAACTTGATCTGCGCATTGGGCTGCATGCAAACGTAGGCGCAGGTCTCGGTGGAGCCATAGAACTGTTTCAGGTTCACCCCGATGGAGCGGTAGAAGCGGAACAGATCTGGTCCGATGGCCGCGCCGGCCGTGTAGGCCACGCGGACGCGGCTCATGCCGAGCACGTTGCGCAGCGGCGCATAGACCAGAAAATTGCCCAGCGCATATAGAACCCGATCCGCAAACGCAACGCCGTGCTTGCCGTCGAGGATCTGTGCTCCGCAGCGCCGCGCGACGCCGAGAAAGTAGCGGAACACGGCGCGTTTGATGGCGGCCGCGTCTTCCATGCGAATGGTCACCTGCGTGAGGATGTTCTCGAACACCCGCGGTGGCGCGAAGTAATAGGTCGGGCCGATCTCCCGCATATCCGTCATCACGGTGTCGCCGGACTCCGGGCAGTTGATAGTGAAGCCGGCCACCAGTGCCTGCGCGTAAGAGAAGAGATTGTCCCCGACCCACGCCATGGGAAGATAGGACAGAACTTCGTCGTTCGCGTCCAGGTGGTCGAATTGGCACGCGCCGCGTGCCGCAGCGATCAGCGCGGCGTGGGTCTGGCACACACCC
>Ga0209048_10005276_pt1 | contig 12219 bp, 10 predicted proteins | sample FrelakmetCRP12CR_FD_187146 | JGI IMG/M metagenome (GOLD analysis project Ga0209048, IMG submission 187146) | Freshwater lake sediment microbial communities from the University of Notre Dame, USA, for methane emissions studies - CRP12 CR (SPAdes)... | ecosystem: Environmental > Aquatic >... | reverse complement strand
CGGGCTGCGGCCGAGGATCTCGTTGACGAACACATAGTGCATGAACGGTATGCCGGCCCCCCCAGCTTCCTTCGGCAGATGGAACGCCCAGTAGCCGGCGGCCTTGGCCTTCGCCTGCAGCGCTTTGATCGGCGGCGGATACGCCGGCCCCCCAACTTGCATCGTCCAGCGCTCCCCCGAACGTTCCATGGGGTAGATGTGCTGGTCCATGAACTTGTGGATGTTGGCACACAGCTGCTCGATCTCGGGCGGTATGTTGAAGTCCATCTCGATTCCTCCTTGCGCAGGCGACAATAGGCCGCAGCATGCCGCGGCCGCAAGGTACTGGCCCCTGGTCCCTGGTTACTTCCCAACCGGTTGCAACTCCGAAGGTACAGCGATAGACCTGCATTTCGCTGTACATCCCAACAATAGGAGGAACACATGAGCCAGGGGAATCGCGTCTTCGTCATCGGCGTGGGCATGACCAAGTTCGCGCGCTGCGAGAAGGACGCTCGCGAGCTCGGCCAGGAAGCCGCCACGGCGGCGCTCAAAGACGCGGCGATCGACTACGACAAGATCGAGCAAGGCTTCTGCGGCTACATCAACGGCATGAGCACGCTCGGCCAGCAGACGTTGTACGGCGTCGGCATGACCGGCATCCCGGTCTACAACGTGAACAACAACTGCTCGACCGGGTCCACCGCGCTGTTCATGGCCTACAACGCCATCCGCTTCGGCCAGAACGAGGCGGTCCTCGCGCTCGGCTTCGAGAAGATGCAGAAAGGCCCACTCGAAAACCAACTCCCCGGACTCGAGAAGCTCAAGGAAGAAACCGAGAAAGAGAAGAAGGCCCCGATCGCGGCGCGCATGTTCGGCGATGCCGGCCGCGATCACATGGAGAAGTACGGCACCAAGCCGGAGACCTTCGCCAAGATCGCGGTCAAGAACCATCGCCATTCGGTCAACAACCCACGCGCCCAGTATCAGGAAGCGTGCACGCTTGAAGAGGTCCTCGCAGCACGCATGGTCTATGATCCGCTGACCATCCTGCAGTGTTGCCCGACGAGCGACGGCGCCGCCGCTGCGGTCGTGGTGTCCGAGCACTACCTGCAGGTGCATCCGCATCCCGGCGCGATCGAGATCCGCGGCATGGCCATGGCCACCGACAAGTTCGAGGACTTCGGCCGCGGCCGTATCGGCATGGTGGGCATGGGGATGACTGAGCGCGCCGCGCGCGCCGTCTACGAACAGTCGGGCATTGGCCCGCAGGACGTGCAGGTCATCGAGCTGCACGACTGCTTCAGCAGCAACGAGCTGATCACGTACGAAGGCCTCGGCCTGTGCGCCGAGGGCGAAGGCGAGAAGCTTGTTGAAGATGATTCCTGCACATACGGCGGGCGCTGGGTGGTGAACCCGTCGGGCGGCTTGCTGTCGAAGGGCCACCCGCTTGGCGCCACCGGCCTCGCGCAGTGTGCCGAGCTGGTGTGGCAGTTGCGTGGCCAGGCGGAGAAGCGGCAGGCGGACGGGGTCAAAGCAGCCCTGCAGCATAACCTCGGACTCGGTGGCGCCTGCGTCGTCGCCATGTACACGCGCGCCTGATCGACAGAGTGGTCGCTATCCGCGTTCACCGACGTCCATTGGCGGTCGGTCCTCGTTCCTCACTCCGGTTCGAAGCGGTTGGTGCCGTCGCTGGACGACACGCTGCCGCTTCTGCCGACTCCCTCGTTGGACATGAGTGCATCGAGCACCACGCGGTTGTCCGGCGTGTTGGCGAGGAAGCGCTGACCGTCCGCCAGTCTTCCGATGACGATGCCTCTGACGGGTACACCATCGCGGTCGTGGAGCACGGTGTAGGTCTCGATGGTCCCGCGACCCTGCGGTGACAGGGCCAGCGTCGGGTGCGGCATGGCGTCGAGCGCCGCCTGATACGCAGCGGGTTCCTCGCGGTGCCATGGGCGCGTAGGCGGCGCCGCGCTGTAAATGCCGAGCGAGTGCTTGGTGACGTACCAGCCGAGGCCCGTGACGAGTCCTTTCGTTCCCGGCGCGGCACGCAGCTTGTCCATCATCGTCGCGACGCCGTGCGTGGTGTAGTTGTTGCCCGGACCGCCGTGATACGGCAGACCGCCCGTCACCGTGAGCGGGCGCGGATCGTCCGCGGCGATGCCCAACATGTCGCGCCCGATCTGCACCGCCGACGGAAAGCAGCTGTAGAGATCGAAAAAGTCGATCTGCGCGATGTCGATCCCGGCCATTGCCAGCGCCTTCTGGCCCGCCACACGAATCGCAGGTGAGCTGAAATAGTTGACGCGCTCGGAGACGAACCACAAGTCGCGGGTGTCTGCCGCGCCCCAGAGGTACACCCAGCGCGACGGATCGACTCCCAGCTCACGCGCGCCGCCCACCGACGTCATCAGCACCGCCGCTGCCTGATCGACCTCCATGATGGCGTTCATGTACTTCGGATATGGGAAGCCGATGAAGCGGTTCTGCGCCGTCACGGTGGCGATCTCCTCGGCGCTGCGTTCCTGCTGAAACCAGGCGTACGGGTTGTGCGCGGCGACGGCGGACATGCGGCTGCACAGCGCGCCGAGCCGCTGGCGATGGGCCTCCAGACCCAGACCATAGTGCGCCCGCAGCGCGTTCTCGAACAACGGATAGATCGTCGTCGGCAAGTGCAGCCCGTGGTTGACCTCGTGGTCGCTGGTGCCGTGTTTCGCTTCACCGAGAACGGTCGGGCTGCCCGTACCGCCGGACGTCCAGTGCAGGTCAACATTGGCGCGGCGTGCCCGCAGCAGCGTCCGCACCGCCTCGGCACCGGCGATGAGCGCGAAGCGCACGCGCCCCGCCATGATCTGGCCGGCGGCCTCATTGATCAGAAACTGCGGCGTGTTGCCGCCGACGGTGGTGTAGATCTGCTGGGCTGGCCGGGCACGAAGCCGTTCCGCCAGCAAGCCGGGGGCATTGCTGTAGTGCCAGCTCAGAATGTTGGCGACGGCGATGCTGTCGAGGCGTTCGAGCAGGCGCGCGTTGGCGCCGGCATCCACCGCGGCGCGCTGCGCCGCCTCCACCATCATCGCCAGCGGCTCCTTGGCCTCCGCCGGTTCGACGTCTCGTTGTGTCAGCTGCCCGGCGCCGATCAGCACGGGTGTACGGTCATCGATCATTCACTCTCCTTGTGTTGAGGCGATGCACACACTGGCCCGAGGGTTGTGCCACCGCCGTCGCCCTCCGCGTCGGCTTACGCCAGTTCCTAGACTTTCCTACTTCTGACGCTTGCGACCGAGTATTTTGGGTGCCAGGTGGAGTCAGCGGCTAAGCCAGTTCTCCCGACTACAGCGTCAATGAGGTACGGCTTGCCTTCACGAGTACTTTCTATCGCCCTGCGGATCGCAGGTCCAACCTGACCTGGAGCGATTATGACCTCTGCCTTGACGCCGAAGCCGGCAGCCACTTTAGCAAAGTCCACGTCTGGGTCCCCAAGGTAGCAGACCATGTCTTTGCCGGTTTGCGCTTGCCGTCCCTCCTCCCTCAGAATCTTGTTGCGTGGCCCGTTGTAACTGCGATTGTTGAAAATGACGACAATTACCGGCACCTCGTAGCGAGCCATCGTCCAGAGCGATTCAGCCTGAGCAAACATGAATCCTCCATCACCCTGCAGAGCCACCACCTGACGGTCAGGCTGAGCCAATTTCACGCCGATCGCCGCACCGACACCCCAGCCGAGAGCGGAACCGGTCGTCCTGCCAATCTTGGTTTTCTGTCCCGGCGCGAAGGTGAACTGGTTCATCCCCGTATTCTCTCCAGAGCCCAGCCAGCTATCGACAGCGAGCTCCGGAACAATGATGGCGTCCTGTTCCAGCAACTGATTCAATTCACCCGCCACGCGGTCCCAGCTCAACGGGTCGTTGTTCCACCTTGCTTGAGTTGTCCTGGCGCGTGCGGCGCGCCGCTGGTCCGTGTATTCCTTGGTCGCAGCAAAGCGAGAGTTCCTGATCTTCTCAAGCCTGGCCTCGGTCGCCAGGCTTGCCGTCGCAGCAACCAAATCCGCGGCTGCCTCTTTCACGTCCGCAACGATACCCACATCGGTCGGGACAACCTTGCCAATGAGATCCGGATCGATGCTCACATGGATGACTTTGACGCCACTTGCAACCATTGCGTTCGCATAGGGCATCTTGGCGCCAATGTTCAGCACCAAGTCCACATCGTGGGGATGGCGGATGGGCCATTTGTAGTCCCCCACAAACAGTGGATGGTTGGTAGGGAAGTCGGCGAATAGCATCTCTCCCTGAGCCACAGGCAGAGCGAGCTGCTCTGCGAGCTTCACGACCTCAGGCTTTCCTTCAGATCGCGTCACTTCGGGTCCGACCACGAGGACTGGATTCTTGGCTTCGATGAGCAGGCGGGCTGCCGCTTCCGCGAGTTTGCGACTCGGCTTCACCGTAGGCTTAATGATGAACCTATCGCGGTCAACAATGGTTGCCTTCAACCCTTTCGCTGACAGCACGTCGGCAGGAAACGCCAGGGCCACCGGCCCTTCCGGTGGAGTCGACGCAATCTTGAATGCTCGGCGAGTGATCTCTGGTATTCTTTCGGGCTGTTGGACGCTCCATCTCCAGCGGGTGAAGCTGGCCGACGGGGCCAGATAGTCATCCCATTCCTCGAACGCATCACGACCGCCCTGGACTCCGCCCGCTTCCCTTTGAGAGCCAACCACGAGCGGGGTACGATCTTTCCATGCGTTGTACATGTTGTTCAGCGTGTTTGGAAAACCAGCACTGCCATTAACTGTAAACGCGATCTTTCCGGAGCCTAATGTATACCCTTGTGCGACGGCTATCATCTGACCTTCTTGCGGGACTTGGATCACCTGCATATCAGGTCGATCCACCAATGCGTCGAAGATCGCGTACGTGCCCGAGCTGTTACAGTTGAAGACGTACCGCACTCCCGCGGCGCGTAACTGCTCGACCAACAAGTCGCCGCCCGTCCCTTGAACGATGACCGATGAGGAGTCCGTTCCCGACGTCGCGTCGAACCATCCGGCATGTGCGAGCGGGGCCAACGAATCCACGATCGAGGTGGCGGCGGCGACGCTGAATCCCCAATTGGCCATGCTCCTGATGAAACCCCGTCGAGAGAGTCTCTTGCTCAAGTATTCGTGAACCAGCTCCCTCATGGTGACGGTCTCCGTGAGCCCGGCAGAGTGATCATTTGATATGAGTGATACGAGCAGGCGAGTCGCCAGACCCAGGTCCAGAACGGATGGATAGGAAATCCAATCTACGTGACGGAGGTTGCTACCACTTTGTAGTCGAAGAGGTCAAGGTGCGATCGCGTCGCGTGAGAAATTCGGGCATGCTCGGTTGCGAGTGGGCTGAAATGTTCCTGAGGTAGGCATGCGGGCGGATGGTCAGAGGAGAATCTTCGAGACCAACGCGGCGGGTGAGTTTTCGACTTGCTGCGGCGACCCCTATGTGGCGCGCCGAGATCACGTCCATGGATTGGCGCACTGACGCTCACTACTGGGAGAACGTTGGCTCCGCGTGGCAGGGGGAGTGGCATCAGGCACTGTGGCGGACGCACAGCGACGCCGTCAACGTCGCGTGGTTGGCGCCGCGGTTGTCGCTGGCACCCGTCAAGCGGCTGCTGAAAACCGACCTGTTCGACGAGGCGCTTGCCATCGGCCTCTACCCGTTGCTGTCGGCAAGGGCGCGCCATGTGTTCGGCGTGGATATATCGGGTTCGACCCTCCACGCCGCCGGCGCGCGCTACACGCGCCTGCAGAGCGCTCAGGCCGACGTGCGCGTATTGCCCTTTGCCGACGCTGCGTTCGACACCATCGTTTCCAACTCCACGTTGGATCACTTTGCCTCCACGGCCGAGATTGTCGCCGGAATCGCGGAACTGCACCGCGTGCTCCGACCCGAGGGGGACCTGCTCCTGACGCTCGACAATCTGGCGAACCCGGTGGTCAGCCTGCGGAACGCGCTGCCGTTTCGCCTTCTGAATGGCTTGGGGATTGTGCCCTACCGCATCGGTGCAACGTGCGGCCCGCGACGGTTGCAGCGTTTCGTGCGCCAAGCGGGATTCGAGGTGCTCGAAGTCGGCGCCATCTTGCATTGTCCGCGGGTGTTCGCGGTGGCTGCGGCGCTGATCCTGGAGCGCTATGGCTCGGCGCGTGCACGGCAACGCTTCTTGGAATGTCTGATGCCATTCGAGCGCTTGGCCGGCTGGCGCACCTGCTTCCTCACGGGCCATTTTATCACCATCGTTGCCCGCAAACGCTGACCGGCTTGATGAGGACCCTGAGCATCGCCATGAGTCCGAACTCGCGCGGCGACAAGAGACGGGCAAGCGCAATGCCGAAGGCGAAGCGGATGAGCTGAGCCGCCAGCTCACCCGACACGGTCCACTTCAGAGCTGAAAGAGTCCGCTGTCTGTGCGCTGCCGGCGCGGCCGCCCCGTCTCTTCCGTGCGACGATGGCAGCCCCAGCTGCGCGAGGTCACTCATGGCATGAGGTAGCAGCTGGAGGTCGGTCGTCGGAAATCTCAAACTGATAGCCGTCTAGGAACCGGTATGACCGCGCTCTTCTCTCGACGTCGTGGAGAAGCGCCAGTGGCCACGTGACCTTGCGACGCGTGTACGTCGGCTCGCTGAAGACGATGCTGCAGCAGTCATCGAGATAGCCGGTATAGGGTCCCAGCCCAAGGAACACGCAGAGGTGGGACAGGACGGGCCGTGGGTCGCGTATCATCTTCTCGTGATAAACGGTGATCACCTCGCTGGGATCGCACAGATCCCCGAGCCGCGCCGTCGTCTGGCAGTGGAAAAAATAGAACTCGATGCTCTCTTCCAGCGACAACTCGTTCCAGATCGAGATGGCGCTGATGTTGTCAAACGGGTTGCGGACGACGTGAATGAGTCGGAGAGGCACAGACACCAGGGCGCGCACGCGCGACAGGAAGTCCGGATGTGCGGCGATGCAGCGTGTGAGGAGACCGCCGCGCTTGTCACCGATCACCTGCAACGCCTCAAAGCGCCCCTGCCATTGGTTGGGTACTTGGTAGGGGTAGGTGCCGCGATTGCCGCGCAGGCTGAACCAGGCTGCGCGCGCGATGATTCGGGAGTAGAGGTGGTCCCGTGTACAAGCATTGAGGATGAACTCGTGCGCGTTTAGCTCGTGCGAGATGACGGCGTTGCGGTGCGCGTTGAGCAGCGCGCCAATCAGGCTGTGCCCGCTACGCGGATAGCCGACGAAGAGGCAGAAGCGGGTGATGCGATCGAAGTCCTCCTTGTATCGATGGCGCGCCCAGGCGCTCCAGACGTTCTGGTGGAGCTGATAGATGGCCTCTTGAACAGGAGTACGCGCGGTCACAGCTTCCCCGGGGGTTCCTTTAGCGCTTCTTCCTGCGATCGTATAGAAGGAGCCCTGCGTAGGGGGAGGACTGTCGCGGTGGGATCTCCAGGGGCCATCATCGTCGGTGGGCACATCAATGGCCTTGGGCTCGTCCGCGCGCTGGCGGCACGCAACGTTCCAACGGTGGTCGTCACGACCACGCCGTACGACATCGCGCACCGCTCGCGCTGGATAGCAGCCTACGACACGGTCCTCGAAGTCGAGGAGCAGCCGGAGCGGCTCGTGGAGGTACTCGAACGACGCGCGCACGACTGGTCGGGCTGGGCCATAATCCCCGCCAACGACGGGGCGCTGGCCGCGCTGGCGCAGCACCACGACCGGCTTTCCACTACGTACCGCATCATCGCGCCTCCAAAGGAAGTAGCGCGCTACTTCCTCGACAAAGAGCTGATGCTGGACGTCGCGCGCGCCGTCGGCGTCGACATGCCCCACTGTTACGGACCGGCGGTCGAAGCAACGGTCACGCTTTCAGATGTGCGCTTTCCGGTCGTCGTGAAGCCGAACGTTGGGTACCGTTTCTTTTCGCGCTTCGGGTGCAAGTTGTTCGTGGCGCGCGATCGCGTCGAGTTGCAGCACTGCATCTCACGATTCGCCGATGCGCAGATGCCGGGCCAGGTCTTCGACCTCATCCCGGGCCCAGACAGTCAGATCTACGCCTACTGCGCGTATATCGACGCACGCGGCGAGCCGCGCGGAGGCCTCACGGTGCGGAAGCTCCGCCAGGGTCCGCCCTTCTTCGGCGTCGCGCGCGTCGCCGAGATCACCGCGGACAATCCAGCTTTGCGCGAAGTGACGATCGAGATCCTCCGGCGGATCGGCTATCGAGGTGTGGCGGCAGCGGAGTTCAAGCTGGACCCGCGAGATGGACGCTTCCGATTCCTGGAGATCAACGGTCGCTCGGTCATCTACAACGCTCTGCTCCGACGGGCCGGCCTCGACTTGGGCGGTCTCGCCTGGTCGGACCAGGTGTGCGGACGGCCTGAGGCGGCTCGGCCGAATGGCTGGCCCGGAGTGTGGATTCACCTGCACGCCGATGTCTTGTACTCATTGTTCCACGGACGCTCCGATCGCGTCGGATTCTCCGACTTCTGGGCGCCATACAAACGCCCGAAAATCGAAGCGCTGTGGTCGGCGACCGACCCGCTGCCCTTCATCTCAGAGTGGTCCCGTACCGCCCGGGCAGGTGCAGCGGCTCTCTGGAAGGGCACGCTTCGCGAACTGCTCGCTGATCGAACGCGGCCCGTGCCCAGTGCTTGATCGAAGGTAGGTCAGTGGACAGCCGATGTTGCGCACAGTGACGCTACCGCCCGGAACTTTCCGCTTGTGCCACGGTCAATCTCGCTCCGGCGAGTCGCATCAATGGTCGCACGCGCTCCGAGCACGCGTTCAAGTTCCGGCAGAGCGCGGGCGCGGGCCCGCCGGAAGGCTGGCTCGTCGACGGTTACGAGCGTGAGCACGAAGCGTTGCAGCTCGTGCTGAGTGAGCTGGTACTGCAGGACCTCGGGATCGCTCTTGAACACCTGCCAGATGGCGCGCGGATGGACAAACCTCCCGTCAGCCAGCGGCAGGATGTCCTCGACGCGCCCTTCCAGCTCAGAGAGCAGGGTGAACGTACGCCCGCACGGACAGGGCTCCGCAGACATCGCTCCGACGTCGCCGATGGGGTAGTTGAGCAGCACTGTGGCCCGGTTGACGAGGTTGCTGATCACCACCTTGCCCTGCTTGCCGGGCGCGGCGGTTCGGCCGTCCGCTCCGACGACACGGACATGGCAGAGATCCTCGTGGAGGTGGAAGCCCGTGCGCTGCTCGCAGAAGAACCCGATCTTGAACGCTTCGACGGCGTTGTACCGCGACAGCACCGGAATGCCGAACCGCCCCTCGATGTACTCGCGTGCGCCGTGTGGTAGCGCCTCGCCCATGTACATGACCATCTTCGGAGGACGGAGGTCGATGCCACGCGCGGCGATCGTCTTGAAGAACAAGTCGATCCAACCTCCGTACCCGACGAGGACGTCGGGACGCGCGGCGTTAGCGATGGCAGCGATCTTCTCGATTGGCTCCAGCAACGATACGAATAGCCGTTGCGGGCGGACCGGCAGCAGCGTGTTCTCCTTGTAGAACGCCTGCACTTTCTTGAACGTCGATGTCTCGTAGCCGACGTACAGCTCCTTCGGACGGAACGTGCCGCCGCAGCCGCGAATCACCGGAGCGCGCTCGCGCTCGCCAAAGGCGATGTTGGCGAGCAGTGAGCGCCGGTCGTGATGAATCTCGATCGGGGTTCCCGTCGTACCGCTGGTGGAGAAGGACACTGCGCCCCGTGCGGAGAACGTCTCTGCCACGAACAAGCGTGGTCGGGCACGGACGACCTCCTTGTCGAGGACGGGCAGGCGGTCGAGATCCTCGGCGCCCGTGATCTCACGCGGGTCGATCCCCTGTCGCGCGAACCATTCACGATAGTAGGGAACCGTTCGCGCCGCGTAGGAGACCATGTCGCGGATGCACCGGTCGCGCAGCGTCTCCAACGCGGGCTGCGGGAGAAATGGAACGGCTCGCTGTCCGCGCAGATGTGCCGCGATCACGGCGTTGCCGCAGAGTCTCGTCCAGTATCGCGCGATCATGCTCCGGCATGCGGGCGTTACTGCTTCGCGTCGAGGATGAACGGCACCCCGGACGCGCAAGCAACCGCGCGAATGTCTTCGATGACGCTGCGCGATAGGGGAATACCGGCGCGGCGACGTGCGGTGAAGGCCGCGTGCTCCGGGTCTCCGGCGACGAGAACGGGTTGGCTCGGGTTCAAAGGTGTACAGGCGTGCAGCGAGTCGATCAGCCCGTCGAGATCGGCTTCGAACTCTCCCGGCTCGCGAAAGCGGCGGGGATCGATCGCCAGGAAGAAGTGCCCCACACTTGCACCCGTGTCCGCGCAGTCTCGTCCGGACCGTAGCCCGGCCAGGACCGACGACAGGATCTCCACTGCGACGGCGAGACCGTAGCCCTTGTGGCTGCCCATTTCGCGGCTGCTGCCAAGTGGTGTCAGCCGGCGTTGCGCGGCGGCGCGTCTCCCGTTCGTGACCGGCGCGCCGTTCGGAGCGAGCGCCCATCCCACGGGAATCGACCGCCCCTTGCGCCAGGCCATCGTGAGCGCGCCGAGGGATGCCGTGCTCGTGGCCATGTCGAGCACGAAGGGCGGATTGCGCGTAGCGGGCGCCGCAAACGCGATCGGGTTCGTCCCGAGCTTCGCCGCGGCGCCCAACGTCGGTACAACAGCGGGGGTCCGCGTGTTGGTCGTCGCGATACCGATGAACCCGGACTGTGTTGCCATCGACGCATAAGCGCCTGCAGCTCCGTAGTGACCGGAGTTGCATACGGCGACAGCTCCGAGGCCCGCGTCGCGGCACTTCGCGATCGCCAGCTTCATCGCCGTATCTCCTGGGACGTGGCCGAGACCGCCTCCGCCGTCGACGAGCGCGGTCGTCGCACTCTCGCGCACTGTTGCGATCGTCGGCGTCATCGTCAACGATCCGTCGACGAAACCGCGATGATAGTGCAGGAGCATGCTGACGCCGTGCGAGTCGATGCCGTGCAGATCCGCATACAACAAGTAGTCGACCGTGATCGATGCGTGCTCCTGCGACATACCCCACGCGCGCAGGATCGCATCGACCTGCTTGGCAAGAGTCTCGGGCGCGACCGTCTTGTCCGGCCACAGACCGAGTACGCCATATGGAAAGATACGGTCCAGGAGCAGCGACGCGGTCCACAGCGGACCCGAGCCACGGACGGTCTCTAGGATCCGCCTGGCAGCCGAACGCAAGGGTGTCACCAGCGTCCCGTCAGCCGCGCCGCCACAACAGCTTGAAGATCTCCCAGCGGACGCTGCGCCAGCGATTCTTGCGGTACCGCTCCCTGGTCATCGATTCGATCGCCTGCTGCGCTGCCTCATCCGTGACGCCGAGGCCGTGCTCTCCTGCGGCGATCAAGCGGACCAACTCGTTCGACGGCACGTAATCGACGAGGACGTTGATGCGTGGGCCAGCCCCTCCGTTGTGGATCGCGTGCGGCTTCAGATTGTCGATCGCCCACACCTCGCCGGGGGCCATGTCGTACCACAAGCCGTTGCAATACAACCGCTGGACGCCCTCGGCGACAACCTGGATCGAGAGGCGGAGCGTGCTGCGAAAGAAGCGCGGGGTATCGGTGTGGATCGGTATGAGGCCGTGGGGAAGCAGGCGCGCGACAATCGCGCGCGTTGGCGAGGCGGCGAAGGTCTCACGCAGCAGCTGTTTCAGGTGCGGCATCTGCGCCAGCACTGGACGATCGTCTGGTGGCACAGGTCTGGGCCCGCGCGGGTAGCCTATCGCAAAGAACGACTCCACCGACGCCTGCACAACCGGGTCGCGACTGGCGCCCCCCCAAGCGTCCGCAGGTAGGCCATCGATCTCCGCCGCGAGCAGCGCATCATCCACGGTGATCGGGAGACGAACACAGCCGTGGAACCCGAGGTAACGCAGGACACCGTCGTCCGGCGGTGGGTCAGTGGGGACCGGCAGTGGGACCGCGAGCTGCTTATCCATGATCACGTTCGGCGCGTCAGGTTCCTCTCCGAGAGGGCGAGGAACCCGTCGGGAGGTTCCGGGGGAAGGCGACACCAGGCCGTGCCTCCGCGAAGGCGGCGATCATGCCGCCGATCTCGAGCAGGTGCACGGCGACGGCAATTGCGAACGCCGCCGGCAACTCGAACCAGCGCAGCCCGTAAGACCGACCGGCGCGGATGCAATCCCAGCAGCTGTCGAGGGTGCGGGCTGCGAGGACGAGGGGG
>Ga0209048_10005275_pt1 | contig 12220 bp, 6 predicted proteins | sample FrelakmetCRP12CR_FD_187146 | JGI IMG/M metagenome (GOLD analysis project Ga0209048, IMG submission 187146) | Freshwater lake sediment microbial communities from the University of Notre Dame, USA, for methane emissions studies - CRP12 CR (SPAdes)... | ecosystem: Environmental > Aquatic >... | reverse complement strand
CGGCTGCTGGTCGAGGAGGTGATGGGCTACGAGGGCTTCTCCGGCAACGAGTCGATCCTCTACCACCTGAGCTCCCCCTGCCGGATCGCCGGCGTCGGCGAGCTGCGGCGGCAGGTGCGCGAGGAGTGGACACCGGACGCCCACGTCCACCGGCTGGCCGACGCGAACGCGATCGAGCCCGGGGGCGATCCGATCGCCGGCCGGCACCTGCTGATGTTCAACGACGAGCTCGAGGTGTCGATCGCCAAGCCGACCGAGTCCGCGTCCGGCTTCTATCGCAATGGCGAGGGCGACGAGGTGGTCTACGTGCATCGTGGTGGCGGTGTGCTGCGCACGATCTTCGGCAACGTGCCGTTCGGCGCCAAGGACTACCTCGTGATCCCGCGCGGCACCACCCACACGTTCGAGCTCGACGGCTCGGAGCAGTTCTGGATCTGCTTCCACACGCCGGGCGAGATCGAGACGCCGTCGCGCTATCGCAACCGCTACGGCCAGCTGCTCGAGCACGCGCCGTACTCCCAGCGTGACTTCCGCCCGCCGGTGGAGCTCGAGACCCGCGACGAGGCTGGGGAGTACCGGCTCACCGTGCGGATCCGCGGTGCCGCGCAGGAGTACGTGCTCGACCGGCACCCGTTCGACGTCGTCGGTTGGGACGGCTACGTGTATCCGTACGCGTTCAACGCGGCCGACTTCGAGCCGCGGGTCGGCCGCTTCCACCTGCCCCCGCCGGTCCATCAGACGTTCCAGGGGCAGGGCTTCGTGATCTGCACGTTCGCGCCCCGGCCGCTCGACTTCGATCCGGAGGCGGTGCCGCTGCCCTACCACCACTCGAACATCCAGTCCGAGGAGGTCATGTTCTACGCCGAGGGCGATTACGCCGCGCGCAAGGGCGTCGACGTCGGCTGCATCACCCTGCATCCCTCGGGGCTGCCCCACGGTCCCCAGCCGGGCGCGGTCGAGAAGTCGCTCGGCGCCGCGCGGACCGACGAGCTCGCGGTCATGTGGGACACCTTCCGGCCGCTGCGGCTGACGCCCCTGTGGCGCGCGCACGACCGGCCGGACTACGCCTACTCCTGGAACCCGGACCACGCCGCGGACCGCACCACGCGGCCGGTCAGCTCCCCGAACGAGATCCTCGCCGCCTCGCAGTAGCCGCGCATCGTGACCGTGTCGCCGTCCTCGAGGAAGGTTCGCGTGGAGCCGTCCTCGAGGACGAGCTGATCGCGGCCGCCGCGGGTGCGCTCGAGCAGGCAGCCCAGGCTGTCCGGCGTCGCGCCCGAGATCGTGCCCGAGGCGAACAGGTCGCCGGCGGCGATGCTCGCCCCGCCTACGGTCGCGTGCGCGAGCTGCTGGGGAGCGCTCCAGTACAGCCCGCGGGAATTGGTCGCGGTGACCCGGGTCTCAACGCCTGACGCCTCGAGCGTGATGCTCGCCTCGAGCTCGATGTCGAGCGCCCACGGCTCCTCGCTGCAGAGGTAGGGGAGTGGCGCCGGCCGCTGCTCGACGCCGGCGACGCGCGCCGGGCCGAGCGCCTCGAGCGGCACGATCCAGGGGCTGATCGAGGTCGCGAAGGACTTCCCCAGGTTCGGGCCGAGCGGCGCGGACTCCCAGCGCTGGATCTCGCGCGCGCTCCAGTCGTTGACCAGCACCACGCCGAAGATGTGCTCCGCCGCCCGGGTGACCGCGATCGGCTCTCCGCGCGCCGGGCCCGGGCCGGTCAGGAAGCCGAGCTCGAGCTCGAAGTCGAGCCGGCGCTCGGGCCCGAAGCTGGGCGCCCCGCCCGGCTCGGTGGGGGCGCGCTGGCCCCACGGCCTCGGCACCTCCGACCCCGACGGGATCACGGTCCCCGCGCGACCGTGGTAGGCGATCGGCAAATGACGCCAGTTCGGCGTCAGCGGCTCCGCGTCCGGCCGGAACAGGCGCCCGACGTTGGTGGCGTGCTCGATCGACGCGTAGCCGTCGACATAGTCACCGATCCGCACCGGAAGTAGCGGCGTCACGTCGTGAAGCGGGATCAGCGCCCGCTCGACCGGCTCGCGCGGCTTGGTCCCGTCGGTGCTCAGCAGCTCGCACAGCCGTGCCCGCGTCGCCGACCAGGCCGGCGCGCCCAGACCCAGGAACGCGTTCAGGGTCGGCTCGGAGAAGACGCCCGGATCGAGCTCCGGAACGGCCAGCAGGCCAGCGCCGGCCACCGCCGCGAGGTCGAGCGCGAAGGCGCCGATCCTGATCGCCGTCAGCGGCGTGCCGCCGCGGCGGCGCACCACGCCGTACGGGATGTTCTCGATCCCGAATCCGGATCCATCGGCCCCCGGGACCCAGCTCCCGGCGGGAGCCTCAGCCACCGAGCCGGGCCTGCTCCTCGACCGTGCGCTCGGCCCACGGCACCGCCTCGAGGCGGGCGTCCGGGATCGGCTCTCCGCTCTCGATCGACTTGCCGTAGGTGCCGTCCTCGAGTCGTTGCTCGGCGCGCTCGATGGCGGCGAGCTGCTGCCGCAGCTGATCGACGATGCCCTCGTCGAGCTCGTCCGCGTACAGGTTGGTGGCGTCGTCGGCCATGTGCTGGCCGACGTCGGAGAGCTCGTTGTCCTCGGACCGGCCGACGTGATGCTTGATCTCGGCCTCGATCCGGGCGCGCTCGCGCGCCAGTAGCTCGCGTGCTCGGGCTTCGTCCACGGGCGCAGCCTACCGCGCCGATCCCGGTCGCGCACGTCCCGCGCACGTCCCGCGCATGTCCCGCGCACGTCCCGCGCACGTCTCGCGCACGTCCCGCGCGCGTCTCGTGACAATCACTAAGCTCGGCCCATGAGCGACGCGACCGGCCCGGTGCGCCTGCCCGCCGAGTGGGAGCCGCACGAGCGGACGGTGATGGGATGGCCGTGCCGGCTGGCGCTGTGGCGGGACACCCTCCCGCAGGCGCGGTCGGATTACGCCGCCGTCGCCAATGCCATTGCGTCGTTCGAGCCCGTGTCGATGATCGCCAACGCGGGCGCCGACGCCGCGGCGGCGCGATCGGCCTGCGGTGAGGGCGTCGAGGTGGTCGAGCTTCCGCTCGATGACTCGTGGCTGCGCGACAGCGGGCCGATCTACGTCCGCGACGGGGCGGGGCGGCGGTTGGCGGTTCATTTCCGCTTCAACGCCTGGGGCGAGAAGTTCTCGCCCTGGGACCGCGATGCTGCGGTCGGTGCACTGATCGCCGAGCGCCTCGGCGATCCGGTCGTGGAGGCGCCGCTCGTGCTCGAGGGTGGATCGATCTGTGCCGACGGGGCCGGCGTCCTGCTCACCACCGAGCAGTGCCTGCTCCATCCCAGCCGCAATCCCGAGCTCTCGCGCGAGCAGATCGAGGATGCGCTCGTGACCCACCTCGGCGTGGAGCAGGTGGTGTGGCTCGGGCAGGGGCTGATCGAGGACCGCGACACCGACGGTCACGTTGACCTGATCGCGGCGTTCACCCGCCCCGGTCAGGCGCTGTTGCAGATGGTCGAGCCCGAGAACCCCAACTACGAGCACTGCTTCGAGAACCGCCGGCGCCTGGAGGCGGCCGGGATCGAGGTGCTGGAGCTCCCCCATCTGCCCTACACCGTTCTCGCCGGCGAGACCGTCGCGGCGGGTTACCTCAACCTCTACATCTGCAACGGCGCCGTGATCGTTCCCGTGGCCGATGCCGACAGCGACGCCGATGCGCTGCGGATCATCGCCGGCGCCTACCCGGATCGGGAGGTCGTCCCGGTGCCCGGCGCCGTGCTCGCCTACGGTGGCGGCGGACCGCATTGCATCACCCAGCAGGTACCGACCAGATCCGAGCCGGAGGTCCAGGATGGCTGAGCGACCGGCGCTGCTGACCGCGTTCCCCCCGCCGGCCTCGCCGGCGCGTACCCGTCCGAGCACGCGACCGCCGCTGCGCGTCGGGGTGGTGCAGGAACGCTGGCACGCCGATCCTGACGAGCACGAGCAGGCGCTCGCCGCCGGGATCCGGCTGGCCGCGGGCGAGGGGGCGCAGCTCGTGTGCCTGCAGGAGCTGACGCTGTCGCCGTACTTCGCGATCACCCCCGACGGCCCTGTCGCGGTGGGGGCGGCGCCGGAGGAGCTCGAGACGGGGCGCACCGCGACGTTTGCGCGGCGGCTCGCCGCCGAGACCGACGTGTACGTGCACGCATCCCTGTACGAGCGCGCCGACGGGCCCGATGGGCTCGGGTACAACACGGCGATCGTGGTCGCGCCGGACGGCCGGCTTCTGTCGCGGACCCGGAAGCTGCACATCCCCGTCACCGCCGGCTACTACGAGGATCGCTACTTCCGGCCCGGCCCGGCCGACACCGAGCCGTTTCCGCTCACGGTGCTGGCGGCGGACGGCGGTGAGGCGCAGATCGGGTGCCCGACCTGTTGGGACCAGTGGTTCCCGGAGCTCGCCCGCGGCTACTCGCTGGCTGGCGCCGAGGTGCTCATCTATCCGACGGCGATCGGATCCGAGCCCGACCATCCGGACTTCGACACCCAGCCGCTGTGGCAGCAGGTGATCGTCGGCAACGGGGTGGCCAACGGCACGTTCATGGTCGCGGTGAACCGGATCGGGGTCGAGGGCCCGCTGACCTTCTACGGGTCGAGCTTCATCTCCGATCCCTACGGCCGCGTGCTCGTCCAGGCCCCGCGCGATGAACCCGCGGTGCTGGTCGCCGACCTCGACCTCGACCAGCGCCGCGACTGGCTCGAGTTGTTCCCGTTCCTGCGCACCCGCCGCCCCGACGCGTACGGGAGCCTGACCCGGAGCTAGGACCCGTCAGGGCCGCGCCGACGTGCCGGCGAGCTCGGCGAAACGGCGGACCGCGTTGACGTCATCCGCCTCGTAGACGTCGATGCTCGCGACCAGCCCGTGCTCGACGGCGAGCACGGCTGCCATCTCGATGTTCAGCTCCGCTTCGTCGCCACCGCCGCCAGCCCGGCGCACGAGCAGCGAGCCGTGGCAGGCCAGCGTCCGCTCGTCGCAGGCGAGCACCTTCGCGACCCGGAATCTGAGCTCGCCGCCCTCCTGCGAGGCGGACTCGAGCAGGGCGACCGCGGCGTCCCGTCCCTCGGCCAGCGGCGTTCCGAGCGAGCGGTGGTCGCTGACCATGATGTCCTCGGCCAGGACCTCCCGGACCGCCTCGACGTCGCGGATCTCGACCAGCCGCAGCCACGCTGCCGCCTGACGCTCGAGCGGGAGGTCGCCGAGCGCCCCGGCGCCGCCGCCGAACTCCGCGTAGCGCGCGACCATCGCGGCGCGGTCGCCCGGGTCGTAGATGTCCACGCTCGCCACCCGTCCCGATTCGAGCGCCCACACCATCCCTACCCGCAGGCCGCCGGGGCCCGCGGCCGCGCCGTCCGCGTCGCGCCACGTGCCTCGCAGCGCGATCACGGTGTCATCGCAGGAGATCACCTCGTCGACCGCGAGCGACAGCTGCGGCCAGGACGCAAAGATCGAGGCGGCGAGCGCCCGGGCGTCCTCTTCGCCGCCGAGGCGCTCCCAGCCGAGCTCGCCGTGGTCGACGATCCGGCACGCGTCGGCCGGAAGATCGAGCAGCGCGCCGACGTCGTGGCCGGCGATGGCCTGCATGAACGCGGCCACGAGCCGCTCGGGCGGGCGCTCGCTGAGGGTCCGGGTGTGCCCGCCGAGCTCGGCGTACCGCGCCAGCATCGCTTGGTCGTCGTCGGGCTCGTAGAGGTCGAGGCTGACCCACAGGCCGTCCTCGATCACCGTCACGGCGCCGACCGAGAGCGCGACCTCGCCCGCCTTGAGCCCGTGTCCGCGCCACGTATAGCGCATCGCGATCACGTGCTCGTCGCACGCGATCACGTCATCGACCTCGAGCCGGAGGTTGGGGGAGGTGGAGAGCACCGAACGCAGCAGCGCCTCGGCGTGCTTGCGTCCGCGCGCGTTCCCCCATCCGAGCGCGCGATGGTCCGTCACGACCCAGTCCTCCACGTACATCTCGAGCAGCGCGTCGACGTCATGGGCGGCGTACAGCCGCTGGTACTCCGCCCAGTAGCGCTCCGGGGGACGATCACCGAGGATCACCGGGGTGTGGTCGGCCGTGGGCGGCTGGGGACGCGGCTGCTCGCCGGCCAGTCTGGTCGCGCGCTCGGCGCCGGCCGAGTGGCCCTTGGCCTCGTAGAGCTCCAGTGCGCCGTGGGCCGCATCCGTCGCCTGGTCGGTCATCCCGCAGGCCTGCAGTACGCTCGCCAGCGCCATCGCCGCATCCGCCTTGTCCGCCAGCGCGTCGGTGGGCTCGGCCAGCTCGACCGCCCGGCGTGCGAGCTCGAGCGCCTCGGGCTTGTGCCCCCGGCGAGCGAGCGCGGCGGCCCGCACGCCGCACCAGGTGATTGTCGTCTTCAGCTCGCCGCCGGCGTGCAGCTCGGCGTACTCGGTCTGCTCGATCGCCTCCTCGTCGCGCCCCTGTTCGACCAGCGCCCGCGCCAGCAGGGCAGCCGCCAGGGCGGCAAGGGCGCCGGCGCCGAGGGCCTCGAATCCGTCCCGCCCATCGCGCAGCAGTGCCTCCCCCGCCGCCGGCTCCCCGGCCAGCAGCTCGACCATGCCGCCATGGGCCGAGAGCTCCTGCAGCTCCAGCGAGAGTCCGAGCTCGTCGACCGTCGCTCGCGCCGCCGCCAGGATCGCCCGCGCCGCGTCGGCGCGGCCGCGCATCGCCTCCAAGACGGCCTGGCAGCGCAGGGCGTTGCTCTCCAGGTGGCGCTTGCCGGGCTCCATGCGCAGAATCCGGACGACGTCGAGGCAGCGGCCGCTCGCGATGACGACCGGCGACGGTCCCCATAGCGCGGCCCGCGGAGCTGCCGCCAGGACGGCCGTGATCCGGCGGCCGTCCTGGGCCTTGCGCGCGGCCAGCAGGGCATCGTCGAGCGCCGACTCGACAGCACCGACCTGACCCAGATGCCCCAGCGCCTCCGCGACGACATGGTGCGCCTTGGCCTCACCGTGGAGGTCGCCGGTGGCGGCGAGCATGTCCGCGGAGGCCGACACGCTGGCGATGATCGCGTCGGGTCCGCCGGTTCCGGTGAGCAGCTCGAGCTGACCTCCGATCACCTCGCCGCGCGCCCGCATCACCGGGTCCTCACCGACACCGGCGCGGAAGCGCTCGACGATCTCGGCCGCCGCGGCCGTGTCGCCCGCGGACAGCAGTGCCTCGGCCAGATCCCACAGGATCTCGAGTTCCTCACCCGTGTCCCGGTCGAGCGCCCGTCCGAGCAGGTTGGCGGCGGCGGACAGATCCTCCCGCGCGAGCGCCCGGGCGCCGGCCGAGTACAGGCTCGTGGCCGCCCGCGAGCCCAGCTCGCGGCCGCGGCCGTCGAGCGGACCGAGCTGGCGGCGGTACTCGTGCGCCTGCTCGAGGTGGTAGGCGATCACCTCCTCGTGCTCGCCGACGAGGTCGCCCGCCTTGGCGTGCAGCCAATCGGCGAAGCGCTCGTGCAGCTCGGCCCGCAACTCCTTCAGCAGCAGGTGATAGGCCGCGTCCCGGATCAGGGCGTGATGGAAGCGATACACGGGCTCGTCGATCCAGTACGTGCCCTCGGGCTCGACCATGTCCTTGCGCCGCAGCATCTCCAGGTGGGCGTCGAGCCCGACCCTCACTGGACCGGGCGCGAGCGCGGCCACGGCGCCGCGGTAGAACTGCTGGCCGATCACGGCGGCGCGCTCCACGACCATGCGCTCGTCCGAGTGCAGATGCTCGATGCGGGCCGACAACAGGGCCTGGATCGTGGGCGGGACGGTGACCGAGTCGACCCCCTGCACCGCCACCCAGACGTCCCCGGTGCGTTGCAGCGAGCCCTCGTCGATCAGCATCCGCAGCAGCTCTCCGAGGTACAGCGGATTGCCCTCGGTCGTATCGAGGATCCTGCGGATCAGCGGCGTCGGCAGATCCGAGCCGCCGAGCACGAGGTCGAGCAGGGCGCGGCTCTCCTGCAGCCGCAGCGGCGCCAGCTCGATCACGTCGATCGGCCGCCGGCCCGTCGAGGTGAAGGCGTCGCGCAGCTCGCGCAGCTCGGGCCGCGCCATCGCCACGAGCAGGATCGGGGCGTCCCGGACCCAGTCGATCAGATGCTCGGCGAGGTCGAGGAACACCGGCTGGCCCCACTGCACGTCGTCGAGTACGACCACGAGCGGACGACCGCGGGCGACGGCCTCGAGCGTGCGCCGCACGCCCCAGAAGGATTCTTCGACCGACGCCGGTCCCGCTGCACCCAGGACCGATCCCACCACCGCGACGAGCCGGTCGCCGTCGGGGTCGCCCTCGACCAGCGCCGACAGCTTGCTCAGGACCACGTCGGGGGCGTCGGCCTCTTCGATCCCGGCCACGCCGCGCAGCACCTCGGCGATGGGGAGGAACGTGATGCCCTCGCCGCTCGGCTCGCAGTGGCCCGCCACCACCACCGCCTGCTCGCTCGCATCGCGCGCGAACTCGGCCACGATCCGCGACTTGCCCACCCCGGGCGACCCGATCACGGTCACCAGCCGGCATACCCGCTCGGCGATCACGGCCGACAGCGCCCCGTGCAGTCTGAGCAGCTCGCTGCCGCGGCCGACGAACGGGGCGTTGGCCGGCAGGTCGGCATCATCCTCCGGCCCCGAGGCCGCCGACAGCACGCGCCAGGCGGGGAGCGGCTCCGCCTTGCCCTTGGCCTGCAGCGGGGTCACCGACTCGAGCCGTACGTGATGGCGCACGAGGCGCTGGGTGGCCTCCCCGATCAGCAGCTCGCCCGCCGCCGCCGCCTGCTCCAGACGCGCCGCGGTGTTGACCGTGTCGCCGACCAGCAGGCCCTCGGCGCTGATCACGAGCTCGCCGGTGTTGACGCCCACCCGCATCCGCAGCCTGACGCCCCACCGGTCCTCGAGCTCGTCGTTGAGCCCCTCCAGGTCCTCGATCATCGCCGCTCCGCAGCGCACCGCGCGCACCGCATCGTCCTCGCCGACCGTCGGCGCCCCGAACAGAGCGACGACCGCATCGCCGATGAACTTCTCGACGGCCCCTCCGTGGCGCTGCACGGCCGAGCGCATCACGGCGTAGAACCGCGTCATCACGCTCCGCGTGGACTCGGGATCGAGCTCCTCCTGCAGCTCCGTCGAGCCGGTCAGATCGGCGAGCAGCACCGAGACGATCTTGCGCACGGCCATCGTCGGCGGGCGCTCATGCCCCCCGACGGCGGTCCCGCACGCGTCGCAGAAGCGGGCGTCGACGGGCAAGCCCGCGCCGCAGACGGTGCAGGTTGACTGCAGCGGCTGGCCGCAGCCGGCACAGAAGATCGCGCCCTCTCGGTTCGCGTGTCCACAATCCGTGCAGATCACGGACGACATACTCGCGCCCCGGGGGTCCGCTGTCCACTACTCCGTTGCGCGGGGTAACTTCTTACCGGGGTTCAGGAGGCCTTTCGGGTCGAAAGTGCGCTTGACCGCCTCGTGCATGGCGATCGCCGCGGGGTCCCATTGCCGCACCAGCGCGCCGCGCTTGACCAGGCCGACGCCGTGCTCACCGGAGACCGAGCCACCGAGTCTGCCGGCCAGCGCGAACAGCTCCTCGGCGGCGTGCTCGGCCCGCTCCACCTCGTCGGGCTCGGCCGGATCGATCAGGAACGTCGAGTGCAGGTTGCCGTCGCCGGCGTGGCCCCAACTGCAGGCCTCGAGCCCGTGGCGCGCGCCGATCTCCAGGGTTCCGCCGATCGCCTCGGCGAGCCGGTCGACGGGGACCACGATGTCCTCGCTGACCTTGCCGCCGCGCTGGCCCGTGACGGCGATCGAGACTCCGTCGCGCCAGCGCCACAGATCGGCGACGGCCCGCGGCTCGGTCGGCGCATACACGGCGGCGGAACCCGCGCCGAGCACCTCGAGCAACTCGGCCCGAACCCGGCCGGCCTCCTCGGCCGAGCCGTCGGCCTCGGCGATCAGCAGGAACTTCGCGCCGGCCGGCCCGTCACCGGGGAAGGCTCCGGCCGCTGCCCGCACCGACCCTTCGTCGAGGTACTCGAGCGCGGCCACCACCAGTCCGCTCTCGTAGACGCTGCGGACCGCGGCGCAGCCGGACTCGATGCTGTCGTGGAAGGCGGCGACCGGGTATGCGGCCTCGGGCGCCGGGGTCAGCTTCAGCCACGCCCCGGTGACGATGCCCAGCGTGCCCTCGGATCCGATCAGCAGCGACTTGAGGTCGTATCCGGCCACGTCCTTGCGTACCGGACCGCCGACCGTGACCAGCTCGCCGGGGGCCAGGACGACCTCGAGCCCCGTGACCCAGACGCCGGTGACGCCGTATTTGAAGGCGTGCGGCCCGCCGGCGTTCGTGGCGATGTTGCCGCCGATCTGAGACTGCTCGGCGGCGCCGGGGTCGGGCGGGAACATCAGGCCGCTCTCCCGCGCCCGGCGCCGGAGCACCGCCGTGGGCACGCCGGCGTCGACCGCGGCTCGCCACAGCTCCGGCTCGAGGCTGCGGACCGCGCGCAGTCGCTCGAGGCCGAGGACCACGCCGCCGTCGGGCACCGCGCCGCCCGTGAACCCGGTGCCGCCGCCGCGGGGGACGACCGCCACGTCGTGGTCGTAGCACCAGCGCACGACCTGCGCCACGCCGGCGGGATCGGCCGGGAGCGCGACCGCGTCGGCGCGGCCACGCAGGTTCCGGCTCTCGGTCGCGTCGGACAGATACGCGCGCGTGGACCCGGGCAGGACCGCCTCGGCGCCGAGCAGCGTGACCAGCTCGCGCTCGATCGCGGTCGGGGTCGAGGGGTGCGTCGACGTCGTCACGGCTCGAGGGCCACGATACCGGCGGGGGTGTGGCGTGCCGTGGTGGCGTGCCTTGTTGCGGGGTGGCGGGGCCGACGCAAACGGCTTGCGGGGGAAGGGAGGCGGTTCGGTGCGGGGCTGGGAACCGGCCAAACGTTGCATCTCGTGCCCCGAGCGGACCGTTGGGGAACGTTAAGCCGCCACCACCGGCCAAACGTTGACCGCGAGCTTCAGCCGGCGGCGAGATACCACGCTAAGCCGGTTGTCCCGGGGCCAAGAGGCTCCCTCCCGATCCCCTTCCCCAGCAAGCTGTTTACGCGGCGAGCGGCGGCCAACTCCTCGCAGCAAAAGGCACAGAGCCCCAACCCCTACGCCACCTGCCGCCCCGCCCCAACCCCGCCGGCCAGCGCCGCGCCGTAGCCCGCCGCCAGCCGTTCCAACGACGCTTCCCACGTCCGCTCACGCACGGCGGCCAACCCACCCCGGCGCAGTCGCTCGCGCAGGAGATCAGACTCAGCCACCGCCACCACCGCGTCGGCCAGCGCCAAAGCATCGGCGGGCCGCAACAGACCCGTCTCGCCGTCCACCAGCAACTCGGCCGGCCCCCCTTCCGCCACGGCCACCACCGGCAGCCCGCTCGCCTGTGCCTCGAGCACGACCTGTCCGAACGTGTCGGTGCGGCTGGCGAACAGGAACAGGTCGGCGCTCGCGTATGCACGCGCCAGCGCGTCGCCCTCGAGCCAGCCCAGGAACGTGGCGCGCTCGCCGAGCCGCGCGCGCAGCTCGTGCTCCTCCGGGCCGCCGCCGGCGAGCACGAGGTGCAGCCGCGGCTCACGGGCGTGGGCGGCCAGGAATGCGTCGGCCAGCAGCTCGACGCCCTTCTCCTTGGTCAGCCGGCCTGCGTACATCACGTTGACCTCATCGGGCAGCAGGCCCGGGATCCGCCGGGAAGGGTCGAAGCGGGCGAGATCGACGCCGCGGTCCCAGCGGGAAATGCGCTCGGGCGCGATCCCGAGCTGCTTCAGGCGCCCGTCGCTCGCGGCGCTGGGCGAGAGCACGAGGCGGCAGCCGCCGTAGAACGACGCCAGCGCCGCGCCGGCCAGCACCTCGAGCTGGGCCTGGCCTGAGCGGAGGCCGGCATAGGCCGCCAGCTCGGTGTGGTAGCTGCCGATCAGCGGCAGCTCCAGGGCCCGGGCCAGCAGCGACGCGCCGATGCCCGCGGGCCCCGGGGAGCACAGGTGGACGAGGTCGTAGCGGCCCTCGGCCAGCGCATCGACGATCGCCAACAGGCTCGGGACCCCGATCTCCAGGCCGGCGTAGAAGGGGATCTCGATCTCGGCGACCGCGCTCAGGCGGCGGTCGACGTCGGCATCGGTGCCGATCACCTCGACCTCGAACCCGGGCACGCCGCGGTCGCGGATCTGCCGGAGCGTGTGGGTGACGCCGTGGACGCCGCCGATGCCGTCGGCG
>Ga0209048_10005274_pt1 | contig 12223 bp, 7 predicted proteins | sample FrelakmetCRP12CR_FD_187146 | JGI IMG/M metagenome (GOLD analysis project Ga0209048, IMG submission 187146) | Freshwater lake sediment microbial communities from the University of Notre Dame, USA, for methane emissions studies - CRP12 CR (SPAdes)... | ecosystem: Environmental > Aquatic >... | reverse complement strand
GTTGTTGCCGCAGGATAGCTGCCGGCGGCAGAACTGCCTCGCGAGCGTAGTTGAGGTAAAATGGTTTTTTAGGCCCGAGGCATCGCGGTCATGAGCGCTTATCGTGAATCCTCTGTCGGCGACCCCGCTGCTCCCGAGTGCCCCGCTCCGAGTGCCGCCGCGCGCACCATGGTCGAGCGCCTGATCGAATTCCCCACCGTGTCGCGGGACTCCAATTTGGCTCTCATCGAATGGGTTCGCGATTATTTGATCAAGGCGGGGGCGAGCACTCGCCTCACATACGATGCCAGCGGCAAGAAAGCCAACCTGTTCGCCACGTTGGGCGATTCAAAGAAACCCGGGCTGATTCTTTCCGGCCACACCGACGTGGTCCCGGTGGACGGCCAAAGCTGGGATACCGATCCGTTCGTGCCGGTCGAACGCGACGGCAAGCTCTATGCGCGCGGCTCGGCTGACATGAAGGGATTTATCGGCGTCGCGTTGGCGCAGGCGCCGAAATTCGTGTCCGCGCTGAACGCCAACCGGCTCGACGCGCCGCTGCACTACGCCCTGAGCTACGACGAGGAGGTGGGCTGCCTCGGGGTCCGCGAATTGATCCGCGACTTGGAGGAGAACGGCATTCGTCCGGCCGGCTGTGTGGTGGGGGAGCCGACCTCTATGCAGCCCATAATCGCCCACAAGGGCATGAATCGATTCCGCTGCGCGGTTCACGGGCGCGAGGCGCATTCGAGCTATGTGACGTACGGAGTCAATGCCATCGAGTACGCCGCGAGGCTGATCGTGTTCATCCGCCAAATCGCCGACCGGCTCGCGCAATTCGAGCAGCGCGACTACGGCTTTACCGTACCCTATACGACGATGTCGACGGGAGTGATTCGCGGCGGAATCGCCGCCAATGTCATCCCCAAGGATTGTGAATTTCAATTCGACATGCGCACGCTGCCCCAGGCATCCTCCGATGCGCTCTACCAGGAAATTCGCGCCTATGCCGAGCTCTTGACGCAGGAAATGCAGGCGATCGATCCCGAGTCGGGCATCGATCTGGTGTGGGCCAGCCAGACCGCCGGCCTTGCGGCCTCGGAAACCGATGCGATCGTGCAATGGGCGATGCGTCTCTGCAAAAGCACTCACGCGGGCAAGGTCTCGTACGGCACCGAAGCGGGGCTGTTCCAGAAGATGGGTGTTCCGAGCGTGATCTGCGGACCCGGCGACATTGCCGAGGCGCATCGACCGAATGAATTCGTCGCGCTGGCGCAGCTCGCACAATGCGAGAAGTTCATTGAGCGCATTATCGATGGGGGATACGCCGCATGAGTCTTGCCCCCGTGACGATCGTCAAGGGCGCGTGCCCGCATGACTGCCCGGACACCTGCGCTCTCGAGGTGCATGTCAAGGACGGCGTGGCCCAGAAAGTGACCGGATCGTCCGAGCATGGCCCCACCGCCGGCGTCCTCTGTACCAAGGTGGCGCGCTATACCGAAAGGACCTATCACCCGGATCGATTGCTGCATCCGCTGCGCCGTGTTGGCAAGAAGGGGGAAGGGCGCTTCGAGAGAATCGGCTGGGAGGAAGCCATCGCGACGATCGCGACGCGGCTCGCCGCCGTCGCCGCGATCGATCCGCAGCAAATCCTCCCCTATAGCTATGCCGGAACCATGGGATTGGTGCAGGGCGAGTCCATGTCGCAGCGCTTCTTTCATCGGCTGGGCGCGAGTCTTTTGGATCGCACGATCTGCGCATCGGCCGGCTCCGCCGGACACGCCATCACCTTGGGTTCTCGAATCGGAATCGATGTGGAGTTGGCCGATCGGGCCAAGCTCATCATCTTCTGGGGCTGCAATGCGATCACCTCGAGCGTGCATTTTTGGGCGCGCGCGCAGCAGGCCAAGCGCCTCGGTGCGAAGCTCGTCGCTATCGATCCCTACCGCTCTCTCACCGCGGAAAAGTGCCACACCCACATCGCCCTGCTGCCGGGAACCGACGCCGCGCTCGCGCTCGGCCTCATGCACGTGCTCATTCGCGACGATCTCGTCGATCACGACTACCTGAGCCGGCATACGCTGGGGTTCGATGAGCTGTGCGAACGGGCGAGCCAGTACGGCCCGGAGCGGGTTGCATCGATCTGCGGAATCGAGACGGCGCAGATCGAGTCGCTCGCGCATTTGTATGCGACCACGCGGCCGGCTTTGATCCGCGCCAATTACGGGCTGCAGCGAGTGCGCGGCGGCGGGATGGCGATGCGCAACATCGCCTGTCTGCCGGCGCTCATCGGCGCTTTTCGCGAGGCGGCCGGCGGCATCCTGGTCTCGACATCCGGAAATTTTGCGATCGACAACCAAGCGCTCTCGCGCCCCGACTTGCTGGCCGGACGCACGCCGCGCACCATCAACATGTCGACCATCGGCCGCGCGCTCAACGACACCGTCGCACCCGTCCGTGCGGTCATCGTCTACAACTCCAATCCGGTGGCGGTGGCGCCGGATTCGGCGCGTGTCGCCGCGGGTTTCGCGCGCGAGGATTTGTTCACCGTGGTTCTCGAGCACTTCCAGACCGACACGGCCGACTATGCGGATATCGTATTGCCGGCGACCACGCAGCTCGAGCACCTCGACGTAGTGAAACCCTACGGCCACTACGACATGGTCGCCAACAATCCCGCAATCCGGCCATTGGGAGAGGCCAAGCCAAATACGGAGATCTTTCGACTGCTGGCCAAGGCCATGGGATTTTCCGATCCTTGTTTCGACGATTCGGACGAGGCGATCGCCCGATCGGCCATCGCGGAGGACTGGGACTTCGATGCGGTGCGCGCGCAGGGCTGGAAACGCATCGGCGCCGCGAAGGGCGTCGCACGCTTTGCCGACGGCGGGTTCGATACCCCGTCTGGCAAGGTCGAATTTTTTTCCAGTGCGGCGCAATCGCTCGGACTCGATCCGCTTCCCGATTATATCGAACCGCTCGAGGATACCCGCGGCGCGCTCGCGCGCCGCTGGCCGCTCGCGATGATCTCTCCGCCGGCGCGCAATTTTCTCAACAGCAGCTTCGTCAACGTCACCAGCCTGCGGGCCTCCGAAGGCGAGCCGTGGCTCGACATCCATCCCGACGACGCTCGAGTCCGGGGAATCGCCGAGGGCGGCTACGTGAGGGTGTTCAACGACCGCGGCAGCATCGAATTGCGCGCGCGAGTGAGCGATCGGGCGCGCCGCGGCGTGGTGGTGGCGCTGTCCGTGTGGTGGAAGAAACTCACTCGTGACGGCAAGAACGCCAACGAGTTGACGAACGGCGATGTCCTGACCGATATGGGACGGGCGCCGCTTTTCTACGATTGCCTGGTTCAGGTGCAGCCGGTGTGAGCTAGGGGCGCTGTGAACGGATACGGCTTGAGTTTGCTCGCCGCGTCGGTCATGAGTGCATTCGCGGCAGCCGCCCGCGGCGAAGGAGCGGTTTGCTCCACGGATGATACCGCCCTCACGCTCCCGCCCGGCTTCTGCGCAAGCATTTTTGCCGATGACCTCGGCCACGCCCGGCACCTGGTGGTGGCGCCGAACGGTGTGGTTTACGTCAACACCCGCGCGGGACGCAATTCCCCCGACGCCAAGCCGCCAGCGGGCGGATTTCTGGTGGCGTTGCAAGACACCACCGGCTCGGGCAAGGCGGACGTGATCAAACGCTTTGGAGAAACCCACGCGACCGGGGGAGCGGGCGGTACCGGCATCGGCATGTACAACGGTGCGCTCTACGCCGAAGTCGATGATCGGATCGTCCGCTTTACGCTGCCGAGCGGGGAATTCGTACCGCGGGATGTCGGCGAGCCCGTGGTGACCGGATTGCCGATCAACGGCGATCACCCGATGCACCCCTTCGCGATCGACGCCGATGGGATGATGTACGTCGATGTCGCATCGGCGACGAATTCCTGTCAGCTGCATAACCGCACGCCGCGCTCGCCCGGAGCGGATCCGTGCACCGAGCTCAAAACCCGCGGTGGAATCTGGCGCTATGACGCGAAGCGGACACATCAAGCGTTTTCACCGGCCGAGCGCTTCGCCACCGGCCTACGCAACGCCGAAGGCTTCGGGATCGACACGACGGATCATCGGATATTCGTGACCCAGCACGGGCGCGATCAGCTGCATGCGAATTGGCCCGATCTGTACAAGCCCGAGGAGGAAGCCACTTTGCCGGCCGAAGAGCTGCTGCGCCTCAGGCAGGGCGGCGACTACGGATGGCCGGAATGCTATTACGACCCCGCACAGCAGGCATTGGTGCTCGCTCCCGAATACGGCGGCGACGGCGGCAAACGACGTGGCGTATGCAGGCACAAGCTAGCGCCGATTGCGGCGTTTCCCGCCCATTGGGCGCCGGACGGCATGGTTTTCTACAACCAGCAACAGTTCCCCGCACACTACCGTCATGGGTTATTCATCGCGTTCCACGGTTCATGGGACCGGGCGCCATATCCTCAGCAGGGCTACAACGTCGTCTTTCAACCGCTCGCGGGCGACGCGGCGGGCGGCACCTGTGAAATCTTTGCCGACGGCTTTGCGGGCGCGGATAAATCGCCCGGCGCGGCGCTTCATCGGCCGACCGGAGTCGCGGTCGGACCCGACGGGGCGCTCTACGTATCGGACGACGTGCGCGGCCGAATCTACCGGATCGTGTATCAAGGGGGGCCGGGCCTTCAGGGCGGCGCTGCGTCGCACACCCCTTGCCCAAGCGCCGCAGCACCCGCGGGCGCGGCGAGCACCACCGATGCTCAACGACCCGACGGTACGACGCCGCATGAGACCGGTACGGCTGCGCCGTATGCCACGGCGAGAACGGCGCCGGCACCGACCTCGGCCCCGCGTTGACGGCTCATCGCTGGCTTTGGAGCGACGGATCCTATCGAGGAATTGCCTCGACCATTACCCAGGGCGTCTCGCAACCCCGGCAATACCGGGTCCCGATGCCGCCCTCGGGTGGCGCGCCGTTCTCCGAGGAGCAGGTATCCGCGCTGGCGGCCTACGTCTGGGGCTTGAGCCATGCCGGCCCGTAGGGCGCGAACCGGACGGCGATACTTCTGACTCAGCATTTGATTCTCTCGTTCTTGGGGTCGTACAACGGACGCAGCGACGCCGTGGCGGGGTAGCGGACACCCGCCACCTCGATCTCGTAATCGTCGGCGCCGATGGCCGCATCTGCGGCGGGCTTGGCGGCGCCGTCGGCAGGGGCGGGCAGCGTCACGTAGCCGAGACCCACGGCCGCACCGAGCGAGTGGCCGTACATACCGGAGCGGATGAACCCGACGATCGAGTCGCCCCGCCAGATCGGTTCATTGTGATAGAGCAAGGGATCGGGCGATTTCAGTTTGAATTGCACCAGACGCTTGCGCACCCCGCATTCCCTCTGCCGCAGCAGCGCCTCACGCCCGATGAACCCGCCGGGCTTCTCGAGCTTCACCGCAAAGCCCAAACCGGCTTCCCACGGCGTGTCCTCATCGGTGATGTCGTGCCCCCAGTGCCGATAGGCCTTCTCCATCCGCAGCGAATTAAGAGCGTGATAGCCGGCATGCACCAAGCCATGGCGCACGCCCTCGGCGACCAACTCATCGTACACGCCCTGCATGAATTCGGCCGGCACGTACAATTCCCAGCCCAGCTCGCCGACGAAAGTGATGCGCGAGGCGCGCACCAGCGCATAACCCAACTCGATCACCCGGCTGGTCGCGAACGGGAAAGCCCGATCCGACACATCGTGCGGCGTCAGCGATTGCAGCAGCTCGCGTGCCCGCGGACCCATCAACGACAGCACGCCCATGCCGGAGGTCACGTTGGTCAGCACGCAATGCGCCTGCGGGTCGATGTGCCGCTTGAGCCAATTGAAATCTTTGCTTTCGGTTTCCGCACCCGACACGATCAAGTACGCGGTCTCGGTGAGCCTGGTGACGGTGAGATCCGCCTCGATCCCGCCTCGCTCGTTCAACCACTGCGTATAGACCATCTTCCCCGGGACCACCGCCACGTCGTTTGCGCAGACGCGATTGAGCACGCGGGTCGCATCGGCCCCTTCGAGCCGAAACTTGGCGAACGAGGACTGGTCGAACAGGCCCACCGCACTGCGTACCGCGCGGTGTTCGTGGGCGCTGTGCTCGAACCAGTTTTGCCGGCCGTAACTATAGGCGTAAGAGGGCTCGACGCCCGCCGGAGCGTACCAGTTGGGCCGCTCCCAGCCGAAGGCTTCGCCGAAGCAGGCGCCCGCCTGGGCCAGGCGGTCATGCAGCGCCGATTTGCGAACGCCGCGTGCGGTTTCGTATTGGCGAAACGGCCAATGCGTCGCGTACAGCAGACCGAGGCTCTCCGAAACACGCGCCCGCAAGTATTTGCGGTTGATCTGGAACGGCATATTGCGCCTCACGTCGACCTCCCACAGATCGAGAGGCGGGTGCCCGTCGCGGATCCATTCGGCGACAACCTTGCCGACGCCGCCGGCGGATTGCAGACCGATGGAGTTGAGCCCGGCCGCGACAAAGCAATTCTTCAGTTCGGCCGACTCGCCCAGGTGGTAGCGCACATCCGGCGTAAAGCTCTCCGGTCCGCAAAAGAATTTTTGAATTCCGGCATGCTCGAGCGCCGGTATGCGGCGCATCGCATCCATCAGCACCGGTTCGAAGTGGCTGAAGTCGCCGGCGATCTCACCGAAAGCGAAATCCTCGGGAATCCCATCCGCGCCCCACGGGCGGGCATTCGGCTCGAAGGCGCCGACCAGGAGTTTCCCGGCGTCGTATTTGAAGTAGCTGCAGTGATCGTAATCCCGCAGCACCGGCATATCCGAATGCAGTCCCGGCACGTCCTGGAACAGCACGTAGTAGTGTTCGCAGGCGTGCAGCGGTGCGGTGACGCCGATGCTCGCGGCGAGATCCCGGGTCCACATGCCCCCGCACAGCACCACATAGTCCGCTTCGATGCCGCCGTGCTCGGTGTCCACTCCCTTCACCCGCTCGCCGTCATGGCGGATGGCTGTGACCTTGAGCTCCTGGAAAATCCGCACCCCTCCGGCGCGCGCGCCCTTGGCGAGGGCCTGAGTGATGTCGACCGCATTCGCGTAGCCGTCGCTCGGTATATGAATGCCGCCGATCACGTCCTCGAGGTTCGCGAGCGGATAGAGGGAGCGAATTTCGCCGGGGGAGACGACATTGACGGGAAGGCCGAATACCTTGGCCATGGAGGCATTGCGCTTCAACTCCTCCATACGCCCCGCGGTGGTCGCGAGCGACAATGAGCCGCATTGGCGATAGCCCGTGGCTTGTCCGGTTTCGGCTTCGAGACCCCGGTACAACTCGCCCGTGTAGCGCGCGAGCTGTGTCATGTTGATGCTTTGGCGCAGTTGGCCGACCAGCCCCGCCGCATGCCAGGTCGTGCCGCTCGTCAGCTGTTTGCGCTCGAGCAGCACCACATCGCTCCAGCCGAGTTTGGCCAGATGATAGGCGACCGAGCAGCCGATGACGCCGCCGCCGACGATGACGACCCGTGCCCGCGTTGGAAGATCGATGGTCACGCTCTAAACCCTCATCCGCGAATTGTCGTCATCGAACGCCGGGGCCGCGAGCACGCGCGCGCGGCGGCGCTCGCCTTGAATGAGCACGTCGAAGACGCTGCCCGCTGCCGAGTAACTTGGATCGACGCAAGCGAATGCGAGACTCTTGTTGACGCGATGGCCGTAGCTCCCGGAGGTCGTGATGCCGATGCAGGCCTCCGCGGCGAGCACCGGCTCGGCGCCGCGCGCGTCCGTGTCGGTCGCGTCGATTTCGACGTAGGCGATCTTCAAAGGCCGCGGCGGCTGCGCAAGCGTCGCCGCCTTGCCCACGAAGTCGCCCTTGTTCATGTTGAAGAATCGCGCCATATCCGCTTCGAGCATGTTCAATTCGTTGGTCAGTTCGGTCGACCACGCCTTATAGGCCTTTTCGATGCGCATGCTGTTGACCGCGTACAACCCGTAATTCGCGATGCCGAATGCGCGGCCGTGCTCCCAGATCGCATCGTAGAGCGCGGCCATCGAACCGATCGGCGGATGCAGCTCCCAGCCGAGCTCGCCCACGTAACTCACACGCAGCGCCCGCACCGGCTGTCCGGCGACGCTGATCTCATGCGCGGTGAGCCATGGGAATTCCTCGTTTCCAAGAGGCGCATCGGTCAATTGGCGCAGCAGCTCGCGCGAACGGGGCCCGCTCAACACGAGAACGCCGCGCTCCTCGGTGACGTTGTCGATCCGCACCTGTTCCTCCGGCCGCAGGCTCTGCCTCAGCCAATCCTGATCGCGCAGTTCCGCGGCCGCGGCGGAGAGCGCATAGAAGCGATCCTCGCCCAGGCGGGTAACCGTCATCTCGCCGTAAATTCGTCCGGCCGGCGAGAGCATGTGCACCAGCGCGATGCCCCCGACCTTGCGCGGAATCCGGGCCGCGCACACGCGGTTCAAAAACGACTCGGCGTGCGGCCCGCTGATGTCGTACTTGGCAAATCCCGTCAGATCGAGGACGCCCACGCGCTCATGGACCGCGGCGACCTCATCGCGGATCACCTCGAAGACGTTGTTGCGCCGATAGCCGCAGTCTTCCTCGCGTCCGTCCAGAGAAAACCATTTCGGGCGCTCCCAGCCGAAGGTTTCGGTGTACACGCAGCCTCGCGAGCGCAGCGTCTCGTACAAGGGGCTCTTCTTGCGGGGCCGGCCGGCCATCTCTTCCTCACCGGGGCGCCGCGTGGTGAAGGTGAGGCGATAATCCAGAAACACCTTGTCGCGCACATACGACTTGTCGGCAAACGGACCGAAACGGCGCGGATCGAACTCGGTCATGTTGATTTCCGAATCCCCGTGCAGCATCCACTGCGCGAGGTACTTGCCGCAGCCGCCGCCTTGCGCAATACCGAACGAGGTGCCGCAACACATCCAGAAGTTCTGCAGACCCGGCGCCGGGCCGAGCAGCGGCGCGCCGTCCGGGGTGTGGGGGATCGCGCCGTTGATGACGCGGCGAATCCCGCCCTCGGCGAATATGGGCATGCGTTCCATGGCCCGTTCGAGCCATGGCGCGATGCGATCGAGCTCATCGGGGAAGAGCTCATTGGAGGATTCCCATTCCGGATATCCCCGAGGCGCCCAGGCCTCGTGCAATCCCGTGCTCTCGTAGACGCCGATCAATCCCGATTTTTGCTCCTGACGAAAATAGCCGGACGTATACGAATCGCGCATCACCGGAATCTCGCCCTGGCGTTCAACGAAGGCGGGGATCGGGTGGGTCACGATGTAGTGGTGCTGCATGTTGGTGATGGGAGCGTCGCTGCCGACCATGGCGGCGACCTCGCGGGCATAACAACCGGCGGCATTGACGACCATCTCGGCGACGATGGTGCCTTTCTCGGTCACAACCTCCCACTCGCCGCTGTCGCGACGGCGTATGTCGGTGACGCGGTTGTGACGCACCACGGTCGCGCCCAAATCCCGAGCCGCTTTCGCAAGCGCATTGCAAAGGCCGGAAGGATCGCCGTGCCCGTCGTCGCGTGTCCAGGCGGCGGCCATCACGTTGTCCGTGGTCAGAAACGGATTCAGGCGGCGGATCTCATCGAGACCCACGATATCCATGCTGAAGCCGATGATCTTCGAGAAGCCGTGGACGTATTTCAGCCAGGCGAGCTCGTGCGCATTGTTCGCCAACCGCAACCCGCCACACGGGTGCCAGCTGACGTACTGTCCGGTGAGGGCCTCCAGACGAGGGTACAACTGGTTGCTGTAGGCATGGATTTTCGCGAGGTTGTAGCTGCCGGTGATGCTGGGACATTGCCCCGCGGCGTGCCAGGTGGACCCCGACGTGAGTTCGCTCTTCTCAACCAGGATCGTGTCCGTGCAGCCTTCCAGGGCCAGGTGGTACAGCAGGCTTGCGCCCATCATCCCGCCGCCGACAACGACGACGCGTGCGTGTGTTTTCATTGAGGACCGATGAGTTGTGTAAGGGAGGACATTGACCACAATAAATTGGTCTTCATCGGCAGGCAACCGAGTATTTTGGTGGCTTTGTCCGCCGTGGCCGGCAGCTAGCCCGCTCGGGACGCGGCGGACCTCGCGTGCCAAGCCATGGAGATGAGCGCGAAGCCGCCGAACAGCATGTTGACGCCCACCACCAGGCCAAGGATCCACACGGCAGTGCCCGGCAGGCCGAGAAATATGAACGCCGCCAAGATGAGATCGATGATCCCGCTCGCGAGCAACATGCCCCAGTTTCCTGAGGCATGGCGGCGGTGATGCAGCGCCAACATGATCGATGCGATTCCCTCAAACAACAAAAAGAGGGTCAGTACGAGTGTGAGCGAGAAGACGCCCGACAAGGGCCAGGCAAGGAGTATCGCCCCGGCGGCGATTCCGAGGGCGGCCGAAAACAGCGACCACCAAAACCCGGGCGCGCCGCGCATGCGAAACGTGCTGATCAAACCCACGATGCCGCTCAACAACACGACCCAGCCAATGACGATCGCAAACGCGAAAGTGGCCATGGCCGGAAGCGCCAACGCGATAATCCCCAAGATGACGAGGATGATTCCCTCGCTTAAAAAAAGTCCCCAATGCTGATGCAGCGAGGTCGCCACCGCGGCCTGGATTTTCTTAAAGTCATCTTGATTGATCGCCATGATCGAAACTCCTAGTGCCGCCGGGTGCGCGTACTTGATCTTCGGGAACCACAAATCGCAATTAGACCAATTCCGTAATATTAACCAATATAGCAAGTTACTGCGTATTATTAATGTTATTATTTAATATATGCCGTGCCGGCATGCGTGCTTCGGCCGCGCTAAAAGTCAGGTGCGCCCTGCGGATTAAGTACACTGAGAAATCATTGCACGGCAAACCTTAAGGATTTCGATTCTCATGGCAAGAGGCGGCGGCAGCGGATTTGGACTTCAGGATTTGCCGAAGATATCGCACGGCAGGGGATCTTATCTTTACGACGAGGCGGGGCAGCGCTACATCGACGGTTCGGGAGGCCCCGCCGTGTTCTGCCTCGGGCACGGTCATCCGGAGGTCAATGCGGCAGTCGCACACCAGATGGACGCGGTCGCCTACGGCTATCGGTATCTGTTCACGAGTTCGGCGCTCGAAGCCTTGAACGAAATGCTGCTGCGAGTTTCCGGAAACTGCTTCACGGATATCGTGTACGGCGGTGACGGTTCCGAAGCGGTCGAATCTGCGCTCAAGGTGGCTTTGCAGCACTTCGCGGCGCGTGGCCTGATGAAAAAGCGCCGCTTTATCGCGCGCGCGAGATCATGGCACGGCGACACCCTCGGTGCGCTGTCGATTTCGGGGTTCGCCGCGCGCCGCCGCGCATTCGAGGGCAGCCTGCTCGATGTCGCGTTCGTTTCCGCCGCGAACGCTTATCGGCCGCCCGACGGATGTTCCGCGGATTCGCTCACCGGCTTTCTGGCGGCCGAGCTCGAACAAACCATTCTCGCCCTGGGACCGGATACGGTGGCGGCATTCGTCTTCGAACCCATCGTGGGAGCCGCCGCCGGCGTGGTGCCGGCGCCTCCCGGATATGCGGCCGCCGTCCAAGCCGTGTGCCGCAAATACGACGTGTTGTTGATCGCGGATGAAGTGATGTGCGGCGCGGGCCGCAGCGGCACGTGGCGGGCCCTGGAGCATGACGGCGTGGTGCCCGATATCATGAGCATCGCCAAGGGATTGGCCGGCGGCTACATTCCGCTCGGAGCAACGCTGGTCACAGCGGCCGTGTCGGCCCCCATTTTCAGCGAACACGGCGCGTTCATGACCGGTCACACATTTTCCGGTCACACGGCCGCCTGCGCGGCCGGACTTGCGGTACAGCGCATCATCGAGCGCGACCAATTGCTCGAGCGGGTTCGCGCGGCGGGTGCGGCCTTCCAGGAAGCCGTGCGCGGCTCGCTGTCCAAATTCGATGAGGTCGGCGATGTGCGCGGACGCGGTTTCTTCGTGGGCGTCGAGTTGGTGCGGAATCGCAAGACGCGCGCGCCGTTTCCGCAGGCCAGGGGGTTGAGCTACGATGTCGGCCGGCGCGCATTCGCCGACGGCCTCATATGCTATCCGTGTTCGGGCAATGTCGACGGCGCGGCCGGCGATACCATCATCCTTGCGCCGCCCTACAATGCGAGCGACGCGGAGCTCGAGGAGATCACATCGAAGCTCGCCCGCGCGGTCGACACGGCGCTCAGCGGCGGATGATGCG
>Ga0209048_10005273_pt1 | contig 12223 bp, 13 predicted proteins | sample FrelakmetCRP12CR_FD_187146 | JGI IMG/M metagenome (GOLD analysis project Ga0209048, IMG submission 187146) | Freshwater lake sediment microbial communities from the University of Notre Dame, USA, for methane emissions studies - CRP12 CR (SPAdes)... | ecosystem: Environmental > Aquatic >... | reverse complement strand
CCAATCCCGGCCGATCGCCCTAGCGTTTGTCCAAGAAATGCCGATTAATGGCCCCGTGCATAGATGGGCATTTCGTTTGTTCAATAAATACTGTTCGCCGAAAGGAGAAGGAATGATAAATCGCAAACTCATTCTCGCATTGTCATTCGCGCTCTGCGGATTTGCCGTCGCTGACAATATGACCTTGCCGAATGGCAAGACTTACACAAACTACAAAGTCAGTCGCGTTGAACCGGACGGCATAACGCTGACCCATTCGTCCGGGATTACAAAGTTGTTCTTCTGGGAGCTGCCGCCAGAGCTCCAACAGAAATACAATTACGATCCACAGAAAGCCCGGACCTACAATAAGCAGGCGCAAGCCCAACAGGCAGCCGCATGGTCACGACAACAAGAAATGGCAAAGCGTGCCCAGGAGCGGGTCGAATACGAGGCCGCCCACAAAGAGGTGATGAAGAGTATCAAGGGCGCGGCAACCGAATTGGTCGGGGAAGTGTCGCAAATTACGGACGAAGGCGCGCTCATTGGCAAGGCGAAGGTCCCGTATCGCTACAACGAGGAAGTTGTCACGCCGGGTTATACGCCGATGGATGGTAACAGGCAGTTTGTCACCAAAACAAAGTACGTATCAGCCGCCGATGACTACGAACCTGTATTTGTCATTGGCGGTGGTCGTGGCTTCACAGACGGAGCCGGTTGGAGAGCAATCGTCTATCCGGCTGGGACGTACAAATACACAACCGTCATGGGGGCAGGAAAGACCGTGAAATGCTTTGCACTGACTCCCGACGATGCTCTCGACAACATGCTGAAGAATCCATGAAAAGGCGGCCAACAAGCGCCTTCACCGTATTCCTCACCCGCGGCGGGTTCGGAATCCGGTGAGGCGTAACGTTGGCAAGACGACAGAAAGGAACACCAATGAAAAGTATCAGCATTCAGTTGCTCCTTCCGTTGCTTGTCAGTGTTCTTTGCGTTTCCTGTGTCTCAATGACCATTGTTCCCCTGAAGAAGACGGTCCCAGATGTTTCAGTCAATGCAATGCCCCTGAAGAATATCCGAACTGTTGCGGTGCTGCCCTTTGAGAATTCCGAGAAGACCGACATGACCTATCTTCCCTCTCCTCCTTGGCCCTCACAGACGCCCAAACGCCGCTATCCCTACAAGAATGATGGCGAAGTAGTCTCCGACTTGGTATCAGCCGAATTGGCAAAATCATTCGCTTTCAGTGTTGTCGAAAGGAAAAAGATCAAGGACGTCTTGGAGGAACAGAGGTTCCAGCAGTCGAGCCTGATAGACCCTTCAACTGCCGTCGAGTTGGGGAAACTTGTCGGCGCGCAAGCGGTGGTCTTCGGCCGAGTGAATATTTGCTGCTTCGATAAACAGTATCGTTATAGTGGAAATGGCAGAGTTGAGCAGGAACTGGCTTTCGTGAACATTGATTTCAAACTTGCTGATGTCGAGACCGGGGCCGTCATTGCCTTTGTTCATCATGAACTCAGCACCCAGCATCTTCTGCAAGGACCTGTTACAATGAATAACCAAGAGATCATGCAAAATCCAAACAAGTATACAGACGCATTGCCTGCAGTGGACCAAGTCATGCGTCAGTTGATCCGGGAGTGCGTGGCACCAATCGTGGAGGGAAAGAAGAGTCACTGATGAACTGCCAACCATCGCCTGCACCGTATTCCTCACCCGCAGCGGGTGAGGAATACGGTGAGGCGTGTCGTTCGCTGACAAGAAACGATGATGAACCCGGCTTGTCCGACAGACGGGAATGTGGCACTATCCGCCCATGACCAAGAGGAAGAAAGAACCGCTGCGATACGACACGTTGACCGACAACGAATCGGTCTACCGTGCCAGACAGAAAGGACTCCTGCGGGAGTCCGCCCGGACATACCGACTCGTTGACCTTTTTGCAGGCGCAGGCGGTCTGACGCTCGGTTTCACGAAGTCACTCGGACAGGTTTTTGAACCCGTCTGGGCCAACGACTTCAATGCCTACGCCGCGAGAACGTACAACGCCAATTTCGGCGATCACTGCACCACAGACGACATTCTGAAAATCGTCGAGAACCGTATTGACGAGATACCGAAAGCGGATGTCGTCATCGGCGGTCCCCCGTGCCAAGGATTCAGCTTGCTGAATAAACAGCGCGACGGCGACCCCCGGAAACAACTTTGGCGGCCCTATTTGAAGATCGTCGAGCATACGGGCGCGGAAGTGTTCGTGATGGAGAATGTTCCGCAACTCCTCGGTTCCGAGGAACACGAGGAGATTGCGGAGGTAGCCCGTGCCCTCGGATTCAAGATGGCTTTTGCTAAATTGTGCGCCGCAGACTACGGAGTTCCACAGACACGGTGGCGGGCATTCATCATCGGGTGCAAGTTCACGCATCCGAGTGCGTTCTTTCCGCCGAAGAAGACGAATCAGAGACCGGACGATGCAAGCACAAGGATGATGTTCTCCGAGGAGTTCGACCTTTACGTTTCACGTGCAAGACCATGGCGGACCGTGCGCGACGCCATCGGTGACTTGCCCCCACCTGAAGGAATCGAAATCCGAGATGAACCACCACCCCTAGACCTCCACTTTGGACGATCCCCCACGCCAATGAGCATGAAGCGATATAGGGCGATTCCGAAGGAGGGCATGAATCGTTTTGATTTACAGGAACGAGCACCAGAATTGACTCCGGCCTGTTGGATCAGGAAGACAGAGGGTGGAACCGATTTGTTCGGTCGGCTTTGGTGGGATCGGCCCGCCTTCACGATCCGCACGGAGTTTTTCAAACCGGAAAAGGGACGGTATCTTCATCCTTGCCAGCACCGCCCCATTACCCACCGCGAAGCGGCCCGCCTTCAGTCATTCCCCGATTCTTTCAAGTTCACAGGCAGCAAGATCGAAATTGCCAAGCAGATCGGCAATGCCGTGCCGCCAATGCTGGCGGCCCGGATTGCCGACTGCGTGTTTGCGCTACTGGCGTCCAAAGAGGAAGGACATGACCGACAGGTTTCCACCGGAAAAGCGCAGCCAGATAATGGCGAGCGTCAAAGGGCGCAATACGTCGCCTGAGCGACTGGTCAGGAAATGTTTGCGTCGTTTACACTGCCGCTTTCGCGGCAATGTTGAAACGCTTCCCGGCAAACCGGATGTCGTTCTCGCCGGACAAGAGAAGTTGATTTTCGTGCATGGGTGTTTCTGGCACGGGCACAAAGGATGTCCGAGAGCCAGCAGACCGCAGACACACAAGGCGTTTTGGAAACAGAAAATCGAAGGAAACATCAGGCGTGACGGTCGCTTGTTGCGCAGTTTGCGCAAGACAGGATGGAGTGTTCTTGTTGTCTGGCAGTGCCAGACCAAGGACCCGGCGCGACTCGAAAGGCGATTGTCACGTTTCATTGGGAGGTGAACATGGGCGCACGAGATAGAATTCGGGACTTCTTCATTGCCAACGTCGGAAAGGTGCTGACGACGCAGAAGATTCGCAAGGTCGGCGGTATCAGTGAGTATGCGCGGCGTATCCGGGAACTGAGGGATGAGGAAGGTTTCCAAATCAAGAGCCACGTTGACCGTGCCGACCTGAAATCGAGCGAGTACATTCTGGAAACGCTTGAACGGAAACCGGTCATTTCTCGAGCAATCTCACCGCAACTCCGAAACGAGATTCTTGAGCGGAACGGGTTCACCTGTCAGTTGTGCGGCGCAGGTCCGGGCGACCAGGACCCGTTCAACCCAAATCGGAAAGTCCGGCTCCACGTTGACCACGTCAAACCAATCAGCCAGGGCGGAACCGATGACAAGGGCAACTTGAGAGTCCTTTGCTCGGCTTGCAATCAAGGCCGGGCAAACATCCAACCACCTTCCGACACGGCCCTGAACATCCTCGCCAGAATCCGCAAACTTCCGAGGTCGGAACAACAGGAGGTATTCGATTTCCTGAAACAGAAGTTTCAGACGGAAGAATAGGAATCAGCGAACCAGAGGCCGGACGTTACGGCTCGAAGCTCGCCGAACGTCAGCCTCGACGTTGGGTGTGGGAGAAAATAGATGAAATCGAAATTAATAGTTCTCATGACAACCCTCGGGTTAGTCTTCTCAATCTGTACCAATATTTATCAAGGAATGAAATTGAGAAGATATGCCTTTAATTATAAGCAAGGCACGATGAAGTATTATCATGAGTTCAGACCAATGTTTCCCATTGATGGTATGGATAAGATAGACATCGACAAGATGATTGACGACATCAAGAAACAAGAATGTGACCCTCAAGACAAACGAATTTTATCGATAGATATGGTCGATAACAACCATGTTCTTATCCATACTGGGATCATGAAAGGTGTGTTGTGGGGTGGCGGTCGAATATTTGAATTCAACAAAATCAATAATGAATGGAAGTTGAACGACAAGAAGCATGGGAGCTGGATCTCGTAAAAAGAAAGACACCCAACCAAAGCCTGAAGGCGACGGGAAGCCCGCGCCTTAGGCCGTCGTTGGCCAAACAAGAGAGGAGATAATGCAAATGAAGAAGTTGATGGTTCTATTACTGGCGTTAAGTGCACTCACGGTCAGTGCAGAAGAGAAACAGATTGAGGTGCGACTTACAGTTCCCGATGCGGCTTGGAAAATCGCCGTTGATTCGGTTCATCAGGTCAACCAAGAAATATGGGTCGTTTCGACTGTCTCACGAGATCCCGACCTCATGGGCGCTCAAGTCATCTCTACCGTAACGGCAAGGGTCAAGGTCAGTGCCGGTGATCTGCCTGTGAAACACTTCGTGATCGGGAAGACTTGGAACTGGAAGAACGAAGAGAACTACACGTTCATTAAAGACCTGAAGCAGATTGGGAAAGACCTCACTGCGGGCAAGGTGCTCTACAAGAGAGCTAAGTAGACAGATCGAAATGTCCCGGCCAACCAGCGGGTTCAGGCGACGCTTTGCAGCGCGCCTGACCTGTGTCGTTCGCTGAGTAGATGAGATGGATATAAAGGACACATTCCCGTACAAGGCGAGATGGGACAGTGTAGGGTTATGCTGCGCCTTCTGCCGGCATCAGGCGAACGGGAGAGATAGGGGTCCTTGCAAGGATGCAGAAGCGGATGCTAGGAGGGGCCGGATGCTCCCCATGCAACCCTGCAAGGACCCGGACGAACACCCTACCGCGCCAGAGAAGTGACGTTGGCGGGAAAAAGAAGGAAGACCGACGAAGTGACACGACTAAGTGTAGCAACGACGAAGTGTGGGGCCGATGTGGCGCGACGAAGTGTGAGCCTGTGCTGAGTCACACTTAGTCGCCACTCTTAGTCGGATACCCTTTGTCGACTGGCTTAGTCGGCGTCGCCAAGGCGGATGTCGTGGGCAGCGATCGAAGAGAGAAATGCGCGAACAACCGGCGGCCGGTGCGCCGGGGCGTTCTGAAAGGTAACACTATGATAGACGTACCGGATCACGTGCTGGATGAATTCCTCGGGGCGTGCCACGCGGCGGCCCGGCGCGGGCTGATGCGCTGCAGCAGCGGCAATCTCTCGCACCGGCTGGACGCGACGCGCTTGCTCGCCACGGGCACGCGAAGCTGGATGGAGAACATTTCGGCGGAGCAGGTCGCGGTGTGCCGCATCGCTGACGGCGCCCTGCTCGCCGGGCCGAAGCCGACTGTAGAGATCGGCTTCCATGCGGCCATCCTCAGAGCCAGGCCCGAGGTGAACGCGGTGATGCATTTTCAGACACCCTACGCCACGGCGCTGGCCTGCCAGGAGTCAGGCGCCACCAACTACTTCGTGATTCCGGAGATTCCGTTTTACATCGGCCACGTGGCGCGGGTCCCGTATCTGCTCCCGGGCTCGAAGGAATTGGCTGAAGCGGTGGCGGGGGCCATGCAGGACCACGACCTGGTTATCATGAGTAATCACGGGCTGGTGACCGCCGCCGCCGACTACGCCCATGTCATCCAGAATGCCGAGTTCTTTGAGCTGGCCTGCGAGGTGATCATACACGGCCAAGGCAAGCTGCGGCCCCTGCCGGCGGAGGATGTCAAAACCCTGCTGGACTTGCGCCAGGCGGCCGCCCGCGGAGCACAACCGGCCGCTTGACGTCGGCGCGGAGACGCGCCGGGCCGTTCGGGATGGTTCTTCCGGGGTTTCCGTGTGAATACTGATGGGTCTTTGTACGTGTATGTGAAGCAAAGCCATCGACTAAGCGAGTCGACTAAGCGTAGCCAACTAAGTGTGGGACTAAGTGTTACGAGAAGCAACCATCAACGCTCTGCGGATCGCCACAAAATCCATGCCCTTCTGATATACTTTCAACAGCTCACGACCAAAAAGGTGTGCCATAAACCCACGCCCCCACACACTTCGTCGTCCACTCTTAGTCCCTCACACTTCATCGCTTACACTTACTCGATTCGCTTAGTCGTCTCCCGCTTCGTTGTCGATCATGCCGCGTTCCATAATAGAATATCCCACGCTAATCCCGGAAGAGCCCAACATCCTGGATGCAAGAGATCGGCGTGTACGAGCACGTGTAAGAGTACGAAAGGTGCAAAGATGCCGGGCGCAGCCCTTGCAATTGCATTTTGACTGCTGCACGGGCCGTCAAGCCTCTGAGGCTTGGCGTTGTCATCGGCTAATACGTGAACAGATCGGCCAGCGCATAGCGGTGGCCGGTGGCGCGGTTCAGGGCGGCGAGCACCTTGGCCTGGGCGCGGGGGGTCAGGCGCCGACCCTTGCAGGCCCGGGTGATCATTTTGTGGGTCATCGGCTCCGCGGCGGAGGCCACCAGGTCGTGCGGTTTGAGCCCCAGCTCCGCCAGCAGCCGCGCCACGGGTTGCGGCCCCAGATTGCGTTCCACGTCGGCATGCATGCCGGGTGGCAAGATATACGTCTTCCCATAATAATCCAGTCTTTTATGGCAATGTTCGTAAGGGATCTCCGGCCCTGGTCAAGGTCAAGGCGTCCTCCTGTTTTGAATCAGCCATTGTCAATTATGGCCACCCTGCGCCGGACGGACAGGCAGGAATGCCTGTCTTACCGAAGCAAGCCGGCCATTCCTGGCCGACTCAGCGGGCATCCAAGGGCCATAATTACAATGGCTGATTTTGAAGATGGACCGGGCGGCAGACGTATGCTAGGTGAGGTTCATACGATGAACCCAACAGCCAACCGACAGGGGGAACATGTCATGAAGAGCATGCACTTTCTGATGGCCTTGGGCCTCGTTTGCGCCGCTGCCGCCACCGGCCAACCCGCCGTGACGCCACCGGCGGCAGACGGGAGGGTTCCGCTGGCGACCGCGCTGCCCAAGCCGGTGATTCGCGGCACGGCGGTGCCGATCACCATCCCCAACGTGGAGCCCGTTCCCGGCAAGCGGCCGGACTTCATGGTGCCGGCCGGCACCGTCAACCTGGCCAAGGGCAAGAAGGTCACGTCCAGCGACACTGATCCGGTGGATGGCGAACTTTCGTTGATCACGGACGGCGACAAGTCCGGGGAAGAAGGCTTCGCGGTGGAACTGAACACGGGCAAGCAGTGGGTGCAGATCGACCTCGGCCAGCCGAGCGAAATCCACGCCATCCTGGTCTGGCATTTTCATTCCGAGAAATACCGTGTTTATCACGACGTCGTGGTCCAGGTGGCGGAGGATGCGGATTTCCTCCTGGGCGTGAAGACTCTGTTCAATAACGATACCGACAACTCGCTGGGCCTGGGCGTGGGCAAGAACCGGCCGTACATCGAGGATTATCAGGGCAAGCTGATTGACGCCAAGGGCGTGCGGGGCCGTTATGTCCGGCTGTACAGCCAGGGCAACACGTCCAACAAGATGAACCACTACATCGAAGTCGAGGTCTGGGGCAAACCGGTCAAGTGAACCCCACCACGTGCCTCCCGCCTGCCTGCGGTGAGTTGCCTGCACTGAGCCCCGTCGAAGTACCGAACTCACGGGCACCGCGCAGCGCCCTCGCTGCGCGGATTTTCGCTCACAGAGCGGTTGGCGGGGGCGCCAACCGCAACACGCGAGGGCGCGTGTGCTTCCGGAATCCCATCAGCCACCGTTGCCCTCCAGCCCCCTTCTTCCGCACGCCGTTAAACGTATTTCGTGTTACAGGGAGTGGCACAAGTGGCACCCCTGCTGGGTCCGGTTCCCTGTTGCTGCGCTGCAAGTGACGTGCTAGCCTTCCGGCCACGCGACAAACATGAAGACAGCTCCCACCAGCCTTTCCATCAAGATCGTCACCGCGGTGGTGCTTGCGATTACGGCGGGCACCTGCCTCGCGGCTGTGCGGGATTCCCATTTGCTGATCGGGGGCGCGCTGCTGGCGGTGATTTCGCTCCTGGTGTACCGGGGCCAGCCCTTAAAAGATTAAATAGCGCCACGCCGCCTGCCGTCCTGGCGACGTGGGTTTGTTTTCGCCATGCGTGATTATCTGTCCATCTCGAATCTGGGCAAAGCCGCCGGGCTCGCCGCGCTGATGACGCTGATGTCGGTGGGGCGGCTGGTTCAAGGGCAGAAATCCCTGGTCTTCTATATCCCCGTCACCTTCTGCGCCATGATGTTTATCGCCGGCGCGGTGGCCGCCTGGGGGCGGCGCGCGGGCATGGCGGGCATTGTTACCGACCGCCGGACGCTGTGTTCCGGCGTGGCGCTCGCCCTCCTCCTGGCACTGCTGGCGCTGCCCGTGTATGTGTGGGGCTTGGATGCCATCCTGCGCAACGCACTACGGAGTGCAACCAGCAGTACCCTGCTGAACCTGTCCTATCCCGCCACCGTCGGCGGCTGCCTGGCGCTGATGTTATGGTCCGCGGGGTTTCAGACCATGTTCTTTGTGGCCGCGCCCATGTCGCTGTTCGCCCGTCTGACCAACCGACCATTCATCGCTCTCGGCCTCACCCTGGCCGTGCGGTTCTACGTTATGCATCGGCAGATGACCGAGGCGGGCGTGAGCGCGGCCGTCCCGCTCTTTTATGGGCTGGCGTTGGCGACCACGCTGGCCGGCGGCCTTCTGTTTGCCCGGTACGGCTTGGCGCCGGCCATGCTGTTCGCGGCGGCGTTGGACCTGCGGCTGCTGCTCTACGTATGAATACGAAACCCACGACCCTGCAACACCGCCACCGCCCGCTCTGGTGGGCGGGACCTCCCGGTCCCGCGTCCCTGGAGGAATCATGACCATGAACCGACGTAACTTTCTGCTGACCACCGGCAGCGCCGCGCTGGCGGGCCTGACGGCCCGCGCGTGGGGCGCCGCGCCCGCCACCGTGCCGCCCGGCTCCGCGGCGCCGGTCTGCCCGCCGCTCCTGGGCCGCCGGTTCCTCACCTTCAACGCCGCGATCCGCGTCAATCAGATCGAGGTGACCCGGGATCGCAACGCCGGAGACGACGAGGCCGGCGACCATACGCCCGAGACCGTGCAGGCCTATCGCCGCGCCTTCGAGCAGGGCTGGCCCGGCGGGCGCCTGACGTGGGCGCTGAGCTGGCAGGCTTTGCGGGATCAGCGGCCGAACTACCAGGCCATCCGGGAACTGGTCGCCGGGTATCACCGGCAGCATGGCGACGAGGTCACGTTTCTCCCCGGCGGTTACTTCGCCAACATGTACAACACGCGCGACCAGGTCAACCAGGACCTGCACGACGCGCTGGCCAGGGTGTCGCAAATCGTCGGGAACGGCTACCGGCCGCGCAGCGTGGTCGCCGGCTACCTCGCGGCGGACAACCAGCGTTATCTGGCCGAGCAGGAAGGCATCCATATCTGCCAGGGCAACATCTGGAGCCAGTACGCCATTGACAACGGCGACGGCGATGGCTCGCTCTCCTATCCCTACTATCCCAGCCGCGAACACTTCTGCAAACCGGCGCAGGGGCGGGAGGACTTCATTGATTGCGTGAACCTGGACGGCTGGACGTGCGATTTCATCAGTGCGCGCCGGGCGGGCGCCACCAACAAGTACAACAGCCGGCTCGGCGTCGGACCCATCGAGGCCCTGGCCCAGGGCCGCGGTGCCCGGGAGGACGGTTTGAACCACATGCTGGCGACCACCGCCCAGCATTTCGACCGCGGCTTTGCGCTGAACGGCTTCGCCTGGGTGACTGACTGCTGGGAGGTCTGTCTGGTGAAGCAATTCGAGCGCGGGGGGTTCAAGGATTCCCTGCAGTACCTCACCCGCTGGCTGAGCGGCATCCGGCAGCGCTGGCCCGCGGCGGTGAACGTCACACAGGGCGAGTTTGGCCTGGCCTGGCGCGACCACTTCAAGGACAACGCCGAGCTGGACTATCGGTTCGTGACGCGGGGCACCGGCTTCGGCGGGTCGGAAAGCAACCTGGAGATCCGCTGGTTCATGAACCGGGACTTCCGCCTGGCGCTGCTGCGCGATGCGCAAGCCAACGGGCCGGAGCTGGTGATTGACTTCACCCGGTATGACCTGAAGGCGCAGGAGCCGCCCGAGCCGGGCCGCAACTGGAGCCTGATGAACCGCATCAATCAAAAGGGTCTCCGGCCGCAGGACAAGCCCGTCCCGCTGGCGGCCCTGTCGGCGGAGGATCAGGCGCTCATTCGCCGGCGGCTGCCGGAGCTGTTCGGCTGAGCGCGGTCAAGGCTTCAGCAGCACCCGCGACGGCTTCCGGGTGGTGGTGCTGATTGATCCCTGTGGGATGGATCGGAATAAGCGGAAGTTGTGTAAACATTCCGATAAAGACCGGAACCGTTACCGGTTCCGCTCCAAAAGAGACCATCATGCGATGGGCCGGGTTTTCTCTAATTTGACTCTCCACGCAACACGTTGCTCGCAGCCGGCCAACTGTTTTCTTCGGCTCATGCTCATTTGGCCCGGCCGCGCGGCGGCGGCGTGACCACGGGCGGCGCTTCTTGCGGCCGCTCGTACTTGCGCAGCCCGGCTTGGATGGTGGCGTACAAGGCCGGCACCCAGGGCGGCGTGCCGGGATGGTACCGGGCGACCGTCCGCACGCGAAAATCCACGGGGCTCAAAATGACCAGCACGTTCGGCACGCCCGTGACGGCGGCCAGCACGAACAAATTCTCGGCGGCGGTATCGCCCATGGCCAGGCAGCCGATGGAGACGGCATTGCCATGGATCATGATGTCGCCCCCGAGGCTGCCGCGACCCTCCGCTTCGGCCTGCGCGCGATCGAACGCATTGGGGTAATTGACCCGGAGGGCCAGGTGGTAGCGGCTGTTCGGGTTCAAGGACTCGATGCGGTACAGCCCTTCCGGCACCTGCCGGTCGCCTTGCCGCAATTTCGGTCCCTGCGTACCGCTGGCGGCCAGGATCGGATAGGACCGGATCCAATGATAGACGCCGTTCGTGCCGGCGGCATAGAGCTGCAACTCGCGCTCCTGCTTGAGCCCGATGAGCGTCACCTTGGCGGGCGGATAGGGAACGTGCGCGGCGGCGAAACGGGGCGCCAGGCGCTGACGGACGGCCTCGCCGTACTGCGCCACGCGGTCCTCGACGGTATTTTCCCGGGCACAGGCATTGAGCCATAGCGCCAGGAGCATCAAAAAAGGCCATCTCGTTTTCATTCGTATCTCTGGTCGCCCCCGGATGTTCCGCTTGCTTTCGAGCGCCCATCATTTCGCGACCGGGCCGGCGCCGATATTCAACTTCTCATTCTTCGGCCGCGGCACGGCGCCGAGCGGGTGCTGGTAATAAAAAGCGGGGATGAGGCTGACATCCCCCGCCCGGCCGGGATCCGATCCCGCACCCGCGGCGGGCGCTGACGGGGCCAGTCGGAAATCGTAACGCGCGGCATCCGCAAAATCCGCGCGGTGGGCGACAAGGTTGCTGGCGCTTTCGCCCGGGCCGGAATACAGGCTGCCGTTGCCGAGGAAAAGATTATTGATCACGCGGACTTTCGGCGCGGCGCCCGCCACCCGCAGGAAGCTGCCTGCGGGCTGGCGCTCGTTCACACAGGTGTTGTTCACCACATACAGCTCCTGGAGGGCATTTTTCGCGCCCTCGGCGGCGTACGAAAACGCCGTGCCGTTTTCGGCGCGCGGCCCATGCTGGAGCAGGTTGCCGATGACAAAACTGCGGCCGCCGTTGGGCAGATCAATGACGTAACTGGAATGCCCGTCCTGTTCGTCCATCAGCCGGTTGTAAAGGATGTAGTTCTCCTCGGCCCGGCTTTTCACGAGATGTCCCACGGCGGCGTGGTGCGAGTAACAGAACTGCAGCGTGAACCGCCGCACCCGGCCGACG
>Ga0209048_10005272_pt1 | contig 12223 bp, 10 predicted proteins | sample FrelakmetCRP12CR_FD_187146 | JGI IMG/M metagenome (GOLD analysis project Ga0209048, IMG submission 187146) | Freshwater lake sediment microbial communities from the University of Notre Dame, USA, for methane emissions studies - CRP12 CR (SPAdes)... | ecosystem: Environmental > Aquatic >... | reverse complement strand
CCCAGGCGTCCTGGCGGAGCAGGTGACCTGCCGCTGCCAGACGTTCATACAGTGGCGTTCCTGGAAAGGGCGTCAGGATGGTTATCTGCACTTCGTACAGACCGCTGTCGCGGACAAATCGCCAGACCTCATCAAAACTCTCCCGTCCAGTACCGTCCAAACCCAGCACAAAACAGCCGTTAACGGTGACGCCGTGATCCTGAATACGCTCGATAGCCTGCCGGTATTCACCAAATTTTTTCGCCTTCCAATTAGCCAGCTGCTCCAGACCATCGAGTCCGATCAAAGTGGGGCTTTCAAAACCGATGAGGACTTGCAGACAGCCGCTGTCCCGCAGCAACTGCAACAGCTCCTCGTCCTCAGCCACGGACACATCTGTCTCGGTGAACCAGCGGATGTTTTCCTTGGCCAGCGCGCGCAACAGCTTTTTCGCATGCGGCTTGTTGACAAAGCTGTTGTCGTCGGCGAATTCGATAAAAGGATCCTCCCAGATTTCTTTGATGCGGCGGATTTCAGCGATCACCTTTTCTACCGGTTTTACCTTGTAAATGGGTGAAATGCGAATGGAAGCGGCACAAAACTCGCAGCGGAACGGGCAGCCGCGCTGGGTCTGGACTGTCAGACGGTTGTAGCGCTCCGGATCGAGCAACTCGAACCGGGGCATCGGCGCATCCGCCAGATTGAAGTTGACAGGACGGGAATCGTAAATGCGTTGCAGCCCGCCCCGGCGTAAATCGGCGAGCACGTGAGGCCAGGCCGGCTCGCCCTCGCCGATCACAATACTATCGGCATGTCGCAACGCTTCTTCCGGCAGGGCGCTGACGTGTAATCCGCCCAGTATTACTTTGACACCACGCTGTCGATAGGCATTGGCGAGAGCATAAGCATCCTTGATACGCGCGCTAAAACTGGCGATAGCCACCAGATCAAAATCCCGCTCCCGCACGGCCGGTTCAGGAGCGTCAGTCACTTCGATATATTCAAGCGCAATATCGGTCGGCGTCAGCCCCGCCAGGGTAAGCAGCCCCAGGCTGGGCAGGGATGCGATGGTCTTGTTACGTTCGACAAAGCCCGGCAGGGTCAACCCCAGTGCGGTGAGCTCGGGATTATGGGCGCGCACGCCACTCATGGCGATAAGACCGATCTTCATAGGGTTTCCATAGGTAACGGATACTGCATATACCAATAACAAGGAGGAAGACGGACTACACGCGGCGACTGCGGCATGCCAAGTTCACGAAGCACACAAGCAATCTCCGCTGGCCGGTACGCTCTGCGACACGACAGCACCGCATCCCGCCGACTGTGCCGGAATCCCAGCAGGGTGTAGTAGCTCCAGATCAGCATCACGGCGCCCAGCGAGCGGGATAGGTCGAGATGGAACACCAGTCCCCGGGTAAGGCGCAAGCTGGCAGTCAATAAGTCGCGCAATTCCGGAGGTGACTGATGATGCAGGACAAAAGCACTGTATACCAGATCGAAGCTGTGGTCGGTAAAGGTACGCAAGTCCCTGGTGGCGGCATAATGAAACTGGAGAGCGATAGGGGCGGAGGCTTGCTGTTGGCGGGCCCATTCCACCAGGTTGGCCTGGAATTCCACGCCGTGAAGCTCCAGCGGAATACCCTCGACCCGTCCACGGTCTCCCAACTCATACAATAAAGTCCCATCCCGCATGCCGATTTCCAGCACTCTGACCGGTTGCTGGACGGCGGCAAGGCGTCTGGCCGGGGACAGGAGCTTGCCAATCATCTTCGGCCATACCCCGGTACTCCGGTAAACCCGATTCAATTCATCAATGATCCGGATTCCTTGCGGCGTCGCTCCCTCCTGCTCCAGCAGTTCCACGGCGTCGGAGCATAGCCAGCGATCGATCCAGCGGCCTTTAATGTTGCAGGGTTCCGGCATAGCAGAGCAGGCGCTCGGCGGCGGTGCGGTCGTGACGCAGATGCAGCAGTTTCTGCTGACCGTAATTGAATTCCGCTTCCATGTAACGCTGAAAAGTTCCGCCGGTAACAAAGGTAATCACCGGCTGCGCCAGCGCAAAGTTGTGTGCCCGTAATTCGCGGTACATCGTATTGTATTGACACAGGCGGCGCTCTAGTTCATCCCGAAAAACAGTGGGATCAGCGGGTATGGGCTCACACTCGATAATCCATTCATGAGCAATCTGCCTTTCCGCGGGTACACCGGCGGCTGGACAGACCAGAAAATTTAAAATTTTGACACCCAGCGCGTGGCCTGTTTCCTGCAACACTCTGATCGCCTGATCCACTCCGATCTTTTCCGCTGAAAGATCAATCTGGTCGTCGCTTTTGCCCAGCACCTGGAATAGTGGCGGATCTTTGTGAATAAACTCCACCCGATCGCCGATCTTGTACCGCAGTAGACCACCCTGAGTAGTCAGGAGGATATAGTAGGGAATGCCGCATTCCACCTCACTGACCAACAGGCTGCGGGGATGCTCATGCTGCAGCTGCGCTTCACTCAAAAACTCGAAAAAAACACCGTCCAAGGCCGGCGCCAAGCCGGGGGAACCACCGGTATACTGGAAGGCGATAGGCCCTTCGGCGGCGGAATAGACATTCCGGTGCTCCACTCTTGCACCGGCCAGTTCACGCATTCTGTCCAGATAGAGGTTATAGGTGCTGCCGCCATGGAAGGCCACCCTTAACCGCGGAAAGATTTCACTGATGCGTCGGTAGCAGCCCTCTTGTTCACGGCTATAGTCGATAAGATTGCGCCAGGCAGCCATCAGATAAGGTGTCAGACCGGCGGCGACCCGTATTTTGTGACGCTGAGCGTAGCCCTGCTGGGTAATCTGCTGAATCTTCTCAGCCATTTGCGGGTTTCTAATGACCCCCAGCGTGGGAACATAACGATAGCGAAGCAGTGCTGGGGCAATCTGCGCCATGACGCCGGTAATAAAACCGATTGGAGTACCCTGCTCAGTATGAGCAGCCACTGGATTGGCCGCCACCAGAAAAATTTTGCCGCTGAAAATATCGGCATGGCCGCTGTCCAGCATGTAGCAAAATGCCATGTCGAGGTTGAATTGACGGTAGGAGCGTATCAGCGCTTTGCTCAAAGGTAACCGTTTCGGCTCTGCCGTGGTGCCACCGGTCTGGGCAATATAAGCGGGTTTGCCGGGAAACAGAATCCCTTCGTGTCCCTGCAAAATCTTTCGAATGTAGGGCTGGTAAAAGGGGTAGTCGGTAATTGGAACGGTACGCCGAAAGCTGTCGATGCCGGTCACCGCTTCCAGGCCCAGCGTTCGGGCAAGCTCACAACCTTGGAGTTTCCCCAGTATCTTGCGCAGTACCCGTTCCTGGACCGGTTGCGGGTCGCGTAGATTGCGATCGATGCCGCGACCTCTGACCCTGGCCAGTAATTGCCAGATCATGGTAAAGGTGTGCCTTCACACCAAGCCTTGAGGCGGTTCAGATGATCCTGCATATGCTGTTTGATTTCGCCGGCGAACAGCACCCGATCGATGAGTTTACCCACATAGGAAGAGGGAATCTCACCCCAGATCGTATAATGCACCCGTGTGCCGTTGAGCAGGGGTTCCAGGAGATACTCCCCACCGCCTCGATAGAATGCCACCAGACAAAACACGCTGCGCTGGGGTGGGATTCTCTCTACTGAAACCATCCGTCCTGTGAAGCGGAGACCTATAACAGTGGTTTCATAATCGAAACAGTCACCCGCCTTTTCCAAACGGGTCACCTGTTCGGGATCGGTGACTTTAAACCACCTGACCCATTGATTGTAGTTACGGACGTCGCTGAGATGTTCCCAGACCTTCGCCGGTGGAATTTCGATATAGACCGTGGCCTTCGCCTCGCGCATTTCGATAATGCGGGTTTCTACTTCGTCTGGTTTATCTTTCCAGAATTCCCAAAACATGTTGGCTTCCCCCTGATCTAGCTGAACTGTTCGGCGGTGGTTCTCATGATTGCTTGCCCCAGGGCGCGGGTTGCCCAAAAAAGTAACCTTGCGCGTAGTCCACGCCCAGTTCGCGCAAGCGCTCGACGATGGCCTGGCTGTGGGTATATTCGGCAATGGTTTGGATCCCCAGGGTGTGACTCATCTGGTTGATGGCCGCCACCAGGGCGCTATCGCTGGGATTGTCGAGCATGTCCTTGACGAAGCTGCCATCGATCTTGAGGTAGTCGACCGGTAGCGTCTTCAGATAGTGGAACGAGGACAGGCCGCTGCCGAAATCATCCAAGGCCAGTTGACTGCCACGCCGTTTGAGCGCCGCCAACAGCTCGAGGGCACGGCGCAGGTTTTGAATGGCGGCGGTTTCGGTGATCTCGAAGCACACCCGCTCCGGGGGGAAGGCGTGTGCGGCGAACTGGGCTTCGATGAAAGCGAGCAGGGTCTCGTCGCTGAGGGAATTGCCGGATAGGTTGATGGCAATCCGGGCGCCGGTCTGGCCAATGCCGCCGGCATAGTCGCGAAACGCCGTCTGAATCACCCAGCGGTCGATGGCGTTCATCAGCCCGTAGCGTTCGGCCGCCGGAATGAAGGCCGCCGGTAACACCAGTTCGCTGGTTTCATCCGGGCCGCGCTGGTAGGCCACGCGGAGCAGGACCTCGTAGCGGACCGGGCGGGGGTCGGGCGCGTGCAAGGGCACGATGGGTTGATAGTGCAGCCGAAACCGGCCCTGTTCCAGGGCGTCCCGCAAGCCCGCCGCGCCCAGGATGTCGCCATGGCGCTGGGTCGTTTCGGTGTCTTCGGTTTGATAGAGGTGGACGCGGTTGCGCCCCAGTTCCTTGGCGGTGTAGCAGGCGACGTCGGCCTGGGTGAGCAGTTGGGTGGTGTCTTGCGTCGCCGCCGTGATGGGCACCAGGCCGATGCTGACCCCGATCTGGTAGCTGCGATCCTCCCAGTGAAAGCGGTGTTCCCGGAGGGTGCTCACCACGGTCTGGGCGATGACCTGCGCGCGGTCCAGCGGACAATTCTCCAGCAGCAGACCAAACTCGTCGCCGCCGATCCGGGCCAGGGTATCGCGCTCGCGGAACATGCCGGACAGTAGGGTATTAATTTGTTTGAGTAACTCGTCGCCCGCCGTGTGCCCGGCGGTGTCGTTGACAATCTTGAACTGATCCAAATCCAGATAACACAGCGCGTGTTGCACACCGTACTGCTGAGCGCTCGCCAGCGCCCGTTCCAGCCGCCGCTCGAATTCCGGCCGGTTGATCAGGCCGGTGAGGGCATCGTGAGTGGCGTCATGCGCCAACTGTCTGACCAGCCGGCGGTTTTCGCTGACGTCGTGAAACACCAGCACCGCGCCCAACACCTGGCCGTCCCGCCCGCGAATCGGCGCCGCCGTATCGTCGATGTCGTATTCCTGCCCGTGGCGACCGAACAGCACCGAGTGATTGGCCAGCCCGACGATTTTCCCTTCCTGGAGGCAGCGCGCCACCGGGTCGGGGGCGGGTTGGCGCGTTTGCTCGTTGACGATCCGGAAGACTTCGCACAACGGCCGGCCCTGGGCCTCGGCCATGGTCCAACCGGTGAGCGCTTCCGCCACCGGGTTCAGGTAATCCACGCTGGCGTGCCCATCGGTGGTGATCACCGCGTCGCCAATCGAGTGCAGCGTGACCTGCGCTCGTTCCTTGGCTTCGAATAAGGCCTCCTCGGCGCGCTTGCGCTCGGTGATGTCGATGCTGACCCCGATCAGTTGTTCGATTTCGCCGGCCTCATTCGTGATGGGCGCCTTGACGGTATAGGCCCAGCGTACCTGTCCCGCCTGGTCAACGAATCTCGCCTCTCGTTCGATTCTGTCCTGCGTTTGGGTCAGAATGGCCTTATCATCGTCAATCAGCGTTCGCACAAACTCGGGATCAGCTACAAAATCGGCAAACGTGTGTCCAACCATCTGCTCGGGAGTAAGACCAAAGCGTCTAGCCAAACTCTGGTTGGACAGCATGATCTGGCCGTGCCGGTTCTCGACGTAAATAAAGTGGGGATCGGCGTCGATGACCGTTCTGAGAAATGATCGCTGTTTCTCGATCTCCTGTTGGGCACGCAATCGCTCTGTAATATCCCGAATCGCGGCCAAGTGCACGCCACCTCTTTGCCATTGAAAATGGCGAGCCGTGATGTCCACTGGAAAGACGCTGCCGTCTTGTTTGCGATGGAAACGAATCAGAACACGCTGTTGTCCTTCCAGCGTCGCTGCTCGCGTCGCCGAGGATTCAGCGGAAAGGTCGGTGTTCTTCATTTGTAACAATTCTTCCCGGCGGTAGCCGTAGAGTTCCTCTGCCGCGGCGTTGACCTCCAGAATTCGGCCGGTTTCGTTTTCGATTAGGAACAGCGCGTCCGACCCCAGTTCAAATAATTGACGATACCACTCTTCACTTGCGCGCGATGCCTCTTCCGCTCGCATACGCTCGGTGATATCCACGCCGACCGATTGAAAGCCGGTGACCTTGCCCTGGTCGTCGAACGCGGTGGCTTGTTCCAATGCCTGTTGTATCCGCCGATATTCGCTCACGTCGCGAATGGCGGCCAGGATGTGAAGACCCGCCGGGGTGGGCAGGGGATTGAGGCTGATTTCCACTGCAAATTCGCTGCCGTCCCGGCGCAAGCCCCATAACCTCAGGCCCGCGCCCATCGGCCGGGGGCGGGGATCGCGGAGATACTCGGTCACGTGCTGGTGGTGCGGGTCCCGCGAGCGTGCAGGAATGAGAACATCCAGGGATTGGCCGGCGAGGGTGCCTTGCGGGTAGCCAAACAGGCGCTCGGCCAAGGCGTTGGCTTGCATGATCCGGCTGGACTGATCCACCACGAGCATGGCGTCCGGCGCCATCTGCAGCAAGCCGTTCTCTAAGGATTGGAATTTCAATGGGGTTAATCGGCTATTTTGACCGGATGATGCGCTTGGGGTGAAACGCCGTCAAGCGCTGAGAATCGTGAACACTTGATGTTGAGCGGTGACGCACGAAAACGCGAGGGGCGCGGAGGTGCGCACCGGCACTGGAGCGTCTCGACCGCCTCCGGTGACAACCACTCACGGTGTTGGAAAAGGCTCAGCATTCGTCGCCGGGGCTGCTGCTGCCCCCGCGTGATGGCGGCGTCGGTGAGCACGGCCGGGGTGCAACCGCAAGCCCCCGCCCGCCGCGCTGAACACCCCGTCGATGACGCAACAGTAGCAGTGGAGAGCCGCATTCAGCGCTGAGCCGAAGCAGTGCACAAAGGTGACTGCCCCCAGTCGTGCGCCAGTAGAGGCGTTCGGACTGCAGGGCAGCAGTGCCTTTTCCACTTCCTGCAGAAAAATCCCCAGGACCGGCTTGACCAACGGCCTCAGGCCGCCACCGGCTCGACCGCCCGTGTCGCGGCCGGCGCATTGCCCCACTCGATCAACTCCATCCGCCCGTCGGCGTGCTCCACGATCGCAGTGCAACTGTCGACCCAGTCGCCGCAATTGATGTAGGTGACGCCGTCGATGTCGCGGATCGTAGCGGCATGGATATGGCCGCAGATCACGCCCTCGGCGCCGCGCTCGCGGACGTGGCGCGCCACCGAATCCTCGAAGTCGTATATGAAGTTGACCGCGGACTTGACCTTGCGCTTGGCGTAGCCCGAAAGCGACCAGTAGCCCGGGATGCCCAGCGTCCGCCGCACCCACGAGAGCAGGATGTTCAACCGCACCACGAACTCGTATGCGCGGTCGCCGAGCACGGCGAGCCAGCGGTGGTACTTGGTGACCTGGTCGAACTCGTCGCCGTGCAGCAGCAAGTAGCGCTTGCCGTCGGCGGCGACGTGCTCGGTCTCCTGCACCACGTGGATGTCGCCGAAGGAGGTGCCGGCGTGCTCGCGGATCGCTTCGTCGTGGTTGCCCGGAACGAAGGTCACCTTCGTGCCGTGACGCGCGCGCTTGAGGATCTTCTGCACCACGGTGTTCTGCTGCGACGACCAATAGACACCGCGGCTCATCGCCCAGAAGTCGATGATGTCGCCAACCAGGAACAGGTTGTCCGAGTCGTACTCGCGCAGGAACTCCAGCAGCCGGTCGGCCTGGCAGGCGCGCGTGCCGAGGTGGATGTCGGAGAGGAAGATGGAGCGGACGTGGGACATGGCTAGGCGGGGGCGGTCTTCCTCCCCACGAACACGTAGTACGGCACCCGCAGCCAGGGCACGTAGGGCAGCGGTGCGCGGCGCTCGGCGAGGTACACCGTATCCAGCCGCGCGCGCAGATAGGGCAGGTGATCGGGCGAGAGGTGCACGCCGTCATGGTGGAACCAGAGCGGCCAGAGGGTGCGCGTCACCGCGCCGTGCTGGGCGCCGCCGCGCTCGGCGTGCGGCCGCGAGACATAGAAATCGACGACGCCGAGGGTGCCGCCCGGCGCGAGCATCCCGAGCGCGTTGTCGATGGCGCGGAACCAGTCGGGAATCATGGTCAGCGCATAAGAGAAGTACACGCAATCCACTGCCCGGTCGGGCCGGTAGGCGGTGGCGTCCGCTTCGACGATGCGCACATTGGAGCGCCCGGCGAGTCGGCTGCGCGCGATCTCCAGCAGCGGCGCGCAGAGGTCGACCACCTCGGCACGGGCGAAACCGTCGAGCCGTGCGCCGAAGAAATCGAGGTTGCGGCCGGTGCCGCCCCCCAACTCGACCACGGTCGCACCCGGACCGGCAGGCAGATGGGTGACCAGTTCCTCACGCCCGTGCAGCAGGCGCTCGCGGAAGGCGTCGTAGGCGTCGGCCTGCGGGCCGTAGAAGCGGCGGAGCCGTTCCGCATGACTGCCGCCGCCGGAGGCGCCGCGCAGCAGGTGGAACAGGATGCGAGCGTCGGCGAGCGGCTGCATCGGACTACGTCCTGACGTCAGCGATGTGAAAGCCCGCGTACGTGTGCACGCGGTCGCGTGCCGTCAGCGCGCGGGCGAGGTCGTCGTGGAACTCGAGCGCGTCGGGCAACCGCCGGCGGGCGGTGCCGACGGTGATCCAGTCGAGATACCTCGGCGCGGCATGCGCGCTGCGGAAGATGACCCGGGCCTCGGGCGTGGCGCGGTCGAGGATGGCGTTCCATTCCTTGACCAGCGCGTCGGGGTAATAGGAGCTCATCCAGTCCATGTGATCGAGCAGCACGAACCGCGAGATGCGCTCATCGGTGTCGTGGAGAAACTCGGTCACTGTGCACGTGTGCGGATGAATGCGGTCCGCGAGCCCCGCCTGGAGCGCGAGGAAGTTGCCGCGTTTGAGGTACTCCGGGCAGCATTGCTCGGTGTAGCGGCCGAACACATAGACCGCCCAGAAGTAGTTGTCGTGGACCGGCAGCTGGCGGAAGACGTACTCGATCGCTTCGCGGATGAAGCCCGCGACCCCGCCGGCGTGCTGCGCCTGCACTTCGCGGCGCTGCGGGTAGGGCACGCCGAGCAGGCTCATGGTGATCTGGCGCGACAGCGTCCAGTTCATGCCGCGGCTCCACATCAGCGGCTGGATGCACTCGTCGTAGAGCTGGCGTTGCTCATCCAGCGTCCGGGTGTGGAACAGTGCGTGCACATAGCGGGCGAGCTGGGGCCGCACCCGAAGATAGGTGCGGAAGCCGCGCGCCACCAGTCCCGACAGGCCGTGGAAATAGAACGTGTCGCGCGTGTCGGGCTCGCCGAACCAGTGATGGTTGCGGTCCCAGTACTCGCGGCTGAAATCGCCGAGCTCGGCGCGCAGCGCGTCGTGATAGACCTCGCGAGCCGCCGGATGGCGGCCGCTGCCGAACAGCGCGAAAAAGTCGTCGAATCCGAGCTTGCGGATCGCGGCGAGCTTCAGGTCGAGGAGCGCGGTCTGGCGGGGGTTGGCGTCCACTGCGTGGATCGCGCGGGGGCCGGTCAGGGCATAGTCGAGGACGTTGCAGCCGGCGCTCGTGATGACCAGCATCGTGTCGTCCGCACCGAGGCGGAGGGCCTCGCGATCCACCGCCGGGTCCTCCCAGCAGGTGTTGTAGACCAGCGATCGCGAGTAGATCGCGTTGAAAACCTTCTGGTCGAGCCGGTCGGCGAGCGTCGGTTTGTTTTTCAGTTTGAACCTTTCGCGGCGCTGGAGGATGTGCGCCCAAGCTGTTGACGCGGAAGGTTACTGATGGCGCGTGACGCGGGCGTTACGGTTCCGTTTCAGGACGATGAATTTGTGAACTGCGACCTCGGGACCGGACGGTTTCCCCGTCGCGGCGAGGTGCCTCAGGGCGGAGTCCCCACCCGCTCGCGGGAAGAGCGCTTCACGCGGCCGTCAGGGCCGTAGTGGACGTCGAATTTCCAGGTCTCGTTCGGACCGGTTTTGTACGTTCACGACGCAACGGTTTCCCGCAGGTTCGGGAATGGCAGGGTCTCGCCCAGCCTGCCGATGATCCGGCGCACCTCTTCCGCAGTCATGCCGGCGGCGATGCGCGCGAAGTTCTGGTCCTTGAGCACTTGGCGGATTTCCTTCAGCACCTGGTCCGGCCCGAGCACCACCAGGTAGGTCACGACGCCGTGTGGCTCGCGCGAAAACTCCCAGGTCACGCCCGCCGTCCGCCTCCCGCTACTCGAACGCCGGCTAGCTGAGTCACGCTTCCGCCGCCTGTCATCACTTCTTCATAGAGAGCGGGTATCCTATTTGTTATAAATAAAAGGGGGTTACAGGACGGTAGGACAATGCAGAGGAGGAGCTATTGCCAGGAGAAAATCCTATGGCTACCACAGCAACAATATCGATAGTTCCCAAGACGACGGAAACGCTGGAGACGACCGCCCGGAAAAAGATGCCCCCCAAGGAGGTTCGCGGGGCCAGTGCTGAGCGGGCCTATTACAGGGCTGAGAAGCGAGGATTTGCGATGGGCCGCGAGGAAGAAGACTGGCTCGAGGCCGAGCAGGAGGTTAAGAAACTGAGCGAGATTCTCCCCCGGCCTTTCCTCAGTGGCCACGGGAAACCCGCCATGACGCGCAGCGGAATCAGAGCCGATACGCGTATTGCTCCTGAACGCGAGAAGGAGCTACGGCAGTATGAGAGTATGACTTGTATCGTATGTGGAGAGCCGATGAAGAAATATCTCGCCCACTATCCTCGCCAGGCGCACGTGCGATGCTTACTGAGAGAGTCCAGGAAATCAGAGCGGGCAACCTTCCGGTTCCTGGAAGCCTGTTGATAACAACTGATCTGAGACGACCCGCCAACCAGAGAGCGGGCAAACAATGAAGAGGCTATTTTCCATGAAGATGCGCCGAAATTTTTCCAATCCCTTCCTACCGCTTTCCGGAGTGTGCACCGCAGCCCTGTTGGCTACGTTAAGCACAGTGGGACAGGCGGACATGACGCCGCTTGCAGGCCCCCAGACAGACACTACCCGGATCACCGCCGACAACTGGGGCAGCGTCACTGCGCCCGTGTATGGAACTTCGGAAACCGGTCCCTATACCGGCGCCGAACTCTTTGCCGGCCCCAATAAATTCGGCAGTTATTTCAGTGGCGTGCTGCCCAATGGACGCATCGTGAAACCGGCCGGCGACAGCCTGGAAATCGGCATGAATCCCCTGGGCGCCGCGCTCACCGCCGACGGTAAATATCTCATCACCAGTAACGATGATGAGCGCGACAGCGGCAAGGATTCGCTGCAAAATTTAACCAACAAGGGGGGTTATTCGCTCTCTGTGGTAGACACGGCCACCATGACGGTGGTGTCACAGATCAACACCGAGGGTAAGTTCTTCATCGGCTTGCAGATCACTGGCGCCGGTCCCTACACGGTCTGGGCCTCCGGTGGAGGCGACAACAAGATTAAACTGTTCACGGTATCCCCGGCAGGATCCCCGGCAGGCGCCGGCGCCATTGCGGCGGCGGGGAACATCCCGATCGACCCCATCCAGCCCCGCGCCAGCGGTTATGTCTCCAATTACACGCCCGGCGACGCACTCAAAACCGCCCCCGTTCCTAGCGGTTTCGACCGCACGAAAGGCGCACAAACCACTTTTCCGGCCGGTTCCGCCCTCAGCCCGGACGGTAAATATCTCTACGTCGCCTGCAACGGCGACAACAGCGTGGCGGTCATCGACACCGCCACCAAGACCGTCGTCAAGCGGGTTCAGGTCGGCTACTTCCCCTACAGCGTATCGGTCAGCAGCGACGGCACCAAGGTGTTCGTTTCCAACTGGGGCATCACCGAATACAAATTTGCCAAACCGGAGTATGACGCTGATGGCAAGCTGACTGCCCTGGGGACCACCGGCTCGAACCAGCCCGATGG
>Ga0209048_10005271_pt1 | contig 12223 bp, 10 predicted proteins | sample FrelakmetCRP12CR_FD_187146 | JGI IMG/M metagenome (GOLD analysis project Ga0209048, IMG submission 187146) | Freshwater lake sediment microbial communities from the University of Notre Dame, USA, for methane emissions studies - CRP12 CR (SPAdes)... | ecosystem: Environmental > Aquatic >... | reverse complement strand
AAATGGTTCTTGAAAAACATCGGGTTGTTTGTTATCAATAAGTATAGTTAACCGAATCCGAATTCATAACCTGCAGGCGTTTTGAAAAAAACCGGTGCCATAGATGTTGGTTCCAACACTTTACGGTTGTTAATCGCCCAAATCGAAGGAAATCGAGTTCTCCCGGTCTGCCGTGATCGCGAAATGGTCCGGTTGGGGCGAAATTTTTTTCCGGAACGGGTCATTGGCCGTCAACCTCTGGAGTCGGCTCTCAAGGTGCTGGAACGGTTTCAAAGGACGGGCGTTCAGGAGGGGATCGCCCGGTTCCGGGCCGCGGGCACCGGGATCCTGCGGGAATCCTCGAATACCCCTCAATTTTTAGAGGCCGTTCGAAGAACCATCGGAATATCAATCATGATTCTTTCCGGTGAGGAAGAGGCCCGTTTAAGTACCCTGGGGGTCCTGTCGGTTTTTCAGGATATCACGGGGCCCACCTGTATTTTTGACCTGGGGGGCGGGTCCGTGGAATTCACCTGGGTGCAATCGGGAAGAATCAGGGAAACAGTCAGCCTGCCTCTGGGTGCGGTAGGGTTGACCGAGCAATTCCTTCTTTCCGATCCCCCTCTGAAACAAGAGATAGGCCGCCTGCGGGGGCATTGCCTGAAGACGCTACGAACAAGAATAAATATAAATGAATCCGTTAGTTGCCTGATCGGAACGGCCGGAACGGTGACGACTTTAACCGCCCTGGCCAATAAGCTGGCGGAGTACGACCCGTCCCGGATCAACGGTTCTGTGCTTGATCGGGATACCCTGGATCGGTTATTATTTGAGCTGACCACCATCCCCCTGACGACCCGTCAAAAACTTCCCGGGCTGGAACCGGGCCGGGCTGATATAATCATAGCCGGCCTGGTGGTTGTATTGTCGATTTTGGACTTTTTTGATACCAATACGCTCCGGGTAAGCGATGCCGGGTTGCTGGAGGGATTGCTGCTTGACGAATCGGCGATCCAAATCGGGCGCCAGGTGTAAGGCAAACGGAAGAAATTGAAAGGAGGTACCCATGGCCAAACAGCCGAATGCCATTTCCGATGGATTGACTTTTGACGATCTGTTGATCCAACCGGCCTATTCTCAGATCGTACCCTCGGAGGTCGAGGTGTCCACCCGACTGACCAAAGGTATTCAACTAAACATACCCATTGTCAGCGCCGCCATGGATACGGTGACCGAGTACCAGACGGCCATCAGCATGGCCCGCCAGGGCGGTGTCGGGATCATTCACAAAAATATGAGTATCGCCCGACAGGCTACCGAAGTGGAAAAAGTCAAGAAATCGGAAAGCGGGATGATCGTCGATCCGGTGACCATGGAACCGGATCGAAAGGTCCATGACGTTTTGGCCGTGATGGAGAAATTTGGTATTTCCGGGGTGCCGATCGTCAAGGGTAAAAAATTGGTGGGGATTATCACCAACCGCGACCTGCGTTTCGAGACGGACATGAATAAAAGCGTGGAAGAGGTCATGACCAAGGACAACCTGGTGACCGCCAGGGTGGGAATCAACCTGGCGGACTCCAAGGCCCTGCTCCATAAGAACCGGATCGAGAAGTTACTGGTCATCGACGACAAAGGCAACCTCAAAGGGTTGATCACTATTAAGGACATTGAAAAATTGAAAAAATACCCTTTGTCCTGCAAGGATAAGCTGGGCCGTCTTCGGGTGGGGGCCGCGGTAGGGGTGTCTCCTGGGGAGTTGGACCGGGTCGAGGCGCTGCGCCGGTCGGAGGTGGATGTGGTCGTGGTGGACGTGGCCCATGGCCATTCCCAGAATGTGGTCGAAGCGGTTAGAAATATTAAAAAGCGGTTTCCGGATCTGCAGGTCATTGCCGGAAACGTGGGGACGGCCGAAGGGGCCGAGGCCTTGATCACGGCCGGAGCCGACGGGGTCAAGGTGGGGATCGGGCCGGGGTCCATCTGCACCACCCGGATCGTGGCCGGGGTGGGCGTCCCGCAGATTACGGCCATTATGGCCTGTGCCGGGGTGGCGAAAAAATTTAAAATTCCGGTTATTGCCGACGGCGGCATCAAATTTTCCGGAGATGTGACCAAGGCCCTGGCCGCCGGGGCCAATGCGGTGATGATCGGCAGCCTTTTTGCCGGGACCGAGGAAAGCCCCGGTGAAACTATCCTGTTTCAAGGCCGGACGTACAAGGTCTACCGCGGTATGGGTTCCATCGAGGCCATGAAGCAGGGCAGCAGCGACCGGTACTACCAAGAGGGATTTGAGAGCGAATCCAAGCTGGTTCCGGAGGGAATTGTGGGCCGGGTTCCCTACCGCGGCCCCCTTTCGGCCATGGTCTACCAGTTGGTGGGCGGCCTTAAATCCGGCATGGGGTATGCCGGGTGCCGCACCCTGCCGGAACTGACGGCCAAGGCCCGGTTTGTGCGCATCACCCCGGCCGGGTTGCGTGAGTCCCACGTCCATGACGTGATTATCACCAAAGAGGCGCCGAATTATTGGCTGGACTAGGGGGATGATTCAGACGTTCGGCGTTGGGCGTTCAGAATTCGGCGAAAAAGGGGGAAGGCATTCGGCGTTGGGCGTTCGGAGAAGTAAAAATGACCATGGAAGTTTTTGAGTTTGAAAGATTGAGGGTATATCAAAAGGCATTGGACTTTATTGATAAAGTTTATGTAATAACCAGAAAATTTCCTGAGGAGGAAAAGTTTGGCCTCGTGGACCAATTGCGTCGGGCTTCTGTTTCAATAGCTCTGAATACGACCGAAGGCACGGGTGGTACCAAGATTGAGTTCAAGCGGTATTTTAGAATTGCCAGAAGGTCAGTGAGAGATTGTGTGGCGGTTACCGAGATTTCCTCCCGGCAGCAATATATTGATGCCGAAACAAGGGGAAGTCTTCGTGCGGATTGCGTAGCTATGTCAAAAATGTTATCCGGGCTTTTGAAATCCTTATCGCCGAACGCCGAACACCCGACACCGAACGTTTTCTAGCCCAAACAACGGAAACCAATGGACATTCACAGCCAAAAAGTGCTCATCCTGGACTTCGGATCCCAGACCACGCAGTTAATCGCCCGGCGGGTGCGGGAGGCCAGGGTTTATTGCGAGATCCATCCCTTTAACTGGTCCTGGTCCAAAGTCAGGGAGTTCGACCCCCAGGGAATCATCCTTTCCGGCAGCCCGGCCAGTGTCTATGATGCCAAAGCCCCCCGGCCGGATCCCAAAATTTTCGAGATGGGAATTCCCGTGTTGGGCATCTGCTATGGTATGCAATTGCTGGCCCACCAACTGGGCGGCCGAGTGGAACACTCCCATAAACGGGAATACGGCCGGGTGGAGCTGAAGATCAGAGATTTTGAAGGGTTATTCCAGGGCCTGGACCGAAGTGGCCAGAAAAGTCAAACGGTCTGGATGAGCCACGGCGACCGGATCGAGAAGCTGCCGCCGGGTTTTACGGCCATGGCCGGCAGCGGCAATGCCCCGGTAGCGGCCATGCGGAACCGGTCCCGGACGATTTGGGGCGTCCAGTTCCATCCGGAAGTGGTCCACACCCCCAATGGCCATCGGATGCTGAAAAACTTCCTTTTTGAAGTCTGCCGGCTAAAGCCGCTCTGGACCACCCGTTCTTTTATCAAGCAGGCGGTGGCCGATATTCGGGAACAGGTGGGAACGGGAAAGGTGATCTGCGGCCTCTCCGGCGGGGTAGATTCATCGGTAGTGGCGGTATTGCTCCACCAGGCCATCGGCGATCAATTAACCTGTATATTCGTCAATAACGGACTGCTGCGGAGCGGCGAGGCGGAAAAAGTGGTCCAGGTGTTCCGCGGCCATTACCATATCCCTTTAGTCTATGTAGACGCCGGGGCCGGCTTTTTGAAAAAATTGAAGAAGGTAACCGATCCGGAAAAAAAACGCCGGATCATCGGTCATGAATTCATCCGGATCTTCGAACAGGAAGCCAAAAAGATCGGACCGGTCCGTTTTTTAGCCCAGGGGACCTTGTACCCGGATGTCATCGAGTCCGTGTCCTTTAAAGGCCCTTCGGCCACCATCAAGACCCATCACAACGTGGGCGGCCTGCCGACCCGGATGAAACTGACCCTGATCGAACCGCTGCGGGAGCTGTTCAAGGATGAGGGCCGCCGGGTGGGGCGCAGTTTGGGCCTCCCGGAAGAAATGATCATTCGCCAGCCCTTTCCCGGCCCGGGCCTGGCCATTCGAATCGTAGGCGAGGTGACCGAAGACCGGCTGGCCATTCTCCGGCAAGCCGATACCATCGTCTGGGAGGAAATGCGGCGGGCCAACCTCTACAGCCGGGTCTGGCAGTCCTTCGCCGTCTTGCTGCCCGTCAAAACCGTGGGGGTGATGGGCGATGAACGGACCTATGAAAACGTCATTGCCCTGCGGATCGTGGACAGCCAGGATGCCATGACCGCCGACTGGTCCCGCGTGCCTTATGACCTGCTGGGGCTCATCTCCAACCGCATCATTAACGAGGTCAAGGGCGTCAACCGGGTGGTCTACGATATTTCCTCCAAGCCCCCCAGCACGATTGAGTGGGAATAAGGTAACTAACCTGCAACCAGCAACTTGTAACCAGCAACGCTTTTAACGACTATGCAACACGCTCCCTTTGTTCACCTTCATGTTCATACCCAATACAGCCTGTTGGACGGAGGCATCCGCCTCAAGGAGCTTTTTGAAAAGGCCCAGGACTATAAACTGCCGGCCATTACCATGACCGACCATGGAAATCTTTTCGGGGTAGTGGATTTTTATAAGCAGGCCCTTAAATATGGCCTGAAACCCATTATCGGCTGTGAAGTGTATGTGGCCCCTCAAAGCCGCTTTCAAAAGGAAAGCAGCGGTAATCTCGAGAACGCCTACCACTTGGTCCTGCTCTGCAAGAACGAAAAGGGCTACCGTAACCTGCTCCAGTTGGTCACTCTGGGCCATTTGGAAGGCTTTTACTACAAGCCCCGGATCGACCGGGAGTTGTTGAAAAAACACAACCAGGGCCTGATCGCCCTTTCCGCCTGCCTCCACGGAGAGGTTCCCCATGCCCTCCTTCGGGGTGACCCGGAGCGGGCGCTGGAAACAGCCCGTGAACTGGGGGAGATTTTTGATCGAGATCGTTTTTACCTGGAGATACAGAAGAACGGTATTCCTGAACAGGAAGTCGTCAACACCGGTCTGGTGGAACTCAGCCGCCGCTTGAGTCTACCCCTGGTAGCCACCAACGATTGTCATTACCTGGCCCAGGAGCATGCCCGGGCCCATGATGTCCTGCTCTGTATCCAGACGGGTAAAACGATCCAGGACCACAACCGGCTTCGCTTTTCCACCAATCAGCTCTATTTTAAATCACCGGAAGAGATGCAGGCCCTCTTCTCCGACTATCCTCAGGCCATCGAAAACACGGTTCACATCGCTGAACGCTGCAATTTGGATCTGCCCCTGGGGCACTCCCTTCTGCCCCGTTTCCCTTTGCCTCCCGAAGAGACCATGGATCATCGTTTGAAGCGGGACGCCCGGGCCGGTTTGGAAAAAAGGCTGAAAGCCAAAGAAACCGATCCTGGGTTCCCGCCCGCGCGGTTTAAAGACTACCGGGAACGGTTGGAAAGGGAGTTGGCGGTTATCACCCAGATGGGCTTTTCCGGGTATTTTTTAGTGGTTTCCGATTACGTCGGCCGGGCCAAGGAAAAGGGTATTCCCGTGGGACCGGGCCGGGGGTCGGCCGCCGGCTCCCTGGTGGCCTACGCCCTGGAGATTACCGATATCGACCCCCTGGTCTACGGGTTGTTCTTTGAGCGTTTTCTGAATGTGGAACGCAAGGAACTGCCGGATATCGATGTGGATTTCTGCGTGGAACGGCGCGATGAAATCCTGAAATATATTGTCGAGAAATACGGTCAGGACCACGTGGCCCAAATCATTACTTTTGGGAAAATGCTCCCCCGAGCCGTGATCCGCGATGTGGGACGGGCCTTGAATATGCCCTACGGCGAAGTGGACCGGATCGCCAAACTGGTGCCGAATATCCTGAAAATCAACCTGAAGGAGGCCCTGGAAAAGGAGCCCCGCCTCCGGGAGCTCAAAGAAAACGATCCGCTGGTGCGCGAACTGTTGACCATTGCCGAGGTCCTGGAAGGCCTGCCGCGCCACGCTTCCACCCATGCCGCCGGCATAGTGATCTCTCCCCACCCCCTGGTCGAGTCCACGCCCCTGTACAAGGGGCCCAAGGGTGAAACGCTGACCCAGTACGATATGAAATCGGTTCAGGAGGCGGGTCTGATCAAGTTCGATCTCCTGGGCCTCAATAACCTGACCATCATCCAGTACGCCTTAAAGATGATTGAGCGGTCCCAGGGCCGGCCTTTGAATCTTTCCCTGATCCCTTTGGATGACCCGGCCGTCTACGAATTGTTAGGACGGGGGGATACCACCGGGGTCTTTCAGTTGGAAAGTTCGGGCATGAAGGACCTGGTCATCAAGATGAAGCCGGAAAACTTTGAGGATCTCATTGCCCTGGTGGCCTTGTATCGTCCCGGACCTCTGGAAAGCGGCATGGTGGATGACTTTGTCAAGTGTAAGCATGGTTTGATTCCGGTCGAATATCTTCTGCCCCAGATGGAGCCGATCCTCAAAGAAACCTATGGGGTCATCGTTTACCAGGAACAGGTGATGGAACTGGGCAGCGTCCTGGCCGATTACTCCATGGGTGAGGCCGACATCCTGCGCCGGGCCATGGGTAAAAAGATAACCGAGGTGATGGCCCAGCAAAGGGAACGTTTTCTGCAAGGGGCCAAAAAGAAAAAGATCGACCTCAAAAAAGCGGAAACGGTTTTCAACCTGATGGAAAAGTTCGGGGGCTATGGCTTTAATAAATCCCACAGCGCGGCCTATGCCTTGATTGCCTACCAGACCGCTTTTCTCAAGGCCCACTACCCCCTGGAGTTTATGGCGGCCCTGCTAACCAGCAAGATGGGCAATGCCCCCGATATCATCAAATATATCAGCGAATGCCGCGAAAAGGGGATTGTCGTTTTGCCGCCGGATATCAATCAGAGCCGGATGGATTTTTCCATCACCGAGGATAAGATCCGGTTTGGTTTAGCGGCGGTGAAAAATGTGGGGGAGGCGGCCATTGAATCCATTCTGGAGGCGCGAGAGCAAGGAGGCCCTTTCCATTCCTTAGTGGATTTATGCAAAAGGGTCGATTTATTTCGGGCCAATCGTAAGGTTCTGGAAAGCCTGATCAAATGCGGGGCCATAGACTCCTTGGGAGTGGCCCGTTCCCGCTTGATGGCTTTTTTGCCCGAGGCCACGGAAATCGGTCAAAAATTGCAGCGGGACAGGACCGGCAATCAGTTCAGCCTCTTTGATTTGGGGGATCAACCCGGTTTTGATATGCCCGAATCGGAACCCCCGGCTCTGGAGGAATGGCGGGAAGGTCAGAAATTGGCCTTTGAAAAAGAAATTCTGGGTTTTTACATCACCGGTCATCCCCTGACCCGCTATCTGGAGACTTTGCAGGCCTTGAAAGCAACGGCTATCCAGGACCTCTCCGAATTGGCCGACAAGGAAACGGTTCACCTGGCCGGTACGGTGGCGGGCCTCAAAGAAATCAACAGCAAGAAAGGGGACCGGATGGCCTTTGCCACGATCGAGGACCTGACCGGCTCCTGCGAAGTGATCGTCTTTGCCGACATCTTCCGCAAGTGTTCTCCCCTGCTGAAGGATGAGGCCCCCTTATGGATCACCGGTAATCTGAGCAAGGATGAGAAAGGGGTTAAGGTCATTGCCCAGGAGGTCATGACCCTGGAACAGGCTGAGGAAACTTCAGCCGTTAAGGCCACCCTGTCCATTTCGGCCACCGGTTTAAGCCGGGACCAACTGGCCAATCTATCCGTCTTATTGCGACATCATCCCGGAGCCTGCCCGGTACAATTCGTGGTTCATTGTCCTAATCAGGCCCAGGTTTTTTTCAGCTTGCCCGATGTCTATAAAATCAAGCCATCGAACCGGTTAAAGCGGGAACTGCGGGATCTTTTCGGGGCCCCGGTTTTGGAGGTGCAGTTCCAGTAAGCAACCGGGTAAAGGGTAGATTCAAGTCCCAGGAAGATATCATTTAAACTCGAAATTCGAAGCACGAAATCCGAAACAAGCACGAAGGTCCAAAATACAAATGGTCTCCTACCAGGAACGTTTTTACCGCACCCGAACCGCTTCTCCCGACTGGGTATCCTTTACCATCCAGGTCAAGGAAAGCGACCTCTGGATTCGGGCCCGTCGTGATTTGGCTGAGGAAGGATATGAGCGGCTTTATCGCCATCGTCAGGCCATCGAAGAGTATATCCGGCAGCATCCGGAGTTTGAAGAGGCACTGACGCCGCTGCCCCCTGATCCTCTGGCACCGGCCATTATTAAGGAGATGCTGGCAGCCGGGAGGGCGGCCGGGGTGGGACCGATGGCCGCCGTGGCCGGCGCTGTCGCTCAATACGTGGGAAATGATCTGCTGGACCTCTCACCGGAAATCATTATTGAGAATGGGGGAGACTGTTTTATTTCCTGTCGGGAGTCCCTGACCGTGGGTCTTTTCGCCGGGACTTCCCCGCTCAGTAGTCGGATCGGGGTTTCCCTGCCGCCTTCAGCGGGGTCGGTGGGCCTTTGCACCTCTTCCGGGACGGTCGGGCATTCATTGAGTTTCGGCCGGGCGGATGCTGTAGCCGTACTGTCCCCTTCGGCGATCCTGGCCGACGCGGCGGCCACGGCAGTGGGGAATCGCGTCCGGACCAGGCAGGAACTGCCCGAGGCCATCGCCTTCGCACAGACGATCCCGGGGGTCAATGGCGTTTTAATAGTCCTGGGAGATCAATTGGGCCTCTGGGGAGACTTAGAAATCGTTTCCCTTTAGGGCCAGGGTTCCGAAACAGGTAATTAAGCTTGACTCCTTTCAAGGGTTTTCTTAGATTAAGGGTATGACGCTGATAAAAGATTCTCATTCCCTAAAAGGACAGTTCCTCATCGCCATGCCGAGTTTGCTGGACCCCAATTTCCATCAAACCGTAACCTGTATCTGCGAGCATTCCGTGGAAGGAGCCTTGGGGCTGGTGATAAACCGGGTGTACCCGGATTTGACCGGCTTGGCAATTTTCGAGGAATTGGGATTACCCTTCACCCCGGGGCGGGAAGAAATACCCATCCATGTGGGGGGACCGGTTCACAAAGGACAACTCTTTATCCTTCACGGGCCCCCTTTTGATTGGGAGGGCAATCATCCGATAACGACCTCCCTGGCCCTGAGTAATTCCAAGGATATTTTAGAGGCCCTGGCCCGGGGACAAGGACCGGCTACCTTTATCATTGCCATGGGGTGCGCCGGCTGGGGTCCGGGTCAACTGGAATCGGAGATTATGGCCAACGCCTGGCTGACCTCCCCGGCGGATGAAAACATTATCTTTAAGGCCCCCATTGCCCAGCGCTGGGAAATGGCCGCTAAATTACTGGGGATCGATCTCACTTTATTGACGGATACCGTTGGGCATGCCTAATGGGTGAAATCCGCAGCACCTTACTCAAAAAGATTTAATTGTCCGCTGGATTTCTTTTTTTTCCTGGCCGTCTTGGGTTTAAACACTTCAATTTTCGGTTCCAATTCTGCCGGTGGGGATTCCCCATCCCGCGGGAGGTTCGGGTCAGGATGGATCAGGAAAGAGCGGAGTCCCTCAGCCCGGCTGCGGATATCACCCAAGCGGGATTGCAGGGTAAATTCGATGGCGGCTTGAATGCTTTTCAGATCCCCGGGCGCTAAAGAAACTTTCCCCTGGAGGTTGGTTGCCAATCCCGGCCAGAGTCGGCGGTGGGGAAAAATATAGAAAAGGCCCGTCGTAACTTCCTTTTCAGCTTCGCTGGTCAGTTGAAGCAAAGACCCATCCCGAACGACCTTCCAAGGATGGGTTTTTTCAGGTCTGGATTTCGAAGGGGAAAGACGCCGCATTAAGGGCTGGTGGAGGAAACAGCGCCAGATTTGAGCGACCAAAATGCTTTGTTCCAACTGGGGCAGGGAATCAAACTTTTCTTGAAAGACAGCCGGCCCCGCCCGGAGGAAATATTCCAGCCACCAGATAAAATTTAAATCCTGGAGGGAGAGTTCGGTCTCTCCCTGGCCGGTCAGGGAAACCCCGGGCGGAGAAGAGGCGTTCAGCAGGGAAACAATCTCTAAAAGGATATTTTCCGGGTAGAAATCCATGGTCGGGGCCTTAACGATTCGGTTCTTTTCATTAAATACCGGCAAGAGGGTTCTCTGTCAAGGGAATTGCCGCGAGGGGCGTTCACCCAGCCGAATCGTTAACGGGAATTGACAACAAATCCGGGGTTAGTGTATGGTCTACTACCAAATTTCGTAAAGGAGGTTAGCTATGGAGATCAAGAAGATTGGTGTAGTGGGAGCCGGCACTATGGGCAACGGGATTGCTCAGGTAGCCGCCCTCATCGGGTGCGAGGTCATCATGCGGGATGTGGAAGAGCGTTTTGTTCAGAACGGGCTCAAAAATATCGATCGCTTCTTAAGCAAAAGCGTGGAAAAAGGGAAAATGACCGAAGACCAGAAGCAGGGGGTGCTGGGGCGCATTAAGGGGACCACCAGCCTGGCCGATTTGGCGGAAGTGGATTTCGTCATCGAAGCGGTGATCGAGGACATGAACCTGAAACGGTCGGTTTTTAAGGACCTGGATGGGATCTGCCGGGCGGATGTGATCCTGGCCACCAATACCTCCTCCATGTCCATCACCGAAATCGCCGTGGCCACTCAGCGTCCCGAGAAGGTGGTGGGTATGCACTTCTTTAACCCGGTCCCGCTGATGCGTCTGGTGGAGGTCATCCGGGGTTTTCACACCAATGACGAAGCCGTTCAGGTGACCACGGAGCTGGCCAAAAAAATGGGCAAGGAGACGGTGGAAGTCAAGATCGATTCCCCGGGGTTCATCGTCAACCGCATCATGATCCCCCACATGCTGGAAGCCATCAATATCGTCCAGGAAGGTGTGGCCACCAAGGAGGACGTGGACAAGGCGGTCAAACTGGGGCTCAATTACCCCATGGGACCTTTTGAGCTGATGGACCTGACCGGGGTGGACATTTGTAAGTATGTCTCGGATTATTTCTATAATGAATTGAACAAGGAAAACAAATGGGTGGCCCCCACGCTCTTGAAGAATATGATCCGGGCCGGCCGCCTGGGGCGTAAGACCGGCGCGGGGTGGTATGATTATAAAAAGTAAAAAAGGCGTGCCGGACCGGGCTTAATAATTTCGGATGATGAGTAAAACCCCGGTTTCCCTGGAAAGGGGGGCCGGGGTTTTTTATCGCCGCCTTTTGGCCTGATATAATTTGAAGGGGGGGTATAGATAGTCTCAAAATAGTAACAACATCATACGGTGTTCAAATCCAGCCCCTACGAAAGACCTCTTCCTCATTCGAAATTCATTTTTATTTAGGCACTAAAATTCCTTCAGGAACGCCGCCGAATCCATGACCCTTAGCAGCGGGTAAAGTGGGTTGCGGCGGTAGTTGTCGAGCGTGCGCTGATGCATTTCCGGGGTGGGGGCGGCCGAGCAGTCCTCCAGGATGACGGCCCGGAAGTCATGGCAGAGGGCGTCCAGAGCTGTGGTCAGGACGCAGAAATGAGTGGCAATGCCTGTCACCGCCACCGTATCGATTTGGAGCAGCCGCAGGGTCATATCCAGGTCAGTCTTGAAAAAGGCGCTGAAACGGCGCTTGGGTAGGAAGATATCCGAGGGGGCTTGATCGAGGTCTTCCAGAACTTCGGCCCCCTTGGTCCCCCGAAGGGAGTGGGCCTTCATCTTGCCTTGAAAAATAAAATCCCCCTCCAGGAAACTGTCGCAGGCAAAAATAATCGGGATTTCCCGTTGCCGGGATTCTTCAATCAAGCGGTTCAGCGCCGGGATCATGGCCCGGGCCTGGGCGGTAATGGGCAGGTGATCCTCATCGTGAAAATTGTCCTTCACCATGTCGACCACAATAATGGCGGGTTTCAAAGGCGTTCCTTCTGTTAAAGCACCGTCAACAGGTCGCTGAAATTAATTTCCAGCATCTTGGCGCTGGCCAGGATGCGGTTGGCGTTGCAGTCCGCCGCCTGAACACCTCCAGAGAGATTTTTCAGCTCCAGGGCCGCGGTTTTGATGATTTGGATTTG
>Ga0209048_10005270_pt1 | contig 12224 bp, 8 predicted proteins | sample FrelakmetCRP12CR_FD_187146 | JGI IMG/M metagenome (GOLD analysis project Ga0209048, IMG submission 187146) | Freshwater lake sediment microbial communities from the University of Notre Dame, USA, for methane emissions studies - CRP12 CR (SPAdes)... | ecosystem: Environmental > Aquatic >... | reverse complement strand
ACCGGCGCGGCGCGTCCGGGTCGTCGAGCGCGATGCCGAACGCGGCGATCAACGGACGCGTCGGGTCCTCGCCGCGCCGGAGCCGTTCAGCGCGCAGCGCACCCGCGAGGACGGCGTGCAGCACGCCGTTGACGGTGGTGCCGGTGGACCGGCCAACGGCCCGGAAGTCGGCCAGGGGCAACGACCCCGTCGCGCACTGGCGCCGCGCCCCCAGCGACCCGATGAGGAACGTGTCGCGGTACGCGACGAAGCCAGGCGGTGGCAGGTGTTCGGCCCGGGCGCGGAACGCCTTGCCGGTCCGCGAATCGGCGACCGTGGTGCGCACCTCGCGGGACAGCGCCACGATCCGATCGAGGACCGCCGTCGCGGTGGCGGCCCCGTGCGACGGCGGCTCGGGCACCGATCGAGTCTCACCGCGCGGCTCGTCGGTGGTGAAGCCCTCGAACGCGGCCGCGGCGCCGCTGCCGTCGGTCACTGCGTGGTGGATCCGCAGGACCACCGCCTGCCGGCCGCCCTCGAGGCCGTCGAGCAGCGACACGTGCCAGAGGGGGCGGTCGAGCGGGAGCCGGCGCTCGGCGAGTTCGCCGAGACAGGCGTCGAACTCGGGACGGCCACCCGGCGCCGCGACGGTCTGGCGATCGAGGTGCCGCGAGAGGTCGAGATCGGGATCCTCGACCCATTGGAGACCGCCGCGCCGGCCCGGTATCGGCACGACCCGCTGTCGAGCGCGCGGGTACCGGTCGAGGTTCGCCGCGATCGCCCACTGGACGTCGGCCAGCGTGAGCGGGGACCCGCGTCGCGCCGGATCCACGACCGCCACCTTCAGCGTGTGCATCGGGCTCACCGACTCGAGGTGCCACATCACCGCGTCGTGGCTCGACAACGGCTCGCCTGCGTATTCCACGGACGCAGTCATCACGTGGTCCCCCCACATCGACGCAACCGACGGGCCGCTCGTCGCGGCCGCGGCAAGGTTCAGGTTCGCTTCGCGGTCTGCTTCTTCGCGGGCGCCTTCTTCGCGGGCGCCTTCTTCGCCGGCGCCTTCTTCGCGGGCGCCTTCTTCGCGGGCGCCTTCTTGGCCGGCGCCTTCTTGGCCGGCGCCTTCTTCACGGCAGGCCTCCGGACCGGGGCCATCTCGGTGACCCGGTGCATCAGTTGCTCGATGTCGCGGCGGAGGTCGGCGATCTGGATCCGTACCTCCCGGTCGAGCATCTCGATCAACCGCTCCGCGCGTGCGTCGGCCCGATCGGCCGCGGCCTTCGTCCGTTCCTCGAGCTGGCGGACCTGCTCCTCGGCTGCGTGCGCGAACCGTTCGGACGCGGTCCGCAGCCGATCGAAGACCTGCTCGACCGCTGCCGCCGTCGACCTCGAGTCGTCCATCGTGGCACCTCCCCCTGCACCGGACTGCCGTGTATCGGGGCTTGTGGCCACGCTAGAGACAAGGGATCCACACCACCAGGGACCAGGGTCCCTGGTTTCGATGATTTGCAGGGAGGGACCGAAGTCCCTGGACACGAACGCGGGTGACCACGACGGTGGTGCGCATGGTGACGACCTTCATCCCGGTTGACGTCAGCGAGCTGACCGCCGAGTGGTTCTCGGCCGTGTTGGGACGCGAGGTCACGGAGGCCACGGTGCTCGAATCCAGCTCGGGCACGACCGGGAGGGCCCGGGTGCAGCTTCGCGGCAGCGCGAGCCTTCCTCCGACCGTGTTCGTGAAGCTCCGCCCGACCGACGAGATGCAGCAGTTGCTCGTCGACCTCACCGGCATGGGCGTCGCCGAGGCTCGCTTCTACCGCGACGTGGCCGCCGAGGTTCCGGTGCGGGTGCCGGGCGTGTGGTTCGCCGACACCGACGACGAGCGCTACGTCATGGTGCTCGAGGACCTGACCGCCAGTGGGTGCACGTTCCCCGATCCCGACGCCGCCGACATCGCGACGCGGGCGCTCGACATCGTCGAGCAGTGTGCCCGGTTCCACGCTCGTTACTGGGAGTCACCACGATTCGCCGAAGGCGGCGATCTCGCCTGGTTCGGCGCGCGCGCGATGAACGACGGCACGGGCGGGATCCCCTACGTCCTCAACGCGGTCGACGCGATCGGCGACCGGATGGACGAGACCTTCCACGCGCTCGCTGCGCTCTACGTCGAGCACGCCGCCGAGATCACGCGTCTCGCGAGCGAGGGCGCGCGCACGCTCGTCCACGGCGACACGCACATCGGCAACCTGTTCGTCGACGAGCTGGCGGGCGGCGTCACCGGCTTCCTCGACTGGGCCGTCGTGTGCACCGACCCGGGGATGCGGGACGTGTCGTACGTGCTGTGCAACTCGGTACCGACCGAGGTGCGGGAACAGATCGAACGCGACCTGATCGGGCGCTACTGCCGACTCCTCGCCGACGAGGGGATCGATCTCGCGCCCGAGACCGCATGGGAGCAGCACCGCCTCCACGCCTTCTACGCCTGGGTGGCGGCCACCACGACGGCGGGGATGGCGGACAAGTGGCAGACCATCGAGTACGGCCTGGCGGCCACGCGCCGGACCACCGTGGCGTGCGCGCACCTCGACACCATCGGCCTGCTGCGCGAGCGCCTGGGGGTGGCCGGCTGATCAGCGACCGAGCAGGTTGGCGGTGATGTCGATCGCGTTCTTGGGGTTGCAGTCAAAGGTGCCGGCCTTCGCTGGGTAGACGCGGTGCCACTTGCCCTTCTCGAAGCGGGTCTCGACGAAGCACGCGGTGAGCTTCGCGTTCTTGAACGAGTGCGTGCCCGCCATCCCCTCGGCGCTGAAGTCGGTGAGCGACCGGATGCCGACGACCAGATTGGCGCGGGTGATGCCGTTGACGCCCTTGGCCTGCACCGTCGCGTTCACGGCGTCGCGAAACGCGATCACCGCCTGCCACGCGTACGACGAGTAGGCGTCAGGAGTCCCACCGACCTTCCGCATGTACTGCAGGAAACTCGCCAGCATCGGGTTCGCCTTCGCCTCGTCGAAGGGCAGCACGCCGAGCGTCGCGTACTCCCCTTCCCATACCGACGGGTTCGCGAGACTCTCCGGCGAGTTGTAACAGCCGGTGCACGTGAAGCTGACGGAGCTCGGCAGCCCCTGGAGCTGCGCTTCGGCGCGCAAGGCCTGGGTTCCCGCGGGCGCAGTCCCCGAGAAGGCGAAGTTGGAGCCCTTCGCCTTCATCTGGTTGATGATCCCCGTGTACGCGCTCTGCGGCTCGGTTGCGGACTTCGCGACGGTGGTGGCCTGGTCGGGCTCGATGCCCGCGTGCTGGAGCGAGAGCGCCAGCAGCGTGCCGCCCCGGTTGGCGTCCTTCGTGTCGCTGGACACCAGGAACGGGCCGTGGAGCTTGCCGCCCTTCGTCTTCACGAGCCAAAGGCCCTCACCCTGGTTGCCGTTGTAGGTCTGCGGGTTCTCCGTGATGGTGTCGCACTGCACTTGCGTGCCGATCGCGGGGAACGAGGTCGGTGCGCACGCTTCGGGGATGCCCACGGCGGTCGACGACAAGTCGGGAAGACCGGTGACCTGACCAGCTTGGTCCTTGCAATTCACCATGTCGTCGACGGAGGTGAGGAACAGCACCATCGTGCCGACCATCGCCAGGTCGTTCTCGCAGGCGTCGATCGTCGCGTTGCGCGCCGCGTTGGCGTTCACCTGCGAGTCGTAGAAGTCGACGACCACCTTGCGCCCGGCGAGGCCCCCTCCGCCCGCCTTGCTGTTGAGGTACGCCGCGCCCGCCTTCACACCTTCGACCGCACCCTTGAACAACCCCGGCGCGAGCGGGTTGTCGACGTCGGCGATCACCGCGATGTGGATCTCGCTCGCCGTCACCCCGATCTCGGTCGCCTGCGGCTTGTCGGCGCCCGACTGCGCGGTCGCGGGCACGACGCCGACGAACACGAGCGCAAAGATGACCCCACTGAACAACAGAGCGTGCGTACGTCGCATCCTGCTCCCCCTCCGACGCGGTCAACTCGGGCACCCAGCCCGTTCGGGCGGAAGCGCCCGCCACTCACCGAGCTTTTCCCGGACCGCGCCCTGCGGCAAGGGTCCGAGGTCCCACCCGCAACCGCGGTAGGGCGACGGGCGCGGAGCTCTCGCGCGTGAGAGCATGGTGCTCGACGCCACCGGGGGGGAGGCGTCGATTGGGGGGAAACAATGAAGAGGTTCCGTGGTCTCGTCATCCTGGGCTTCGTGCTCATCGCGTTGACGGTTCCCGCCGTGGGTGTGGCCGGGGCAGCGTCCGGCAGCGCGAAACCCGCCGCGACCGAGGTCGGCGTGACTGCGTCGGAGATCCACATCGCGGTGATCGCCGACGTCGACAACCCGTTCGCACCAGGGTTGTTCAAGGGCGCGGTCGACGGCGTGAAGGCCGGCGCCGCGTACCTCAACAGCAAGGCGGCCGGCGGTGGCCTCGCCGGGCGCAAGGTGGTCGTCGACTTCTACGACTCGCACCTGAACGGCAACGAGTCGCGCAACGCGACCATCCAGGGCTGTCAGAACGACTACGCACTCGTGGGCACGTCCGCCCTGTTCCTGACCCAGGTCGACGACATCGTCAACTGCGCCGACAAGGCCGGTCAGGCGGTCGGCATCCCCGACCTGTCGGCGGTCACGACCGGGGTCCCCGAGTCGTGCTCACCGATGGCGTTCCCGGCGTACGGCACCGCGATCCTCTGCCCCACCGTGACCCAGGATCCGCAGTCGTTCCTCGGCAACCAGGGTCCGGCGAAGTGGGAGATCTCGAAGAGCAAGAACCCGCTGCACGGGGTGACGATCGTCGGCAATGACACGAAGGACGCGGCTCGCGGTGGCACGATCCTCGGCCTGACCGCACAGCAGGCGGGGATCAAGGCCGACCAGGGCGACCCGGTCGTGGCCGTGTCGGGACGTGATCCCCAGAGCGTGTTCACGCCGATCGTCCAGAAGATGAAGCAGGACGGCTCGAACTGGACGATGAACGTCGCATCCGCGAACCAGGCACTCCTGCTGCGCAACGAGGCGCAGCTCCAGGGCATCAACTCGTCGTCGGTCGTGTGGGAATGCGCCTCGTGCTACGGCAACGCGCTCGTGAAGAGCAACGCGACGGCGTTCGAGGGGGAGAGCCAGTTCCTGGGCTTCCTGCCCTTCGAAGAAGCATCCGTCAACACGACGGTCGCCAACTTCGTCAAGTACATGAAGCAGGTCGGCGGCACACCGGACCAGTTCTCCGCGTACTCCTACGCGGCCACGCTGGCCTTCGCCGACGCGGTGAACGCGATCGTCGAGAAGGACGGCGTGAACGGTCTCACCCGCACCAACCTGATCACCTCCATCAAGGGCCTGACCGACTTCGACGCCGGCGGCATGCTCGGGAAGCGGTCCTTCAAGACCGGCGCGACGACCAACTGCTTCCTGATGGTGAAGTTCACCAACGGCAAGTGGGTGCGCCAGTACCCGACGAAGAAGGGCACCTACGACTGCAAGGCGTCGAACATGGTGACCATCAAGGCCAACCTGATCAAGTGATCGCGACGGCGTCGGCCCTTCGCGGGGCCGGCGCCGATCGCGTCTCGTCGCTTGTGACTCGAACTGGGGGATCACCATGGACGAGCGGTACGTCGTCATCTCGGCCGACGGTCACGCCGGCGCCTCGATGGACACCTACGGCGAGTACCTGGATCCCTCGTTCCGAGACGAGTACCACGCGTGGCGGGCGACGTTCGTGAACCCGTACGCCGATCTCGAAGACACCGGGTCACGCGACTACCGGCGCAACTTCGACCGCGCCGTTCGCCAACTCGATCTCGAAGCCGACGGCATCGTCGCCGAAGTCGTGTACCCCAACACCATCCCGCCGTTCTTCGCCGGACATCTCCTCTTCAACGCGCCCGATCCCGCCTCGGCCCACGAGCTCGAGCAGCGCTGGGCCGGTATCCACGCGCACAACCGTTGGCTGGCCGACTGGTGCGCGGAGCTCCCGGGTCGCCGGGCGGGGGTCGCCCAACTCCTCCTCGACGACGTCGACCGGGCGCTCCGGGAGATCGCGTGGATCCGGGAACAACCCGCTCTGTTCGGCGGGATCCTGTTGCCGAACCCGAGCCCCGATTCCAGGGTTGCGCCGTTGCACGCCCCTGACTACGAGCCGTTGTGGACGCTGCTGGAGGACCTCGACCTCACGGTGAACGTGCACGGCGGCCAGGGTGGACCCGCGCTCGGCGACTACCCGGCCACGATGATGATGCGGTTCCTCGAGTTCGGCTGGTACTCCCAACGGCCGTTGGTGCGGCTGGTCTTCAGCGGCGCGCTCGAACGCCACCCTCGGCTCCGGCTCGTGTTCACCGAGGCCGGCAACGGCTGGGTGCCGTCCGCCCTCGCCGAGCTCGACCGCTACTACGACCAGGTGCTCGACGCGCCGGCCGGGTCCGTCGAGGCGCACTTCGGTGACTTCACCCGAGCGAACGTCCCCCGGCGCCCCAGCGAGTACTGGGCCCGCCAGTGCCACCTCGGCGCGAGCTCGATGAGCCCCGGCGACTGGCCGTCGGCGCGTGTGGCCGGCGTCGACCACGTCATGTGGGGCAGTGACTACCCGCACCTCGAGGGCACGTACCCGTTCACCGCGGAGTCGCTGCGCTTCACGTTCGCCGGGATCGACCGCGGCGATGTCCGGCTCGTGCTCGGCGAGAACGCCGCACGCGTGTACGGCTTCGACCTCGATGCCCTCGGGCCGCTCGCCGCCGCATTCGGCCCTCGGGTCGACGACGTGGCGACGGCACTCCTGCCCTCCGAATTCCCCGACGACGCGGTGACCATGGCTCTGCGCGGCATGCCCGGCTAGGAGCGCGCGATCACTCCGGCGAGCTCGAGGATGCGCGTGGGCGGCAGGTGCTGCTCCGTGACGCGCACACCGAGGTGCGCGAGTGCGTCCTCGATCGCGTTGGTGAGCGCGGCCGGCGCGGCGATCATGCCGCCCTCGCCCACGCCGCGGTAGTTGGCCTCGATGGCCGACGGCGTCTCAAGGTGGTGGATCTCGATGTCGGGGATCTCCGAGGCCGTGGGCAACAGGTAGTCGAGGAACGTGCCGGTCTGGCAGTTGCCGCGCTCGTCGTAGACCGAGTGCTCGTAGAGCACGGCGCCGATGCCCTGCGCGACTCCACCCGTGATCTGACCGTCGACCACCGCGGGGTTGATCAGCTCGCCGCAATCCTCGACCACGAGGTAGCGCGGGATGCGGACCTTGCCCGTGGCAAGATCCACCTCGACCCAGCACACGTGGGTGGCCTGCGCCCAACCGCCCTCGCCGCCGTCCCATGCCGCCACGGCCCGGATCGCCTCACCGGGGAATCCGGGGGGATCCTCAGCGATCGCCTTGCGCGCGACGTCGGCCATCGTGATGTTGATCGACGGGACGCCGGCCACATGGATCGACCCGTCGGTGATGACGAGGTCGTCGCGGTGCGCCTCGAGCAGGTCGGCGGCGTGGTCGAGCACGCGGGCGCGCAACTCGCGCGCCGAGGCCATCACCGCACCCCCGGCCATCGGCGCCGAGCGGCTGCCGCCGGTGCCCATCAGGCCGAACGGTGTGCGCGACGTGTCGCCGAACCGCAGGCGCACCTGCTCGATCGGCACGCCGAGCTCGTCGGCCGCCACCTGCACCAAGGTGGTCTCGTGGCCCTGGCCGTGCGGCATCTGCTGGGTGTGCACCGACACGGTGCCGTCGGCCTCGAGGACGGCACGGGCGGGCTCAGCCGCAAGCAGCGCGCCCGCTCCGGCCATCACGTGCTCGGTGAAGCCGGGCGGACCGGGCGCCGCCTCGATGAAGGTGGCGAAGCCGAGGCCCAGGACGCGGCCCTCGGCGCGCGCCCGCGCCTGCTCGGCGGGCCAGTCGTCGAACGCCGCGAGTGCAAGCGCGCGTTCCAATGTCGCGCGCGCCGACATGCGCACGTCGAGCATGGGCCCGGTCAACATCGGCGTCGGCAGTTCCTCGGGCCCGATCATGTTGCGCAGACGGATCTCGTCCCGACCGATGCCGAGCTCGCGCGCCGCGACGTCGAACATGCGCTCGCGCACCCAGGTCTCGACCGCCCACGGGCCGCGGTACGCGACGTAGGTGGCCTTGTTCGACGCGGTGATGACGGAATCGAAGGCCAGCGCCGGGAGGCGGTACGGCCCGGGGATCATCGTCCGGATCAGGAGCGGGAACATCGCCGCGCTGAACGGGAACCCGGGGTACGCACCCTGATCCATCGTGAGGCGACAGCGGAGGCCGAGCAGCGTGCCGTCGGCCCGGAACGCGGCGTCGACGGCCACCGTCTCCTCACGGGCCTGACCGCCGGCGAGGAGGTGCTCGTTGCGATCCTCGATCCACTTCACCGAGCGCCCGAGCGCCATGGCCGCGGCGCACACCGCGACGTCTTCGCGCCCCACGGTTCCCTTCACCCCGAACGCACCGCCGATGTCCTGCGCGGTGACGCGCGGCAGGGTGGCGGGATCCTTGGCGAGCAGGCCGAGCATCGACCGGGTCAGGTGCGCGACGCGGCTGGGTTCCTTCACGAAGGACTTCGCCATCTCCTTGCCCATCGTGTTGTCGGAGGACAGCGCTTCCTTGTTCTCCTTCATGAACGCGCTGACCCCACGCCCGAGCTCGGCCATGCGTTCGCGTTGGCGCACCATCTCGCGCACGGAGCGCCACACCGGCTGGCGACCCGTGAACAACCCGAGCGACCACTTGAGCACGTGGCTGTTCTGTGTGGCCGCGTGGAACTCCATCGTGCCGGCCACGGGGTCGATCTCCGCGACACATCCGCGCGTCTCCATCGGCTGGTTCGAGTGCCGGTGCTGCACGAAGGTCTCGTGCACCACGCGATCCGCGCCGGAGAATGCGCCGACGACGTCGCCGTACCGGTCGCTGGCGCGGAACATCACGTTGCCGCCGGCACCGGGCCAGAGCGCCGGGCGCGTCCGGTCGAACGCGTGCGCCATGGTCGCGACCGGCTCGAGCTCGGCGTAGTCGACCTCGACGAGGTTCGCGGCGTCTTCGGCCACGTACCGCGACGTGGCGATCACCAGTGCGACCGGGTCGCCGACGAAGCGCACCCGATCGGTGGCCAGGGCGTGGACCACCGGGTTGTACAGCCCCGGGAGCGCGAGCATCCCGATCATCGGATTGGTGAGCGCAGCCATGTCCGCGCCGGTGAACACTGCGAACACGCCGGGGACGCGGCGGGCTGCGGTCACGTCGACCGCGCGGATCTCGGCGTGCGGCACCGGGCTGCGGACGAACGTCGCGTGCGCCATCCCCGGCACGTCGACGTCGTCGACGTAGTGGCCGTGACCCGTGAGGAGCCGGGGGTCCTCCACCCGGTTGACCCGGGTCCCGACGTAGCGTCCTGCAATGGCCTCGCGCATGGTCGTCCCCCGAAGGTCGTGATGCGTAGCGAGTGTACGAACTCCACCGCCGTTCTGTTGCCGGTTCCGTTGCCCGTTCCGCCGCCGCCCCGGGCGCGCCAAGCTTGACGTCGGCGCTGCCCGCTGCTCTTCTTCCTGCTCGACACATCACCGACAGGGGGAAGACATGACCGACTGGGTCCTCATCGACGAGCCCGCCCCGCACGTCAAGCGGATCACCATGAACCGCCCGGACAAGCGCAACGCGCTCAACCATCCGCTGCGCGGCGCGATCCTGAACGCGCTGGTCGAGGGCGACCAGGACGAGAACGTCCACGTGCAGATCATCCGGGGTGCCGGCCCGTCGTTCTCGGCCGGCTACGACCTGGCCGACGGCAACGTGGGCCACGAGCTCCCCTTCTACACTCCCGGCGGCGCGGGCCAGTGGCCCCGTCACGTCACCGAGGGCTGGATGGGCATCTGGGACCTCGCCAAGCCCGTGATCGCGCAGGTGCACGGGTTCTGCCTGGCCGGCGGCAGCGAGCTGGCGACGGGCTGCGACCTCGTGACCATCGCCGAGGACGCGCAGATGGGCTACCCCGCCGTGCGCTTCGGCGTGCCCGACATGCATTTCCACGCGTGGTTCCTGGGCATGCGGCGGGCCATGGACATGATGGTCACCGGTGACTCGATCACCGGCGTCGAGGCGGTCACCGAGGGCTGGGCCAACAAGTGCTTCCCCGCCGACCAACTCGACGAGGAGACGGTGAAGTACGCGTCGCGTATCGCCGCCCTGCCGCCCGAGGTGGTGCAGCTCAACAAGCGGGTGGTCCACCGCCAGATGGACTACATGGGCATGCGCAGCGGCATCCGCGCGGGCACCGAGCTGTGCGCCATCGGCACCTACACCCAGGCCATGGCTGACTTCGTCGCGAACATCCAGCGCGGCGGGCTCACCAGCGCACTCACCGAGCGCGACTCGACCTTCGGTGACTACCGCACCAGCCAGTGACCCGCTCGTCCGGGTATCCGGCTCTCCCTCGCCCCCGTCGGGCCGGGAGAACCGCTCACACGACCCTCGACAACGGACTACCCCTGCGTGAGGCTGCCGCGCGCCCGAAAGCCTTCACTCGAGGTGATGCACGTCGTGTTCGCCGATTGCGTCCGGACGCTCGGACGCATCGGGGCCCGAGGTTTCGCCTGGCAGCACGACCTCGACACGGGCATTGGCCAACAGCGCCTCTCGCTGCATGGCGTCCTCGACGGCGCGACGGTCGGCGTCGGTTGGCGCGGCGCCGGTGAGGCTGCGTGGCCACAACTGTTTGGCGCGTACGACGTTGATCTCGCTCGCGAGCAACGTGACGCGCGCCAGAAGAGCGATCCAGACGAGCAGCCCGAACATCACCGCGAACGCGCCGTAGACGTCGCTCGCGTCCAGAATCACCCGAGCGACGTACTCGCCGCCCACGAGTTGCAGCGCCCAGAGCGCGGCGCCGCCGACGACACCGCCGGCAAAGAGCGCGCGCCATGGGATGTGTGAGCGTATGAGCACGCGGTACGAAACGGTCAGGACGGCGATGTTCGCGGCGATTGCGAGCAGCGCGCCCAGAAGTCGGCCCGTTCCCGCCAACTGAGGAAGGAACGCCGCGACCGCCGTGGCCGCCGTCGCCAGCAAGAGCCCCGCTCCCACGACGGCCAGTGCGCCGATTGCCCGGAGACTTCTCGCGATGAGCCCTGGCTGCCGGAACCGCGGCACTCCCCATTGGAGGTTCAGCGCGTCTTGCGCCTGCTTCACCACTGCGAGACCGGCCCACAATGCCACCGCCAGGCCGAGCAGCAGTACCGCGCCGCTGGTGTTCAGACTGCTCGTGCTCTCGCGGAGCTGGGCCCCGACCACCGGGATCCTCGCGTACACGGTGTCGAGGATGCGGTTCCGCAGCTCGGCGTTGTCGTCGAGCACGATGCCGAGCACCGTCACGAGAACCATCAGGAGCGGGAACAACGACACGAACCCGTAGTACGAGAGCAGCGCACCGAACTGCCGTCCTCGATCCTCGCGATAACGCACGAAGAGAGCGACAAGGAAGCCTGGGACCCGATGCCGCTGTTGCCACCGGTCGATCCACTCGACGGCGGCACGCCCGGACTGCATCACGCGACCACCGGAATCGGCTGTCGACCCGGTGTCGCTCAAGCTGACAGTGCGTGTGCCGCGTGTCCCTGGTGGGCGGCGGCGTGGAGGTCGAGCTCGTCCTGGCCCGAGAGGTGCGGTTGGATGTCGAAGGTGACCTTCTTGACGGTGCCGGTGAACGCGAAGGGCTTCTGGTGCTCGTAGGCGAGATCGACGACCCCGCCGTTGTCGCGGCCGATGTCCATGCCGGCGTAGCCGGAGAACCTGACCGGGACCGTGTGGTCCATGCGTCCCTTCCCGACGGGACGGTCGTCGACGAAGAGGGTGACCGTGCCGCCGGTCGCCGGGGTGGCCCCGTCGGCTTCGAACTCCATGCGCACCGTCACGTCGCCACTCGGGAGGTTCTCTTCGGCGACCTGCGTGAAGACGAACACTCCCATCATCGAGTAGGTGTGGGTGAGCTTGCCGTCCTTGACGTAGAGGGTGAAGCCGCCGAGGTGGTCCGCCTCCGCGACGATCACGCCCTCCGCGCCACCCTCGGGGACGACGAGGTCAGCGGTGATCGAGTACGAGCGGTTGTAGATCCGCGGGATCATGCCCGACAACACGTTCTGCACGTCTCCCCGGAACTCGAAGGTCGTCTCGGTGGGGATCGGCGGCACCATGCCGAAGAACGTGGAGAGCGCGGCGAGCAGGGGCAGTACCCGGTAGCGCTCCGCCTC
>Ga0209048_10005269_pt1 | contig 12224 bp, 11 predicted proteins | sample FrelakmetCRP12CR_FD_187146 | JGI IMG/M metagenome (GOLD analysis project Ga0209048, IMG submission 187146) | Freshwater lake sediment microbial communities from the University of Notre Dame, USA, for methane emissions studies - CRP12 CR (SPAdes)... | ecosystem: Environmental > Aquatic >... | reverse complement strand
TTCCGATCTCGGCTGCCGGACTCCGATCGGACCTGGCTCGCGGGGGGTGTCCAGTATGCGTGGAACAAGGACCTCAAATTCGACCTCGGCGCCAGCTACATCTGGGTGAAGAACGGCTCGATCAACAATGCCGGATACGATCCCGCGACCGGCAAGCCGAGCGTTGCCGCGTACGGGCTCATCAACGGCACGTACAACAACAACGTCGTGATCGTCTCGGGCCAGATGACCTGGAATTTCTGACGGCCTGAATCGCATTCGGCTTCACAGCAGGGCGCGGTCGGGTCGTTCCGGCCGCGCCTTTTTCTTCACTGGTCCCGCGCGCCGCGCGGGTCCGACAGGGCCTTTTCAATCATGCCTGCCTCACCCTTTCTGGTCCGCAAGGTCGCGGTGCTCGGCGCCGGCGTCATGGGCGCGCAGATCGCCGCGCATCTCGCGAATGCAAACGTCCCCGTCGTCCTGTTCGATCTCGCCGCGAAGGAAGGCGATCCGAACGGGATCGTCAACAAGGCGCTGGCCGGGCTCGCGAAGCTCGAGCCCTCGCCACTCGCCACCGCCGACCGCGTCGCGTACATCGACGCCGCGAACTACGACCGCGATCTCGCCGCGCTCGCCGGTTGCGACCTCGTGATCGAGGCGATCGCCGAGCGGATGGACTGGAAGCGCGACCTCTACTCAAAGGTCGCGCCGCACCTCGCGCCGCACGCGATCGTCGCGTCGAACACGTCGGGGCTCTCGATCAACGCGCTGGCCGACGCGCTGCCCGCCGCGGTGCGGCCGCGCTTCTGCGGCATCCATTTCTTCAATCCGCCGCGCTACATGCACCTGGTCGAGCTGATCGCGCAGAAGCACACCGATCCGGCGCTGCTCGACGCGCTGGAAACGTTCGTCGTGACGACGCTCGGCAAGGGCGTCGTGCGCGCGAAGGACACGCCCAACTTCGTCGCCAACCGGGTCGGCATCTTCTCGGTGCTGGCCACGATGGCGCACACGGAGACGTACAAGCTGTCGTTCGACGTCGTCGACGCGCTGACCGGCCCGGCGATCGGCCGCGCGAAGAGCGCGACCTACCGCACCTGCGACGTCGTCGGGCTCGACACGATGGCGCACGTCGTGAAGACCATGCAGGACACGCTTCCCGACGATCCCTGGCACCTTCTCTACCGGACGCCGCCGGTGCTGGCCGCGCTGGTCGCCAAGGGCGCGCTCGGCCAGAAGACCAAGGCCGGGTTCTTTCGCAAGGTCGGCAAGGACATCGAGGTGCTCGACCCCGCGGCGGGCGAGTACCGCAAGACTTCCGGCAGCGTCGATCCCGCGGTCGCGGAAATCCTCGCCGAGAAGAATCCCGGGGCGAAGTTCGCGAAGCTGCGCGCGTCGGATCACCCGCAGGCGCAATTCCTCTGGGCGATCTTCCGTGATCTATTCCACTATTGCGCGGTTCACTTGGCGGAGATCGCCGACAATGCGCGCGACGTCGACCTCGCGCTGCGCTGGGGTTTCGGCTGGTCGATGGGGCCGTTCGAGATCTGGCAGGCGGCGGGCTGGAAGGAGATCGCGGGCTTTCTCGCCGACGACATCGCGAACGGCCGCACGCTGACCAGCGTCGCGCTGCCGAAATGGGTGACCGACGGGCCGGCCGCCAACGGCGTGCACACGCCCGCCGGCGCGTACAGCGCCGCCGCCAACGCGTTCCGCCCGCGCTCGACGCTGCCCGTCTATTGCCGCCAGCATTTCCCGGATCCGGTGCTGGGCGAAAAATCGCCGTCGGGCACGACGATCATGGAAACGCCCGCGATCCGCATGTGGCATCTGGGCGACGACATCGCGATCGTCTCGTTCAGGAGCAAGGGCAACACCATCGGCGAGGACGTCCTCGACGGCCTCAATGCCGCCATAGAGCGCGCCGAGCGCGAATGCGCCGGTCTCGTCCTGTGGCAGACGCGCGAGCCGTTCTCGCTCGGCGCCAATCTGGCCGCGATCGGACCGGCGGCCGTGGCGGGGCATTGGGACGTCATCGAGGCGGTCGTCGCCAAGTTCCAGCAGACGTCGCTGCGCTTTCGCCACTCGCTGATCCCGACCGTTGCCGCGGTGCGCGGAATGGCGCTCGGCGGCTCGTGCGAATTCATCCTGCACTGCGACCGCACCGTCGCCGCGCTCGAGTCCTATATCGGCCTGGTCGAGGTCGGCGTCGGGCTGCTCCCCGGCGGGGGCGGCTGCAAGGAGCTCGCACTGCGCTCCGTGGCCGAATCGGCGCGCGGCGCGGTCGGCGGCCAGATGGACCAGTTCCCGTTCATCCGGACCTATTTCCAGTCGATCGCGATGGCGAAGGTGTCGCGGAGCGCGGCCGACGCGAAGGACATGGGATACCTGCGCCCCGCCGACGTCGTCGTGTTCAACGCGCACGAGCTCCTGTACGTCGCCAAGGCGCAGGCGCGCGCGCTCGCCGAGGCCGGGTACCGGCCGCCGCTGCCGGTGCGCAACATTCCGGTCGCCGGTCGCACCGGCATCGCGACGCTTGAGCTCATGCTGCTCAACATGCGGGACGGCGGCTTCATCTCGCCGTACGATTTCGAGATCGGACTGCGCGTCGCGCGCGTTCTCTGCGGCGGCGAGGTCGACGCGGGAAGCCTGGTCGACGAGAAGTGGCTGCTCGACCTCGAGCGGCGCGAATTCATGGCGCTGATGCGCAACCCGAAGACGCAGGAACGGATTGCGCATACCTTGAAAACCGGCAAGCCGCTGCGCAATTGAGGCGGCTGAACCCTTCCCCGGGGAGATAGTGATGGCAAGACAATTGCAGGATGCCTACATCGTCGCGACGACGCGCACGCCGGTGGGCAAGGCGCCGCGCGGCGCATTGAAGTCGACGCGCCCCGACTCGATGCTGGCGCACGTGCTGAAGAGCGTTCTGCTGCAGGCGCCGCAGATCGATCCGGCCAGCATCGACGACGTGATCGTCGGCTGCGCGATGCCGGAATTCGAGCAGGGGATGAACGTCGCCCGGATCGGCGTGCTGCTCGCGGGCCTGCCGGATTCCGTCGCGGGCATGACGATCAACCGTTTCTGCTCGTCGGGGTTGAACGCGGTCTCGATCGCCGCCGACCGGATTCGCACCGGCGAGGCCGACGTGATGATCGCGGCGGGAACCGAAAGCATGAGCATGATCCCTATGCTGGGGCGCCTCGCGATGAACCTCGACGTGTTCGCGCGGGACGAGAACCTCGGCATCGCCTACGGGATGGGCCTCACCGCGGAGAAGGTCGCCGAGCGCTGGAAGGTCTCGCGCGAGGATCAGGATGCGTTCGCGCTCGACTCGCACCGCAAGGCGCTCGCCGCGCAGGCGGCCGGCGATTTCACCGCCGAGATCTCGCCGTATGCCGTCAACGACAACGCGCCCGATCTCGCCACCGGGAAGGTCGTCACGAAGCAGCGGAAATTCGAGCGCGACGAGGGACCGCGCGCGGACACGTCGGCCGAAGGGCTGGCCAGGCTGCGCCCCGTGTTCGCCGCCCGGGGCTCGGTGACGGCCGGCAACAGCTCGCAGATGTCCGACGGCGCGGGCGCCACGATCCTCGTGAGCGAGAGGATGCTGAAGCAGCACGGCCTCACGCCGCTGGCGCGCTTCGTTGGGTACGCCGTGGGCGGCGTGGCACCCGAGGTGATGGGCGTCGGGCCGATCGCGGCGATCCCGAAGCTCCTGCGCAGCACCGGCATCAAGCAGGAGGAGATCGGCTGGATCGAGCTGAACGAAGCGTTCGCCGCGCAGAGCCTCGCGGTGATGCGCGAGCTCCACCTCGACCCCGCGAAGGTCAATCCGCTGGGCGGCGCGATCGCGCTCGGCCATCCGCTCGGCGCGACCGGCGCGATCCGCACGGCGACGATCGTCCACGGGATGAGGCGGCGCAAGCAGAAGTACGGAATGGTCTCGATGTGCGTGGGCACCGGCATGGGCGCCGCCGGGTTGTTCGAATCCGTTTAGGCTTCGCATATCGACCCCGGGCTGCGTTGCTCCTCGCTCGCGATCCTCACGTATGTTTGAATACGTTCCGGTCGCTTGCTGCGGGGCGCCTTGCCCGGCGCCGATCTGCTCGCCTTCCGGATCCGAACGCGCGAGTACGCGCCAATGCGCCGATTCGCACGCATCGTTTCTCAATCAGCACCGACAAATATTGGAGGAACTGACATGTTGCGCAAACTGGTTTTCCTGACGGCCGCGCTGCTCGTCGCGGCGCCCGCGCTCGCGCTCGATGTGGGTGGCGTCAAGCTCGACGACAAGATGTCGGTCGGCGGGCAGGAGCTCGTGCTGAACGGCGCCGGCATCCGCACGAAGATGATGTTCAAGGTCTACGTCGGAAGCCTGTGGGTGCCGGCGAAGGCGACCACCGCCGCGACCGTGTTCGCGAAGTCGCCGCGCCGCGTCCAGCTCAACATGCTGCGCGACGTCGGCGCGGACCAGATGATCGAAGCGCTCGCCGACGGCGTGAAACAGGGCAACTCGGCCGCTGACGCCGCGGCCGTGAAGGCGCAGTCCGATCAGCTCGCGACGATCCTGAAGTCGGCCGGTCAGCTCAAGGAAGGCAACGTGCTCGCGTTCGACTTCGTCGACGGCGCGACCGCCGTGCTTCTCAACGGCGCCGTGAAGGGCACGATCGCGGGCGATGCGTTCAACAAGGCGCTGTTGAACGCGTGGCTCGGCGAGAATCCGGTTCAGGCCGACCTCAAGAAGGCGATGCTCGGCGGCTGACCCGCCGAACGCCTCCGGGCGCCTCGCAGCCCCGGCGGGCTGCGGCGGTGCGTTGCATCCATTCCCCCGGCGATCGATGCCTGATTTCTGGCCTTCCTGCGGCTATCGGCTGCTGACCGTCGGGTCCGACGGGCGGTTGACGCTCACCGACGATTTCCTGCGCGCGCTGCTGCTGCGCCCCGAGCTCGCGCCGATTCCGGAGTCGTGCGCCGCCGAGCTCGCGCTGCACGAAAAGCTGATTGCCGCGCCGCGCGCGGTGGTCGCCGACGGCGAGCTCGCGCCTATCGCCGACGCCGACGCGCGCGAGAACTATGCGATATGGCTGCGTTTCCGGCAGCGGCTCACCGCCTTCGCGTCGGTCGAGGCGGCGTATGTCGCGCTGTTCCGGGAGGGCGTCGACGTTCCGCCGCTGCTCGTCCATCAGCTCACGCAGATCCTGCTGCGCCACGTGCTCGGCAGCGACGCCGATCCGCTGCACGCGCGTGTCGCCGAGATGCTGTTCCGGCCGCAGAAGGTCGCGCTTCGCGACGACGGAGCCGTGATGGCGGCCGACGAGGTCGCCGTCGAGCTCTTCGCGACGACCGGCGGATTCGGCAGCCTCGGCGAGCTGCTGCAGCGGAACCAGACACCGGCGCGAACGGTCGATCTCGACGTCATCGACGCCGGCAACGCGACGATGTACTGGGACCGGGACGAGCGCCACGACCTCGCCATCAGCCTCAATCGCGGACAGCCGGCCCTCGCGGGCCTTTGCCGGGTGCTCGAGAAATGGATCGCGCACTTCCTGGACGTGGCGGTGACGATCCGGCCGCTCGGCGAAATCGAGGACCGGCAGTGGGTGTGGCACGTGGGGCTCGACGCCGAGGCGAGCGCGCTGCTCAATGACCTCTACAACGGCGTCGACGTCGACGACGAGCGGCTGGGCCGCCTGTTATGCCTGTTCGACCTTCGCTTTGTCGATCCGACGGTGGCGCGCCCGAGCGTCGCGGGCCGGCCGGTGTATCTCGCGATGGCGATGGACGGCGAGTCGCGGCTGAGGCTGAAGCCGCAGAACCTGCTGGTGAATCTACCGCTGGCCCGAACGCAATGAAGATCCGGAACGATGCAGGGATGACCCGATGATCGCAATCAAGGTTTCGATGCTCGGCCGATGCGCCGCGGCCCTCGTGATTTCGGCACTCGCCGCAGGCGTGGCCGCGCAGGCATCGGCCCCCGCGCCCGCCGGCCCCGTCGAGGCCGCCACGGCACCGGTGCCGTTGCGCGACCTCGCCTGGCTCGAGGGCTGCTGGAGGGGGCAGGTCAACAAGCGGGAGTTTCGCGAGCAATGGATGCCGCTGCGCGGCAACCTGATGGTCGGCGTCAGCCAGACCACGCTGGCCGACAGGACCGTCGGCTACGAGTACCTGCGGCTCGAGCCGCGCGCCGACGGCGTCTACTACGTCGTCCTGCCGTCCGAGGGCAAGGAGGACACTTTTCGCGTCACCGCCCGGGCGACCGAAAAATCGGGCGACGTCGAGTACGATCTCTTCACGTTCGAGCGCGCCTCGGCCGATTTCCCGCAGCGGATCGTCTACCGCCGCGGATCGGAGGGATGGCTCTACGCGGAAGTTTCCGGAAAGGTCGATGGCGCCGACCGCAAGGTCATCTACCCGATGCAAAGGATCGACTGCGCCACCGGGCGCATCCTGGACAAGTGACATGAGCACCGCTCGCTCGCCTGCGCTCGCGAGCTTCGAGAAGATGCTGGCGGCGGGAAAGGATGGAGCGCTGCTGCGCTTCTCGCTCGGCAGCGAGCTGCTGAAGGCGGGCGAGCCCGCGGGCGCGTGCGACCACCTGGCGCACGCCGTGGCCCTCGACCCGGACTACACGGCCGCCTGGAAACTCTACGGGAAGGCGCTCGCCGCCGCCGGCCGCGAGGCCGAGGCGCTCGCCGCGTACCGGCGCGGCATCGAGATCGCGCACGCGAAAGGCGACCGGCAGGCGGAGAAGGAGATGAGCGTGTTCGCGCGGCGGCTGGAGCGCACGGGCTAGGCGGGTCTCATCGCATGTCAGGCACCGGACGCCGCCGGCACGCCGCGATTGGCGAGCTCGTCGGCGCGGATGTTGCCCGGATTCTCCGCGTGGCCCTTGACCCAGTGCCATCGGATGTCGTGCTGCACGGCCAGCGTGTCGAGCTCGCGCCACAGGTCCGCGTTCTTGACCGGCTTCCTGTCGCTCGTCTTCCAGCCGTTGCGCTTCCATTTGTGGATCCACGACTCGATGCCCTGCTTCACGTATTGCGAGTCGGTGTGAAGATCCACTTCGCAGCGGCGCGACAGGCTCTCCAGCGCCCGGATCACGGCGGTCAGCTCCATCCGGTTGTTGGTGGTCGCGGGCTCGCCGCCGAAGAGCTCCTTGCGGTGGTGGCCGAGGATCAGCAATGCGCCCCAGCCGCCCGGGCCCGGATTGCCCTTGCACGCCCCGTCGGTATAGATCGTGACGGCGCCGCTTACCAAGGCGCCCTGCCGTGCGAGCCGGGTGCCGGCGCGGCGTGCAGCGGTTCGACGCGCTCGATGCATTCTTTGACCTGCCGCGGCGCCGGCGCGAGGCCGTTATTGCGCCGCTCCCAGGCCGGCGTGATCACGCGGAGACCGACGACTTTCTTGGTCGCGCGCAGAAAGTAGACGCCGCCCGCGATCGGCCACCAGCGGTCGCCCGCCGACTCGAAGAAGCGAAAGCGCGCGAGCCAGTGATCGCTTTCGAACGGCGGCACGTAACAGTCGAGAGCGCCTCCGGTGACCTCGAAGCCCAGGAGCTTCAGCCAGTCCTTCAACCGATACAGCGCGATGAAGTTGCCGTTCCAGGGAGGATTCTGGCCGCGCCCGAAATAGCGCTTCGCGCCGAGCAGCGAGAACGGATTGAACCCGGCGATGATCACCTGCCCGTCGGGACGGATCGTGCGCCAGGCCTCGCGCAGCAGCAGGTGCGGCTCGCGGCTGAATTCGAGCGCGTGCGGAAGCACGATGAGGTCCAGCGAATTCTCCGGAAACGGCAGCCAGTGCGGATCGGCGAGCAACTCCGCCGGCGCGTTGTAATCGACGGTCCAGCGCGAAGGAATGCGGCTCTGCGCGAGGTACGGGCAGGCCGGCAAGCCGACCTGGATGGCGTTGAAGCCGAAGATGTCGGCGACGGTCCGGTCGAACCACGCCTGCTCGCGCGCGAGGAAATAGCGGCCGAGCGGCGTTTCAAACCATTGCGCGAGCGTCGTTGACACCTCGGCCGGCGCCTCGGAAGATGCGTCCATGGCGGCGATTATCCCCATCCCGGCGTTCTCCGACAACTACATCTGGCTGCTCCGCGAGGGCAGCGATGCGGTGGTCGTCGATCCGGGCGACGCGGATCCGGTCATCGAGTTCCTCGAGCGCGAGGGCCTCGCGCTTCGCGCGATCGTCACCACGCACCATCACCCGGACCACGTCGGCGGGGTCGCGGAGCTGCTCGAGCGGACGTCCGTTCCGGTGTTCGGACCCGCAAACGAGCGCATCCCGGGACGAACGCGCGCGCTCGCGGAAAGCGACGCGATCGTGCTTCCGGGCATCGGACGCCTGCTCCGCGTCCTCGACGTCCCCGGCCACACGGCCGGCCATATCGCGTACGTCGGCGACGGCGGCGATCCGATCGCGTTCGTCGGCGACACGCTGTTCGCCGGCGGCTGCGGCCGGCTGTTCGAGGGCACGCCGCCGCAGATGGCGGCTTCGCTCGCCAAGCTCGCGGCCCTCCCCGGCGCGACGGCGGTCTACTGTGCGCACGAGTACACGCTCGCCAACCTGCGCTTCGCGCAGGCCGTCGAGCCCGGCAATGCGGCGCTGCGCGACCGCGTCGCGCGCGACGCGGCCAAGCGCGATCGCGGCCTGCCGACGGTGCCGTCGACCATTGCCGACGAGCGCGCGACGAATCCGTTCCTCCGCTGCGCCGAGCCCGCGGTCATGGCTGCAGCGCAGGCGCACGCCGGACACGCGCTGGACGGGCCGGTCGAGACGTTCGCCGTGCTGCGCGCATGGAAAAACGACTTCCGCTAGCGCGGGCAGTTGATCCGCGGATTGACGCCGCCCATGCCCGCGCCTAACATCGCCAGAATTTTTTCCACCCGACGATCGATCGAATTGCGCTTTCCCCGAATTTCATGCCTCGCGCTCGTGGTGTTCGTTGCCGCCTGCGCGACGCCGGCGCCGGATCCGTCACCGCCTCCCGCGCCGGTGGCAGCGTCCGTCCCATACCCCGCTCCGGCCCCGCCGGCCCCCGCCGAAGACGCAGCGTCCGCGGAGCCTGTCGATCCGTTCCCTGCCGCCGTGAGCATGTCGCTGGAGCCGCTGCCGCCGCCGGCGGAGGATCTGTGGGTGCGGATCCGCAAAGGATTTGACATCCCCGCCGTCGAAGGTCCGGAAGTCGCCAAATGGGAGGAGTGGTACGCGGCGCGCCCCGACTACGTCGCGCGCATGATCGACCGCAGCCGGCGCTATCTCTACTACATCGTCGTCCAGGTCGAGCAGCGCGACATGCCGCTCGAGATCGCGTTGCTGCCGATGGTCGAGAGCGCGTTCAATCCGCAGGCGGTCTCCGTGAGCCGCGCCTCGGGCATCTGGCAATTCATGCCGTCGACCGGAAATCTCTACGGGATGAAACAGACGTTCTGGATGGATTCGCGGCGCGACGTGGTCGCGGCGACCGAAGGGGCGCTCAACTACCTGCAGAAGCTCCACGACCAGTTCGACGACTGGCAGCTGGCGCTCGCCGCCTACAACTGGGGCGAGGGCAACGTCGCGAGGGCGATCGCGAAGAACCAGAAAGCGGGCCGGCCCGCCGACTACGCGAGCCTCGCGATGCCCGCCGAGACGCGCAACTACCTTCCCAAGCTGCAGGCGGTGAAGAACATCGTCAGCGATCCCGATCGGTTCGGCATCGATCTCGGGGACGTCCCGGACGCGCCGTATTTCGCGGTGGTGAAGACCTCGAAGAAGATGGACGTCAAGCGGGCGGCCGAGCTCGCGGAGCTGTCGGTCGACGAATTCATGTACCTCAATCCGCACCACAACCGGCCGGTGATCGCCGGCGCGGACGAATACACGATCCTTCTCCCCATCGACAAGGCGGAGCTCTTCGCCGCCAAGCTCGAGCTCTTCGACCAGCCGCTCGTCTCCTGGCGCGCGTACCGGCTGCGCCCCGGCGAGACGCTGCCGCAGGTCGCCGCGAGATTCAACATGCCCGTCGAGTCGCTGCGGGCAGTGAACGGGATCGGCCCGCGGGCCAAGGTGGCGCCGGGACACACGCTGCTCGTGCCTGCCGAGCACGCGACCGTGGCGGATGCGGAAGCGCTGTCGAAGGCCGTGTTCACGACCGTTCCGCAGGGCCGCACCTTCTACTACCAGGTGAAGGGCGGCGACACGATCGCAAGGATCGCCGATCGCTACGGTGTGTCCGTGCGCGACATCAAGGGCTGGAACGGGCTCGCGCAGGATGCGGTGAAGCCGGGGCAGACGCTGCGCATCACGAGCGACTATGCGCCCAACGTCGCGAAATCCAAGCGCGCCGCGGGCAAGCGAATCGTCGCCTCGCATGCCAGGCCCAAGCCCACCGTAACCGGGCCGGCGGCGGCCAAACCCGCCGCGCCGAAGCCGGCGGCAGCGAAACCCGCGGCGACGAAGTCCGTCGGTTCCGCCAAGCCGAAACCGGCAGGCCCGCGCACGGCGACGAGCGCCCCGCCACCCGGCGGCTAGGGAGCCTCTGCACAGGTATTCACGATTGCGCTGCTTGCGCCCAATGCGGATGGCTGCAAGACGCGCGACGAAGGTCGTAGTCCACACTACGATGCCGAGGAGCCTCATTGGCCAACTGAGGTCGCAGACGCCGCATCGGGCCGCAGCCCGAAGGGACGGGGTGTTTCGGGCGGTCTGCTCATTTTGGTAACTGAGCGCGGCCCTCGCGAAGGGGGTCGGCCATTCGCTTCGGTCCGCCTCATTTGGCAACTGAGGCATCCCATCCCGAAACGCCTCCGTCGCAACCGCGAATACTTATGCAGAGGCTCCCTAGTGTACTGAGTTAGTAATTCGTTGAATCATTTCGCTTCCTTGCTGTCTCAAGTTAGTGTCGTTGAGATAGCGAGGGACGCGATGGCGGGCAGACCAAAAGCGCAGCTGATCTTGAGCGCAGCAGAGCGTGAACAGCTGGAAGCATGGATGCGCCGTCGCAGGACCGCGCAAGCGTTGGCATTGCGATCGCAGATCGTGCTCGATTGCGCTGGTGGCGCACTGAGTAAGGATGTGGCGAAGCGACTGCGGTGCACGCCGCAGACTGTATGCAAGTGGCGCAATCGTTTCGTGCGGCTGCGTCTGGATGGCTTGCTCGATGCGCCGCGCCCAGGCGCGCCGCGTACCATCGACGATGCTCGAGTGGACAAGGTCATTGCGATGACGTTGGAACAACGGCCCAGCAATGCGACGCACTGGAGCACGCGAACGATGGCCCAGGCGAGCGGACTGACGCAGACGGCGGTCAGCCGCATTTGGCGCACGTTTGGGCTGCAACCGCATCGGCAGGAGACCTTCAAGCTTTCTACCGATCCGCTGTTTGTCGCCAAGACGCGAGATATCGTCGGACTCTATCTTGATCCGCCGACCAAGGCCATGGTGCTGTGCGTCGACGAAAAGAGTCAGATTCAGGCGCTGGACCGCACGCAGCCGCTGCTGCCTTTGGCCCCTGGCATTGCCGAGCGACGAACCCACGATTACAAACGGCATGGCACCACGACACTGTTCGCTGCGTTGGATATCGCTACCGGTGAAGTGATCGGGCAATTGCATCGGCGGCATCGTAGTAATGAGTTCCTGCAATTCCTGCGAACCGTCGAAAGCAATGTCCCCCAAGATCTCGCCGTGCATCTGGTGATGGATAACTACGGAACTCACAAGACGCCCAAAGTGCGAGCGTGGTTCGCGCGGCATCCTCGCTTCCACATTCATTTCACTCCGACGTCCGCTTCCTGGCTCAATCAAGTCGAGCGTTGGTTCGCGACCCTGACGACCAAGCAAATCCGCCGCGGGACTCACCGCTCCACCCGCCAATTAGAGGACGCTATTCGCAGCTATCTCGACCAATACAACGCTAACCCAAAGCCGTTCGTCTGGACCAAATCCGCCGATGACATCCTCGCTAGCATCGAACGATTTTGTCTGCGAACTTCTAACTCAGGACACTAGCGCGTCAAGCGACCTCGAACAAACCCGCCGCGCCCATGCCGCCGCCGATGCACATCGTGACGACGGCGAGCTCGGCGCCGCGGCGCTTGCCTTCGATCAGCGCGTGCGCGGCGAGGCGCGTCCCGGAGACGCCGTAAGGATGCCCGACGGCGATGGCGCCGCCGTCGACATTGAGGCGCTCGTCGGGAAGGCCGAGCTCGTCGCGGCAGTAGATGACCTGGACGGCGAATGCTTCGTTCAGCTCCCAC